>Ga0131853_10022902_pt1 | contig 11288 bp, 6 predicted proteins | sample TergutLab28metaG_FD_92764 | JGI IMG/M metagenome (GOLD analysis project Ga0131853, IMG submission 92764) | Labiotermes labralis P1 segment gut microbial communities from Petit-Saut dam, French Guiana - Lab288 P1 (version 2) (version 2) | ecosystem: Host-associated > Arthropoda: Insects >...
GATGTTCGAGTTTTCAACCTTTCGCGTTTCACTAGTTTAGTCCCATTATATCATTGTTCAGACCATTTTGACTAGTTCTACGAATCACGGTAAGACCAGGTGGCTGGCGAGCCGACCTTCCTCTCACCCCTTCTGTTGTGTGTATTCCTTTCCTGTCAGTCCATCTCCGTCTTTCATATAGTGCGGTTGGGTGCTTTCGTTCTGTATAACTACGGTGTGTGGGTACTGGTTTGCGTTAATGTTTAAACAACCTTTGTGCTTTTGAGAATATGTTACATCTCAGTACCGGTATTTCGTTGAAATCAAAGAGGTGTTTCACATTGAAAGTGAATTACGACGTCCCTGACGGCTTTATCGGTCTCATTGAAGAACATGGATGTTCTATTGCACAGTATGTGCCTCATTAATACCGTGCAGCGCAGCAAGTTTCTACTCGGTATTTCGGAACAGTGTCTCTCACTTGAAACAAATGAGAATATTGGCTTCCATACCCAAGGTGAGTAACACTGAAACACTACGCACAACCTGATTTATGAATTAAATATCTATCGTCAAATGGGGCAGAACACCAAGTACGGTTATGCCCGTACCATAAAAATTACACTCATCAATGTTATTCAAGAATAATGGGAAATATTTTCCGGCTATCATTCTTATATTGCAAATTAAGTTTACCAATTTCACAGCATCGTATCGTTTACAAATCCTTCCAACTTTCTCGCAGCATTTTAACTTTTTATATCTTTCCCAACTCCCGACGTTTTCCCTTCCGCTCTATCTATAAAGTCATTTCTCTTATAAGTTTCGTGCTTGAATCTGTTTTCCAAACTTTAGAATCTGTTTTACGACTTTTTGCTTTGCCTTTTTGCGCACGTCGTGCCACTTTCCCCTGCAGTAAGTGGGTCATCCTTATATAGAGTGCTCATATACAGTAAACTGAAGAGTATATAGAGCAAACCATTAACTTTCTTCCCGGAGTGTGACCAAATGTTAACCACAGAAATATCTTATTTTGTAAATTTACTTATAAAAAATAAGCCTAAATTTCTACTTGAAATCCGGACTTATAGGGTCTATTACTCGCCTAAATATACTGCCCTTACCAAATCAACTTCCGTAAATTTCTTTCTGTAAACGTTACGAATGGGACCTGAAAATTGGCCACCGTCATTTTTTGCCATCTGTCTTTATTATTTATGCTAGATAATTCTAATATATTTTGTTAATGACCGTCTTAGTTGTTACAGCTACGTCAAATAATCGAACCTTTGACGGAAATGCGTAGATTACAGATCTGCGTAGGTCCAGTTTAGGCGATGTGTAATGTACTTTGTTTATAAGACATAATCCCGTCTGGCAGAGTCGCCAGTTGGTTTAATGCACAATTTAACAACTGCAACGGAGATCTCTAGACCGATGTGGAGGATGACGTTTAAATCTTCTTATCTCCTCCCCTCTCCAGTTACATAAGAATGTCAGCAAAGAAAGAAGCTTCATTTGTCGTGTCATTCCAGCCCTGAATAAGTGCTGATTCAGCTGGGGATTTAAGAGATAATTCTAGTGGTTTGTGGCAACACAGTAGATCTCAGATACATCTACAAGGTAAGTGTGTAACGAATTAATTGGCATGACCGTATCGTTTGTTAACCTGACTCTTCACGGTATATTTTCTCTCAGATTACCTTAATAGTATCAGAAAGAAACGCTGAGTTCCATTTTATAAACACACGAGTCGATGTCTAGGTCCTTACGTGTTTATCCTTCTCTGATAACGTCTGGGCAAATGAAAACATTTTCGTACAATGAGTAAAGTGACCTTTCTACGTAAGGTGATGTGACCTAGCTTCCTAATTCAAACCAAATGTGACACGAACACTGCGGCAGTGCAAGTTTCTTAGATGTGATCGGTGTTGGTGCTGCTTAATATACGAACTTAAAATTTAAGATGTTTTAAGAATACGGATTTAACAATTTTATTCAACGCGAATTACTAGAAAAAGTCCCTCAGTAATTCATGATTTATAAACCACCCAGGACAGGTGCCCGTGTTTGGTACCAGGACAAATCTAGTATAAATATATAAATTTCTTGTGAAGGAGTTCAGGCCTGTAAGAAAATGACAAATATTAGAAACGTACCTGAATAAGGGTTAAACAAAATAGCTGCATAGCCTCCGGTCAGAGTCTTCGGGTTTTAACGCTATATGACCTTCAGTTGATTTTTCGAAAAAAAAAATGTCTAATTTGTTTCCATTACTGGAATATTAAGGTACGTGACCAAGCTGATGTCTCACGTTTGTATATTAATCCGCCCATCACAGGGTCATCTGGTTTGCGATGCTGTTCCGATAGGGTACTGAATCTGGGATTAGTTTTTTTTTTGTTCCTATTAATATCACAAAATATCCATTAACTTCTGTAACACTTGTTATACTACAGTTCATCTATATTGTATGTAGAAATTCAGTACCTGCCTTGGAGAAACCACAATTGATGTCAATTATGTAGACCGATTAGGTAGTGTTCTTTAGCGGTGCAACTGGTGTTTATAGGGAGAATCACATAAGGCACGTGAAAAACACTGTGTCGCAAAATACAAACCTCCTTTATACTGTAAAGTGCAATACATCAAAGTTACCAACACAATGGCTAAACCTTTTAAGACCCACTTTTTATTATATGTACAGTCAGGTTTAACGGAAAAAACCCCTGCATTTTACCAACAGAGTATATTTGTGCATTAATTACGATTTTTTTAAAAAAAAAAGCCAGCACTTCCTTAGACAGCATTCACACGTTCATCTTTGAGTAGGAGAATACTGTGTTCTCGGAAGTACGAACTGCATCTTCGTGTATAATTTTGATCACTTCAAGTTTTTAATGGGCTGAATTGATTCTTGATTTACTTTTCTGATAATAGTTATGTTGTGTTGGCCTTCCCATTCAACGTGTCAAAATAATTATTATGATCGCCTGTGATCTCCTGTACTGTATTTGTTGTCATTTGCAACAAATTTTAAATGTCAGATTACGTATTCTGCACAGTGTTTACAGTCTATGGATTTTAGGTGTCTTTTATGAATTAAAAGGCGACTTTTGTGGAAACTACTTCCGTCCGTCTGACTGTTACAAAGTATCAGCAACTACACTGTCTGGCGGATTTTATGTTTTGTTCGCCGTGCATCTCCATATAATCGTGTAAAGAAAAACCGACTTGATGTACAGCTTATTCTTAGTATACTTCGTCAAACTATACATGTTTCGGGCGTATCTAGGCCCATCATCCAGGAGGTATAACCGTGTGTATACATCAATTGGTACGTATTATTCTTTTTAGATGACTGCTTGTTGTCCTGGTTGGATTCCAAACACTACAACAGTCATCTAAGAAGAATAAGTTCTTATTATTTTTGTTAGATGACTGCCTGTTGTCCTGGTTGGATTCCAACCAGGACAACAGACAGTCATCTAAAAAGAATAATACGTACCAATTGATGTATACACACGGTCGTACCTCCTGATGATGGGCCTAGATACGCCCGAAACATGTATAGGTTGACGAAGTATACTAAGAATAAGTTGTGCATCAAGTCGGTTTTTCTTTACACGACTGTCCGGCGGATTTCCATTTAAATTCAGTAGAAGAATTATTTTAAAAAATCGGCGCTATAGAAGTCATAATTTACTTACGGACGTAAATGAAATCGTATCTGTTTTGTTGACATTTTTATTCTGTTTCGATAAAATTTGGTGCGGCAGCTATACTCAGAATGCCGTTAAGACTTTGCTAGTTTCTTGAAAATCGGTGCATTGTACCCCACACTTTACTTACGGGCGTAAGTGAAATTATTCCCTTACTTTTTACAAGGTTCGACGGACTGTTATAAAATTCGGTCCAGAAATAATAATAATAAAAAAAGATTGATTGTAAGCTTCGTAAATTTCAGCGTGGTGAAAGCCATGCTTGACGTATGAGAGTAAACTTTCTTACTTTCCATGCTCATTGTCTGATTTGCGAGAAATCCGGCCGATAGATCTGCTTACAATATTCTGTAACATCTTTGAGTTTCTAAAAATCTGCACAGGGAAGGCCGTGATTTAGTACGGACGTAAATAAAATCACGTTCATGCATGTACGAATACTGTACAACTGCATGACGTTTTGAAAGTGACGAATGCAGTGGTTAAGTCTACATTCCACGTCGCGAGGTACACAGTTTCCGATATTATGTCTCTTTGAATAATATTGGATTTCTTCCTACATGGTTACTAATCAATATATCAATATTTTATTTTTACCGATTTCAATGTATTATATTCTTCTGAAGATTACTTTCTTGTGCGATATGACACAGTGCAGTTTAGAGGTTTGCCGAAGAATTAGAGGAAATTTTGGGTATATATTCAGGAGAAGAGTAGGTTCCACTGTGATGTCCTTATAATACAATCAGCCGGTCACACATTTTGCCTTAGTGAGGTATAAAAATGTCTGTAGTGTTGGTTGAGACAAATATCGTTGCTCATGAAAGTGTATAACATTATCCTCTTCAAACACTATTGTGAAACTACAAGTTTAACCTTTTGAAGCCTAATGTCAACTATAGCGGTCGTACCGCACCGCTAACCTCCAAAGTTGCATTTTATATATTTATTCAACAAATATAGGTACTGAATATTTTAAACATGGTATTTACTCTCCGTTTTTTTCTCTTCAAAACGCAGTTTGTTTCATAATTCTAACATATTTGGTTCCTGTATTATTCACATTTTATTTACAGGATGTGCTAAAATTAAAAAAACAATTCCGGCGCCAAAAGGTTAATATTTATGACCTACATTCTTATTATTCCTAACTTCCATGGCTCTATAAAGACCTCTGATAAAGGTTTAGTTATTAAACCAGTATTATTTTGGAATAAATAATATTTTTTGTTACTTTCATTTTATGTTTTGTATTGAGGGAGATTTTGGATACTAAGGTGGTACCCGAAATGTTACGTAAAATATACTTCGAAACTTTGTACAGTGCCCGGTATAATTGTGGTATAATATTATTTCAACGTTACAAATAAAATTAACTTCTTGCTTAAGCAAGCAAAAAACCGCCCCATGTCATTTGCAATGTAAAGATTTCGTTGTTATCATTAAAAGAAAAATAAGTTGCAGCGATGATTCTCTAAGAATCAGTGCCAACTTGTTGCACTGTATTATAAAATGTAGCAAGTTAGTACTGGCTCTTGTGATTATAATATATTTTCACGGAAAATCTGCAATGTTAAGTTTGAAATTGCCCAACAAGGCCAAGTTATTTGCAGCTTCAAGAAAAACAAAGGGAACCTACTAAAGACTAATGCAGGTACCTGGTTTAACAAGATATGCAAAAACTATCAACTAACACATAAATACCTAAAGATTGAAATAGAAGAATGTTTTAATATTAACAATTTAGCTGTTAAATATAGACTGAAGACAACTAACCAACAAATAAATAATACCGTGCAAAAAGGTAGTTGATTGTTTGTGAATATAATGTATTTGCACGGCTTCTGCAAGCTCTCGAATCTTCTCTGAGGTCAGAGTTTAACGGCATCTTCAGACATGCCTTTGTGGTCAGTGCAGAAGCATCAGCATCACAACCTCTGTTATTATTGCCATACACTTTTTTTGTGTGTGAATTTTGCTGTCACCGGTGTTAATAATTTCTCATCTGCTAAATATGAAAGCATTATTGTTTTTCATACTGTTGGTTTGTAAGGATAGTAAGTACATGCTTAACTTTTATAATTTTTTTCATAATCTCTTAATGCTGTAGCTATTGTTTATGCGTAGGTTTATGACAAATTTTATCTAAATGCAGTAATTGGCAATTGCTGTTATTTTTACATTTAGGTGACTTTTCTGTGCTGTAATAAGAATGACCTTTTACGTTTGGGAAGAAAAATTGTTGACTTGTAACACTGATTAAAATTTATGTAGTGGGACGTAACAGGACAATGTAAGTTTTACGAGCTTCCACCTTAACAGTCGTTGTATAGGAACTAATTCGACTCGTAAACCGAGGGATGCTGTATATAAATCAAGTAGGAGCGTGCAGGCCTTCGCCACGGTGTAGATGATATCTACGCTCTTCTGGGATTTTACGCAGCGTAGGTAAGTAGTTATCCACATTTCGAGACACCCTATCGTTCTCATCTTCAAAGGTCAAACAGTTCAAGAAGACTTAAACTGCTTGACTGTTGAAGATGGGACATATAGGTTGCCCCGAAAAATCGGTAGCAAACTAGCAATCTACGCTACGTAAAATCCCAACAAAGCGCAGATAAGTATAAAGATTGAAAAAGTGAGGACAGAAATAAGGGAGAAAAAATTAACACTTTGCTGTTGAAGTTAAGTGTTTTACAATAACGTGAGGGATGAACTAGCTGTAAGGGGTTAGTGTGTAATCTACAAATATGGTAAAGTAACCTTTAATCTAACACCGTTTCAACCAGTTGTGGCACAAAAGAACTTTTTCCTGTCTTTGTATGTCGTTAAGTCTGCAGGAAATATTTTAAGTTTGCAGGTTAGTGTCCGCACCATTATCAACCCACTGTTCACAAATGCAATTACAGGCATTAGGAATTCCTATTCAGGGTGGGCAGGCAGACGAGTGTCCTAATGAAGGTAATTACGTTGGTTACCGGATGGTTGCTTGTTTCCCACCCCCATGAACTCTGTTTTATGTAGGCTTAATGACTCCAACATAACCTTTAGTTCCTAACGTTGCAGAGTAACGGGAAACAGCGCCAAAAAGACAACCACATCCAAACATCAAACTTCACCCTGCCAACTTTTTAATTACATTCTGCCTCCTTAACATTCAGGTACTACCTTTCCCGAACAAAGTATGTGGCAGTGGTGTGATTTTTTTTTCCAAAATACATATTCTTTTTTTTAAGTTTCTTATTTCACAGAGAATTATTTTTTAGACGGAGAAAATGTATTATAAAACATTATTCGAGTTGCGAAAATATGGTTGTTAATAATGTTTTAGAGTGGCATGGGAAATGTTTTTCAAGGTGGAGGAAAGTGTATGGGAGAACGTTGTTCGGGATGGGAGAAAATATCTTGTAAAATATTTTGGGAGATAAAGAAATACTATGAATTATATTTTTATTTTGAGGATGGGTGGAATACGGGCTTATTAGGAAACAGTTTTTCGCGGAATATTTGGAGATACTGCAAACGTACTGGACATACTGTTCGGAAAACAGAAAATTAGAAGGGCCCTACAATGGCTCAGGCGGTTAGTCGCCGGTTTCTCACAGGAGACGCCCGTTTTCAGTTCCTGGTCATTCCATATTGGATTTGTGGTGAGAAGAGCGGAAATAGGGTAGGTTTTCCTTCGAGTATCGCCAACAATGCATCACACTATTCCATTCATCTTTCATCAAGACTATATAAGTTCAACAATTGAGATAGTCTTGAAATAACGCACGTAAAAAGAAAAAGAATAAATTGTACTGGGGAATGTTTTTCGAGATGCTGCACAAATAAAAAATAAAGTACTGGTTTAGGGAGGAAAAATATATTTCGAAATATTATTCAAGACTGACGGAAGCGTAGAAAGGAACGTTGTTTTGAGAGTGGGGATTTAGGAGATATACTGAGGTTTGTTCTTCCTAGTTGGGGAAGGTATGCCGTGGAATGTGGGGGGAGGGGGAAGTACTGAGAGTGTCATTTGAGATGGAGTAAAATAGATTACAGAAGTATTGTTCGAAAGGAATAACGTCTAGTTGAATAAAGATAGACCAACTTGATGTCACTTGCTTTATTATTTCATTATTTACTGCTCAACATGTTTCGGATGCTAATACGTCCATCCTCAGGAGCTTGCGACTTATTTGATGCGTTATTACATGGGTTGTATTGTTCTGGTTCAATGTGTGTTGGTGTTACGTTGTGGTATGGCTAGGGTGGTGTGGTGTCCTTATGCAGGCTGAAGCAGTCCTTCAGCCTGCATAAGGAAATACACTCACTTTGCCCACAGCATTACAGCCTTGTAGGGCCCTGGTTCCTGCCATATATGTGTCACTGTTGTTCTTGTGACATTGATTTGGGTGGCTTTTTTTTTTTTTTGGCTGTATGGGTAACCCCAATACGAGCAAAAGACCTCGCTTTTTGTTTGGCAACGGGCCTTTTAGACATAGCATTAAGGGGACGCCACGAGTAGGCGTGCAATATGTGTAGGCGGGACAGGAGTCCAAATATGACACAGCGCGCTACGCCCTAGCTGAAAACTATTCCTGTCTCACAGGCGTCATTTACGTGTGATTTCGTTTGCCTGTGTTTCAGCTGGACTGATATTTCCGAGTTACAGCTTTGCGGAAAGTTCCGTTCTCCCCGCTTATCCAGATCCGTTGACCTTGCGCGTAATAACAGTACGTAAACCGGCCCCGTAGCAATCTCCGTCCTCGCACTTGTGGGACGCTCCTTGCGCTGTGGCAAGCGAGCGCGAGGTGAGAGCAAATATGAAGATGGGAGAAAGCGTAGTGGGTTATTGCTAGAGATGAGGGGTAACTCTGTTGAGAAACATTCAAGGTGAGGAGTCGAGAATGACTGGAATTGCATTGTGTGTTTTTCTCCCCGTGGCGAACCTGCCCCCTAGCGGGCCAGGATCTTCTCATTATAGAGGCTTCACGATCACGCTCGGACAGACCACTCACGGTAGGATTCCTCTGGACGACTGATCGGCCTGTCGCAGAGATCTCTACCTGATAACAGAAAACCCTCACAAGAGACAGACGTCCATTCATGCTCCCGGCGGGATCCGAACCACCAATCTCAGCTAGCGAGCGGCAGCAGACCGATCTATAATATTAAATTTAGTGTGTTCTTTTGCAGGCCATTTACATATGCTGTATCAAATGTGTTGTTAGGAAGGTTTGAATGGCATCGCCGGCAATTATCGTGTAGAGGAAGTTATTCATGTTAATAGAGAATATGCTCGTTGTCTATTACTTTGTTCATCCTGACAAAGGTTAACAGCTGGTTGTTAATGTATTTCTTTCTGAAACGTTTTCAGAAGACACGTGATGTGAGAAGCCAAATATGTCTATTTTTCATAATTATGTTTTCGCTCTTCTTTTGTAATAAATATAGAGAAAACGTTTTTGTTAAAGCATAATATTTATTGTTCCAAAAGTTTCAAGGTCGTAGACGCTAATGTTTCAAAACAAAAGCTAAAAAGGTTCTTGGTATAAAAATGTAACTGAATTCGTGAGGCAGGCTCCCTCTCGAGACTGTAACTGGACCTCAGCTAGTCAGCTTGCCCAAATTTTATGGAGTGCAAAATCCCGCCAATGGTCCACAATACTGGTACCAGATGAATCCATTCCACAATATCGCTCTCCGTTTCTTAAAATCCATTTTAATGTTAGCTTTCCCTCTATGACTAAATCTTTCACGCGGTCTCATTTCTGCAGGATTTGCAACCAAAACATTAGGCACTTCTGTTTCCTCGCATGGGTTCCCCAGTACAGTAATTTATAGTCTGAAGCGGGACGTTACACTAAAATTTCTTTCTTATTGACCCAGCATGTCTGTGACATAACGTTGAAGTTTGTTACTATCCAGGAAATTTTTCGCACGGAAGTGCAGGTCAGATAGTATTAAGTAATGTGTTGGTAGGATTTTTCTCGTCGGTACTCAGATTTACACTTCAGAGCGTTAAAATAGAGCGACTGAGAAACGAGTGCAATTCACCGTTAGCCAACATTTCTGTACTGTCTGGAATTGGGAAACAATTCACTCTGTTAATTCGTTCGCTGTTTCGTACAGGCTCTTTTGGAGTGAAGATTCAATGGAAGCATATAACAATGGAATTACGAGGCATAATTACCGCCTCTTGATGCATAAATTTTTGTTAAAGAGGGAACTAACTCCGGCAGTTAATTCTCCAGAATATTGTGGAGGCGAGGGTGGATGTAGGATAATAATGAATAATGCAACTGAAAGAAATGTGAAACTTGGCCCTTCATTTTGAAGAGAGATTATAAAGTTAGTCATTGTGAAAGAAACGCTGAGAAGAACACTTGGGCCTGAAACAAATGATGCAGCAGAAGCCGAAGAGAGTGACATGCTGGTGGGGAGGAGGTTTTTTTTCGTGAATAACATTTTTAGTAGAATTATTAAAATTAAGATGGCCAAGATTATAGGAACATGGACATATATTACAAAGGTAGGTTGAAAAATTACATGAGAAGAAATGATTTGGGAGGGTGGAGAGTAGTTGTAATATGTATACTTAAAATGACTATGTGGAAATGGGAACTAATTCGCACTTATTAAAAGGGCTTTAGTAGCTAGCTAAACAGACGACATTGATAAATATTTATGTTTCGGGTAATATATTTACCACCTTAAAAAGTATCAGATATTTGACAGAAGACTTGAAGCGTTGAGTTGTGTACATTTGATTATCAATCTTGCTGTTATTTATGTAGTAAATGATGGTTAACAACAGAAAGTAATGAGAGGGAGTCAGGCTAGCGCTGTTTAGAACTAATATACTTCCATGCTCTTATACACTGCACATCTTTTAACTAAAATATTATTGAAAATTTGAGGAGGGAAACTTAGTAGTTCAGCGGTTCCTGCTCAGATAAGATTAAAAATCTGAATACTACATGCACCGTGCATTTTGCAGATATTTAAAATATATTTAATACTTATTTGTTTTAAGAAAAAAGTATTAAATATATTTTGCATTTGTTAGTCATATATTTTAAACATGCTCAATATTGTGTATGATGAATTGCTGGTCTTTATATTCATTTATTACAATTTCAAATTATGTTAGCTCAACGGACAATATTATACATTTTAAAATATCATCACGTATTCGCTGCGGAACTTAATCAGCTGAAGAAAAGCTTTAGTGCACACGCACCTATAAGCTTTATATTTTCACTTTCTGCACGAGGCGTGTCGGAAAGCGTGCGAGTAAAGTTCCATGAATACTGATGAGAAGTATATTTTTTTGTCGTGTAGGTTTATAAGTCTTTGTAATGCAACAAGGCCTCTTTGAGAAACGCGATAAAATTCCATTTGATATGCCTGTAAATTGTGTGTTTTATTGGGACCCGATGTAGATGAAAAGCTATATTTGCCAGAAAAACTTTGCTTCTGCGAGTAGAATTATTATAAATGTTCTTAATTTAAGGTTAATCTGGAGATCCTGGTTGTGGAGGCGCAGATATATGCACGAAATCTTAATTATGTTATAATTTATTATATTATATTATATTA
>Ga0131853_10022905_pt1 | contig 11287 bp, 6 predicted proteins | sample TergutLab28metaG_FD_92764 | JGI IMG/M metagenome (GOLD analysis project Ga0131853, IMG submission 92764) | Labiotermes labralis P1 segment gut microbial communities from Petit-Saut dam, French Guiana - Lab288 P1 (version 2) (version 2) | ecosystem: Host-associated > Arthropoda: Insects >...
ACATACATAATTTTGTTTACATTAAAACATTTAAAATCGCTCCAACATGTTTCGATCCTAAGATCATCTTCATGGAGCTAAGCTGTTCCTTGCTAAACTCACATTTCTAAAAACACTCACTGATTAATTTCCTTATATTAACAGGGTGCTGTGGCAGCACGTCTGTTGCCACAGCACCCTGTTAGTATAAGGAAATTAATCAGTGAGTGTTTTTAAAAATGAGACTTTAGCAAAGAACAGTGTAGCTCCCTGAAGATGATCTTAGGATCGAAACATGTTGGAGCGATTTTAAATGTTTTAATGTAAAAAAAATTATGTATGTACATCAGTTGGTGTGCTAATTAAATGGCTCCACGAAATGCACGGTGCAACGATAAAAATCAAATCTATTTTATGAAACAGAACAACATTTCTCGGCTTAGGCTACGCCATCTTCGGGTTCACAAGTAATTTTAGAAAAAATATTGGTGTAGAATGTGCTAACGATGCCAATTTTAAACATTAAAACTATTTGTACTTTCTACCTCAATATGTGTTTAAAACCCTTCTGAACCTGAGGATGGCCTAGCCTACACGAAACATGTCGTTCTATCAAATAATTGTGAATTTAATTGTTTTTAGACTGATATCAATCTTGCATATTCAGTTATAAAAGTTCTTATACATAGGTTTCATGGTTTTTATTAATAGATTCTACCAAAATGCCTTCATAGGGTGATATAATAAAATCCCAATAATAAATTGACAGAAGTGTTTCTGTACCTGTAGCTAGATTTCTTGCCGCATATACTTTGAAATTATTGCCAAACTGATCATTATTCGATAGAGCAATGGACAAGCGACTAGTCATAATAATGAGACTCAATAAGAATTTGGCGATGGAATATCTGTAATACCTTTAATACATAAGCAGCAACGACAGTGAAGGCTGGTGTTCTACATGTCCAGTGAACTTTGACAGTGTGGTATGAAGGTTTATAAGCGCCCTGCGTTTTCTGAATTAAATTAGGACTGAAGTCTAGCTCATAGTGTATCTGTACTACATGACTCCAGAAGTGTGAAGTCTCGCTTATAGCGTATCTTCACTATCTTCACTACGTGACTCTAAAACTGCGAAGTCTCGTTTAAAATATTTTCACTACACGGCTCCAAGAGTTTTTTTTCAGTAGTCCAGAACTTGCCGTCCCTTGTACTCCGTACAAAATTAATGACATAACATCTATTTTATTTAATAAATTCTGTGTTTTAATCTGTATATCTTAACGATCAACCATCTGTTCTTGAAATTCAACCGTGAGAGCAGGGTTAATATCGACACAACACTCATCCGAATAAAAATCCCTATGGGTGTGAAACACGGACGTTTGCGCAGAGCACCGCACAAAATTGATCGGGTTCACTGACAGAAAAATCCTTTGGAAAATATTTAGGCCCATAAAAGTTAAAGAAGTTCTGAGAATACAATGCACTGTGTCCCCGTAGCTCAAGATTTTAAAGACACTGGACACCTTCGAACTGAAGTATTTACTAGCAGAACTTTGAATTAAACCACATAATATTTTTTCACTTCACTCATGGCAAATTAATTCATTATCACCCTCACTTCTTTCTCATAATAAATTAGCTTTCCAAATGGTAAAACTCGTTAAATGCCCATGATCCATGAAGACAATCTTGCAAATTACTGAACTGTTTTTACGAATCGATTCTTTACACTAGATACGTGTCATACTGATTACTACCTTTGGAGATGTGAGATAACGTGTATGTTTGCAAACAGTTACCGAAATTTCTGTTTTTCAACTTGTAATTTCAGAATACGTTCTGAAATAAAATTTTAGACAGTAAGTAAACAGCAGACGACAATGGGCCTTATTCCAGAAAATATTAATTTCATACTCACTGCCTTCAGAACCACGTGTCGCATTTTACTCTGTCTAAGTCTTATATGCTTTTCTCTGTTTTCATTGCCAGTCATTTCCGTTTGCGTTTCATCCAAGGACTGTTTACATACAAGGTCAATTTGCGAACCAATGTTGGTTTTATGTCTGCACATAAATACAAACATTTTAAAGACACCGAATGATAAATAAAAATCCCGATGAAGATAAATTTTTTTAGTTTTAAAAACCCTTTTAATATTGACTCTTGCCATTATTTTGCTGTCGCGCGCTTAATAAACATGTTCCTTCTCTTTCTCACCCCACTACCGAAGTTGACGCTCAGAATATTTTTTCCTTTTTCTCTTTACTGAATAAAGCATTAATCTATATCTTCGAGCTCTTGATAGCTATATCGGTAATGCTGTCACGCCCTACTAATATTTAGTGCTAACATTATGCATGCGGATTACAAAGTCTTCCTGCAGCATAGGAATCCGTGAGTGTCCAACTATTCAAGGAAAACTTGTTTCACAAGTGCGATTTTTATGAGCTTCATATAGAAAGAACTGCTCAATCTGTGGGTAGTCTTAGGTCTTTGCAATAATTTGTCTTTTGTAATAACACTTTGGCTAATAGTCTTTTTTTCTTCTCTCCATCCTCAAATATGTTAACATCCATAATTGATGTTTACTATGATTATTCGGAACGAATGTTGTATTACGTAGCATTTTAGGAATTTATATTTCACATAGCTGATCAAATTCTTCCCCTTACTCATCTTATTAATTCCAGTCAATTTTAAATAATATGAAAATCGTGATGCCATTTTCTCAATTGCCTTGTTATGTAACATCATTTCAGTTTAACATATTTCCATTTTATGTTCGTTAATTTATCTCTTTTGTTTCTCATGGATCGACGAACGTAATGGACTTAGCTCTTCTCTGTGAGGTTCCCTTATAACATTCAGACACAACGCACTGGGTAGGACTCCTCTGGACAAGTGATCGGCCCGCAGCAAAGACGTCCAATGACAAAACAAAACACTCACAAGAGACAGAAAACCATTCCCCCGGTGGGATTCAAACCAGCAATCCCAGGAAGCAAGCTACCGTATAACCATGCTTTAGAACGCGCAATTTGTCTATAATGTTACTACTTTCTCCACTGTGCTGGTTATTCAAAATGCTCACTTCATTAAATGGAAACTTCATCATAAACATTTCAATGTAACTACATGGGCAGTGTACGCTCTGAGAAGCTAAGCACTGCGCAGGTTTTTAACACATCCCACTGCGAAGATGAAGTTCATTACAGTGTACCCAACAGCGAGCACTAGTCACTACCCTGAGCTTGTTAAACACAACCCACAGAATCTCATCCCATTTCTTTATGATCCATTTTCACAGTAACTTCTGTAGTAAGTCTAGGTCTTTAAAATAGGTTTCTTTCATATATACTCAAATTTTGCATACACGTCTCTTATCTCCATGCCTAGTGTACGCCCATCCATTTCTCTCTCCTTGACGTAACAGTTCTACCAATATTTTTTGAGAACCACAGATTATCATTCATTATTAATCTTCAACAGCTTCATTTCTCTTTCTGCCTCTCAGGTCCTAATACTTTCCTCAGATGTCTATTCTGTGACAACTTTAATTTATTTGCGTGTTGTCTTAAAATTATGACTATAAATAAACCCAAGTTTCTGTAGTTATCTATTACACATACCAAATTTAAAGACTGTAGTCTGTGGCTTTTTACGTAAGAATCTATTTTATGAAAAAATGATGCACTACTTGAAGGAAATATTAGTAGTAAAACAGAAGAAATTTAACAAATTAAATTCATCATTTGACAGCGTTTAATCTTTCTCACAGTTCACATTGTTTGTGGTTTATTCGTATAATGTCAGCCATTTGTTATGGGGAAGGAAAGAATGTGAATAAAAGGAACTTTAAAATGGAGATCGTTGCCCTCTTCAGTGTTGCGCTAGAATTATCGCCTCTTCTTATCAGGGAAAAATACAAAATTCCAGCCCATCATCTATCATTTCTTACAGAACGTTTTTTGTACTGAATGCTAAAGTTCTCTGTCATATTTCAAGAAATGAAGTTAATCATGCTACAGAAAATATTTAACCCTTCAAAAGCCGAGTTAAATACTATCTGCCATTTGCTGGCATTACGTGTATTAGGAGCTCACCATGTTCTCCACGTTAGCAGGATAAGGGTTAAAGTAGTAACTGGGTCTACTATAAACACTCGATCCTAGTGCGATTTAACCAGGGTTATGAAGGAGCTGAATATTTTAATTTGGACAAATCTTGCATCACCAGCAACCCTACCACTGCCAAACGTAACATTCAGGCTAAAGAGTCGAATTTGTATACACGTTCCAGGAAGTGGCACACTCTTCAGCCCAGACTTTGTCAGTATTGCAGGCTTGACTATTTCAAATGTAATCTCTCGAGTTTTTGAAACCTAATTCTTTATGCGTTTAAAGCACTCCATAAACAGGCGCGAATGTACCAAATTTCGGAGTGTATACGAGTAAACTCGTCGTTTCTGGACAGAAAATAGAACTCACTAGAAACGAGTGTGTTCGGGTTTGGCCCAGCGAACACTAAGTATAAACAACACATTGTGAATGAATATTGTGTTTTTATATTAATAATAATAATAATAATAATAATATTTATTTACTGCAATTGGGTTGTCACCAGGTGGCAGTGGTTATTTTACATGTATAAAAATATGAAAATGGTTACTACTAAATTTAAGTCGGGAGGGCTACATGAGAAGCATGTAGTGGCAACTTGGAATCTTGTTAGTTGTAATGATCCGAAAACATTATCTTCATAAATATTGTAATTTTTTAATAATCCTTTCCCATGCAGGGAGACAAGTAGCCATACTGAAAGAGAGTAGTTTGTTTTACAAGCCTGCAATGGGTATTAGTGACAAGGAATTTGGAATCAAAAACGTAGTTGTGCCAAAGAGCGTCATGGTGTTTTGGCGACTGTCGCAGAAATCTTTTTATTACTGTTGGAAAAATGTGAAATGTTACCCCACTGTGTACTTGGGTACAGTGTGAGAAATGTAGTGCTGCCCAGTTTTGTGCTAGAGATTCATTCCTGAACACTGCGAAAAATTTTAAACTTGCGTAATTTAGGACTAATTTTCCACTTCGAATAAGTTTAAAATGGGGTGGGGGGGTGCGATCTCAGAGCACCTAAGTCTACAACCGGTGTAGAGTATTTTTCCTTTTAAACATGATATTAAAGCAAAATACAATTACATAAACAATAAGAGTTATATGTTGGCGATTCAATGTATTGGTACTCAGCAGTGCCTGAGAAGACTGGAAATAATCATTATATTCCGGCGCCAATCGAAAGACAGCTGCGGCGGCAGTTAGGATGCACTATTTTTTCGAATTATGTTGAATTTTGGTCTAATTCCACTGAAAGCATTTTGATGAAAATAAAATCTGATAAACCTTGAAGATTTCTCCCTTTTTTCTGCTGATTCTTTGCATACAGACACGCGTCCAATCATCTTCCGTCTCAAGTCACTGTGGTACAGGATTGGATCATCTTCTTCAGAAATGGTAACAGCTGTTGGAATGTGGTCAAAGGCCTGTACCATTCGCTTGACTGTTAGTTTACGAGATGATGCCTCACGCTGATTAGTGATGTTCTCTTCACTTCGGTACCACTTTTCGTAATTCTAGTAACTTTTTCTTTGTTGACGCTTAGAGCATACAACTGAAGACAACTGCAAATTTCCCCCTCATCCATTTCGCCCAGACCGATCTTCTGCGCCACCCGCTAAGTTTCCTTTCCTTATGTTGTCTTCACTGTTACAGCCTCTTAAATCGTAGCAGAACTTGTGGTAAATTTTCACACATTCACCATCTGTAAATTATTCAGGTTATTGTTGTCATAGAAGTTTGGTCATAATAATGGCATCAGTCTTATATGCTTTACGAAGCTCTTTGTTATTTCCTCATAGTTGGTCGCCTTGAGAAACGCATCTAATATTGACCACAAATAATATGATTTCAAAGTCTTAAGTACACCTTGGTAAACAGGGTCTAAAGTGAGGTTGCATTTCTGGGCAGAAACAGGATATTGACCTTATCCGGGTATTTGAGTCTTTTTGATTCGTATTATTTCAGATACTGACCACAAATGACAATTTGTTCATAATTTTATGTCGCACTATTGTAAAGTCGCATAATTCAAATTCATATAAAATGGCACCGCCAACTGCATTTATGTCCTGGGATTTCTAGTAAAAGAAGGAGAGCTCATTTATAGAATTCTATCTGCGTGTACGCACAGTCATAATAATTGCGGGTGTATGCAAAAGGGCACGCTTGGCAGATGGGGTGGTGAAAATTTCCACTTAAATAATTAGGTTCGAAGTAACATGAATTTAACAAATGAAACACTGATCAAATTAGCAATGTTCTGTAACCGTATGAGTCTCCTTCCTACTTGATCCTAATATTCTTAATATTTTCAAAATCTTTCGAAATTCTGTAAGATCCTCACCATACGCATGTATGGGATCATAATGGGCAGTCGTCATAGAACCACATTTCACAGAGTGAGCAGTAGCCTGCCGTCTGTCTAATAATGCAATACTGCTTATAGGGCACGGAAATGTGCTGCCAGATGTTTGTAGGTATTTAGTGGAATGTAAGCACATCAATGAAAACAAAATTCAATTTTATCTTTTGAACAAGAGTCAGTCAGATCAGCTGAAACACCTTTGGGGCCTTTCCTTTCTTTCTCATTAGGGAGACTTTACTCTAAAAGACAGCAAAATAGTTACGGGCTACGTGACCATGACATGACGGGCGAGATTTTGTAGCAAAGCTTTACAGAAATTAGTCCATCTTTCTTTCATGTTGACATACAATTGTAATTTACTTAATCACATCATCTTTTTCAATTATTTTGAAACATAGACACACAAAATCTTGTGGCGTGATTGCAGGCTTCCGCCGCGAAGTAGATAAGAACTGCGTAATAAACCAGAAGAACGCAGTTCTCAAAACTGTTGTTGTTGTTGTTGTTGTAACAACAATGTTTTCACCGTATCTCGCTACGTGAGTCGACCGGAAAGGTCATCGTCACACGAAGATATTTAATTAATTTCGGAGAGTAATATGATCTATTCTTGCCGGTCCCAGTGGCCGCGCGGTCTAAGACGTAGGTCTACGGCCGCTCGTCTGCTGAGATTGTGGGTTCGAATCCCACCGGGGGCATGGATGTCTGTCTGTTGTGAGTGTTGTGTGTTGTCAGGTAGAGGTCTCTGCGACGTACTGATCACGCGTCCAGAGGAGTCCTACCGACTGTTATGTGTCGTTATGTGTGATCTAGAAACCTCAAGAATAAGGAGACCCTGGCCCGCGTTGGGCCACAACGCCACAGGAAAATAATATGACCTATTCTTGTAATGAAAGCCAACGAGATGCACTATTTCTCAAATTTATTTCATAAAGTACTCTACATGTTTCGGAAAAGTCCACTGTCCGCCATCAGGAGTATCTCAACACTGTATACACGCAATAGGTATTTGTCATGCTAGTTCTGTTGGCTGTCTGCTAGCTAGCAACGATGAATCGTGTCTGAAAATTACATATACTTTTGCTTAAATTTACCTGTAGTTTCTATCCTACCACTGGGGAGGCTTAGGCGTAGATGGGTGGATAATATTAGGATGGATCTCCAGGAGGTGGGATGTGTTTATATGGACTGGATTGGGCTGGTCCAGGATAGTGAAGGTGGCGGACGCTTGTGACTGCGGTAATGAACCTTCGGGTTCCGTGAAATGCGGGGAATTTCTTGACTAGCTGCAAACAAGTTAGCTTCTCAAGAAGGACTCTGCACCATGGAGTTAGTAAGTAAGTAAGTAAGGGTCTATCCGTCGTCTAACCAGAATCCACAAGACCGATACATTCTTCGGTGTTCAACTGAGCAATTAATGCCATGCCACCAGTGTAATCAGTGGATTAGAATCGTGACAAGGAATTTAATTCGAAGCTACAAAAAACCTGTTTTCCTATTTTTCGGATTGTAGTTCTAAGAACATTTCCTTTTACTGTCGTACCTACAGACTTTGTTCACTGTAAACAATATATATATATATATATATATATATATATATATGTGTGTGTGTGTGTGTATGTGTGTGTGTGTGTGTGTGACATAATTTGTAGATAATATAAATTTATGACGGGTCTCCAAATCCCACATTTACACTATCTCACTGGTTGCCGTTGTCAATCAGATTGATAAATGGGTTTATATAAATGCTACAAAATTGATGTTGTTTCACAATTTACAAAAAGAAATTGCTTTGTCAGATACGTATTCCTTAAATATTTGTGTCCATAAATATAAAAATGTTCGGACTTCGTCCCAAGTAACCGCCGGTTATGCTCCAATCTCAATTCACAACTCACTTCAGAATTTTTATAATTTCCCTTTATCTTCATAAAAAAGTAAATATTTTACTAAACGACAACAGAAAGAAGGAAATTCGTCCCTCAGTTTTTGTAGTCACTGTCCCCTCAAATTTAATTTAATCTTATTCTTTAAGTGGTTTGTAAATTAAAAAATGAAGAACTACACGACCTTTGAAATGTGTTTTAAATTTGTATCTTTCAGTCACAAAAAAATGTACAATTAATTTTCTTCTGCTCCGCCAAAGATGGGAATTGATTGGTTAAGAAATAAAACTTATATTGATTAACGAACATTGAAAGATTACGTCAAAACATTCGTTGGAGTTTCTGCGTTTTAATTAGCCTTCAGTACACGTAGATGCATAGAACTGTGGTTTAATAGGAAACAAGTTTTTTTGTCTTGATTTGCTTAAGGAACAGCTGTATTATAGCCACGTATAAACGTGGAGACGTGAATATAAAGATTTCGTAATACCTTGAACCCATTACAGAAAGCCACACAGCAAAACAAATCTGACAAACAAGCATTTCGGCTTGGCTATATTACGAAAATTTTATTTTGATTGATTAAGTCTGACCACTTTTTGAACACTTGCAAGGCGGCATTGTGAACTGAACAGAGCCTTCAGCTTTTAAGTTACACAGAGATAAGAGGAAGCCAGGACAAATGTTTTACATTCAATGTTCCGTGCATCATTATAATTGTTTCAGAACACGTAGGAGAACGGGAGGGTTACAGCAAAAGATTACACACTATACTAGAGGCTGACTGTACAGGGAAAAATGAACTGCTGATGATGAGCTTGCCGAAAGCTCGAAACATGTAGAGAATGAATGACGACTACCCCTGAAAATAAAGGATAGTCCACAAGTGTCATCGTGTTGGTTATTTTTTTAAACCAGGACAAATGTATTTTAAATTTTTCACTCTGTGCATTGTGATATAATTGTTACAAATTAGATCAACAAAATTCACACATTAGAAACACTAAAGCATGTGTATTTGTTGGTCTAATTTGTAAAAATTGGAATGACGTGTTAATGTTTCACCCTTAACAGATACTTTTTAGAACCTAAGGTAATAATTCTCTAAGGATATAGCAGTCATAATACAACTATGTTATCAGGTGTATATAACTTATCAATATCAACTACATGTTTCGGCCAAATGCTGCTGTGGCCACAGCAGGATTTGGCCGAAATATGTAATTGATAATTTATATACACCTGATAATATAGTTGTGTTATGACTGCTATATCCTTGTAGAATTATTACCTTAGGTTCTACCAAACACAACAGCGATGACGCTCCTTGAAGCAGATATTTGTTATTACATCACTGAATTTCTTGAAACCAAAGAGTTTTTTGTGTACTTAAAATAAAGCAGAGTATACTTATTCCACGGAAGAAGGTGGCCCAAAAACTTTAGAAACGTGGAAATCTTGGAAAGACATCTCCATTTCGCGTTTACATACGAGATAGCTGGTCTTGTTACGATTTTATGTAAGATTTTATGGGAATTGTAGTATGTAACGAGAAAAATTGTCTAAGATTACGTGGTATATTCTGCTACAGAACTGCTGAAACTTGTAAGTGGTGCGGACAACTTCGGATGTATATCTCCGCTAATGAACACCTGAAACTTTTTTTGGGAACTGCTTTGGTCTTCTGTCGTGGCTTTGACAGGGAAAGGGGTAAAAGTCTTTTACCCCATTTCAAATGTCTACGCGTGCAACAATAAATTGAGTCTTGGGAAAGATTTTACCCGCGTGCTGCGGTCTGGGTTGGGGGACCTAAGATTGCTCTTCCTCACTTACACCAAGGTATCAAAATTATTTTTTACTACGTGTTATTATAATCGCTGTAGGTATTTACTCTTCCCAGCGTGCTTATTCCTTGCGTTATCCATAATTATATTACTGTAACTAGCCTAATACTACCAGATACATACCAAAAATTATGAACCATTTTGTTTAACAAATTTACTCGAGTCCCGGTGCTTAGTTTTGTATTCAAGAGTTCTTAACATTTTATTCTTATAATTACAGTACAGTATTCCTGTTATTTCTTTGCAGTTACGAAAAAGGTACCACTACCAAAAAACTGACAAGTAAAAAATTTTGCTTTTATCTTCTTGAAAGAAAGCAGCCTACAAACACAAGCAACTGAAGTGATGATAATGATGATGATGATGATGATGATGATGATAATAATAATAATAATAATAAAATGGAACATGCATTTTAATAGATGTTTCAGTCTCAGGAGACAGAAATGTGATTAAAAAGGAAGCCGAGAAGATACTAAAACATAAAGCCCTTACAATAAAAATACAGCACATGTGAAATGTAAAAACAAAGGTGATACCGGTAGTAACAGGGGCGACTGGGACTATTTCAAAGTCATTCAGAAAATACGTGAGCAACATACCAGGAAAACATGAAGTCAATGAACTATAGAAAACAGCCATACTGGGCACTGCACACATACTTCGGAAAGTACTAATGTAAAACTACAATAGATTCAATAGTGAAACTGACGATATAAGCACCATGAATAGTGACAACAGAATAGTTGCAACACTGTATTCCCTAGGGTCATAGTTTGTCTCATGAATATAAGTAAAAATACCCTGCATAAAAGAGATGATGTTGATGATAAAAATAATAATAATTTGGAAGAGCAGAGCTTACTACCAGCAGAGCAAAAAGGATGTCACCCTGGAAGTAAGGTTGCAAGGATCAGTTAATGATATCAAAGACAATATATGAGGACTGCAGGAGAAGAAACAAGAACTTAAATATAGCCTGGATTGATTACCAGAAAGCATTTGATAGCGTTCCACATAGCTGGGTGGAAAAGTCAATAGAATTGGTAGGAGTGAACAGTAAAATTGTTAGATTTTGTAAACTGTCTATGG
>Ga0131853_10022906_pt1 | contig 11287 bp, 3 predicted proteins | sample TergutLab28metaG_FD_92764 | JGI IMG/M metagenome (GOLD analysis project Ga0131853, IMG submission 92764) | Labiotermes labralis P1 segment gut microbial communities from Petit-Saut dam, French Guiana - Lab288 P1 (version 2) (version 2) | ecosystem: Host-associated > Arthropoda: Insects >...
TTCTTTCCTCAGTTCCGGGCGGCGGCTACAGAAGTTTTAACGGCACATCCATGGCTTCACCTCACGTTGCGGCTTTGGCGGCAATGTATCTATTGAATGACTCAAGCTTAACCCCTGCCGCGGTTCAAGCTGCGTTGCGTGAATATGTTGACACACCCGACGGGTTTAATCGTCGGTACGGTACGGGGCTTGTAAATATGTATCATGCGCCAACCGGCCCGCGTCCCATTATAACCCTTACCCCGTCTTCGCCGAATTTCCAAAATGTTGTTGCGGGTTACGCGCCCGTTAACGAAATAGAAATTACAGTAAGAAGCGCCGGGGAGGTTCCCGTAGTTTTAAACGCATTACCTGATATACCCAATTGGACTTTAACCGTCGGTCCAAACTGGTCAGAACCTGCGGATTACGGAGAAACAAGAACATTTACGATCTACCCGAATGACGGGCTTCCCGAAGGCACTTATGCACCCACAATCCGTATAACAGGAGAAGGCGTAGGTGTAACAAAAGGAGCTGGGGCTTTTCTGCACCCCACTTTTAACGTCATGCCGCCGCAAGGCGTAGTTCTTGGCACGGTAAGCGCAAGCGGTGGGAATATTGCGAATGCGAATGTCGCGCTTGTTAACATGGAAACGGGAGAAAGACGAAACACGGTAACCGGCTCAAGCGGCGCGTATCGTTTCGACGGTGTGCCTGATGGCATATATCGAGTTGTGTTCACCGCCAACGGACGCAACGCGGTAATCTCTGCCGCATATGAAAAGTTCGGTCACGGTCTTACGGTCAACGAAACAAACTTTGTGACAGGAAGCAATCAGCGCGTTTTATTTACGCGATTAAACGGAGTGCCAACCCAACACCCCGCAAACGCGAACTTAACGCTGACTTTTTCAAACCGTGTGCGCAATTTAACCGCACCGGGGGAAAATCATTTCTGGCATATACGGGGAAATCTTGAAAACAACGAGCGCGGCGGATTGGGTAATTTGATTGTATCAGTACCCGGGTTTTCGTTGGAACAAAGAATTATCACCGTGGGAGACTATGTAAATAATCTGGCTGTTCTTACAATAAATGTGCGCGACCAACGCCCCGAGCAAAACGAAATTAACGGTACGGTACGCCCAAGCGCGACAGGCGCGGGTGTGGCGGGTGCGCAGGCGGCACTTGTTAATTTTGTCACGGGCGAGGTGCGTTTTACCGTAACGGACCAGGAAGGCTTTTACAGATTTTCAAACGTAGCGAATGGGCGTTATCGTATATATTTCACGATGGCGGGACGAAATGCGCGTGTTTCGGATTTAATTACAATGACGGGTACAGGGCAAATTTCAAGTATTACCAATTTCACAACGGGAACAGCGGCACAACGCGTTACAGTGGTGCGTCTAGTCAACGCGAACGGCGGAAATTTATCTGCAACAAATGTTACACTTGCTCCCGCCACAGGCACCGCTACACCACGCGCACTGACTTCTTCCATCAACGAAAGATATTTTTGGCACCTTATCAGCAGCGCGGCAAACTCCCTCGCCGGTGGTATTGGTACGCTCAATGCGTTTTCGGGAGAGTTTGCTTCAGTAAGTACGCCGGTGACTGTGGAAAATTATTCAAATTTATTCGCGTTTATCACCATGAGCCTCGGTGATATTTCGGCATCACCTACTTCTATTAACTTCGGGTTGCATATGACACAGGTCTTATCTCCGCCGTCGCGGACAATCAACGTAAGAAATAATCGCGACACGGAAGTTACATTTAACGCGATGCCCGTAGTTCCGGGATGGATTTTATCGCCGAACCCGAACTGGACTGTTCCGGCAGGACCGGGTGTTTCACGCAGTTTTACAATTCAACCGAATATTGCGGAACTTGGAATAGGGCGACACGCACCGGAAATTCGAATTACGGGAAGCGACGGCGCGGTTGTCACGATTTTGCCTTCCGTTGAAGTTGTGCAAGACATTCCCGCCACCGTTAGCGGGCGCGTACACGAAAACCCCGCGCCGGGCACACCGGGGATTCCCGGTGTTAATGTGACACTTGTAAATATGCACACGGGAGAAAGATACGGAACGGTAACGGGTTCACAAGGAGAATACCTCTTCGAAAATGTGAATGATGGTGTTTACCGTGTTGTGTTTACATCAATGGTAACAGGCGCGAGCGCGCGCGGCGCCAGAATTTCCGCGCCTTTCACAATGACGGGCAACGCGCACGTAGTCAATGAAGTAAACTTTACGCTGGGTGCGAATTCAAGAGTTTTGCTTGTGCGTTTGACGGGTGTACCGAATCAAAACCCGCCCGGTACGCGCTTGGTTCTGGGCACACGTGAGCTTACGCCGCCTGTAGCCAACACTAACGACGGATTCTGGCATATTTTCGGAACCACGGCAGCCAACGCAACCGCCGGAGTAATAGGCACGGTGACCGCTTCTTCGCCCGATTTTGTCAGCGCGAACGCGCCGGTTGTTGCCGCAAATTATACTAATAATGTAGCAATTGTCACAATAAATTTGAGCGCGGGATTAATTACCGCACAACCCAACCCCAATTTCGGAAGCCTGTCGTTGGGGCTTATTCCGCCGTCACAAACCGTTACCATTACAAATCACCGTATCATACCGGTTAGCCTTAGCCCGCTTCCACGGGTTCCCGGTTGGATTGTTTCGCCCGGCACGGGATGGTATTTACCTGTTCCGCCGGGAGGTACGCGCCAATTTACCGTGCGCCCAAACACGGGTGTTCTGGGTCTCGGTGCGCATTATCCGGCGATAAACGTAACGGGAAGCGGGGGTGCGGCAACAGTTGTGCGTCCTACCGTGAATGTTTTTCAAGGTACGCCCGGCACGATCCACGGAGTTGTGCAAGCGTCGCTCATCGGCGCGGGCATTTCGGGTGTGCATGTTACCTTGGTGAACATGGATACGGGATTACGAACCAACACCACAACAAACGCCAATGGTTTCTATTCATTTGCGAGTGTTGCCAATGGGATATACCGGTTAGTTTTCACATCTACGGCGACAGGAGCAAACGCTCGGAATGCGCGTGTATCCGATGTTATTGTTATGGATAACAACACCGTCACGGTAAACGAAACAAATTTCACAACAGGAACTGCAAACCCACGTGTTTTATTTGTGAGGCTTATGGGTATGCCAAGCCAAAACCCGCAGGGTACAACCGTTTCGTTTGCAGGCTCCCGCAGCTTGACCGCGCCTGAGTTAAACGCAAACAACGGATTCTGGCATGTTTTCGGCACCACGGCAAGCAACACAACAGCCGGTGTAATCGGCAATGTAACGGTTTCTTCACCCGATTTTGCCGTCGCCACCGCCGCAGTTGCTGCCGCCAGCTTTACAAACAATGTTGGAATAATTACGATTAACATGGCGGAATTAAATATGCCCACAGGCACTGTCGCCGGAAGGGTAAGCGCGACTGTTACTGGAGCAGGGGTTCCGGGCGCGAATATAAGTTTGTTTAACGAAGCAACGGGTCAGATTCAAAACACAACCACTACGAATGCAAACGGAGAATATCAGCTTGTAAATATTTCAAACGGGACATACAGGGTGATTTTCACGGGTGCGGGACGAGTTGCACGACTTTCAGAACCGTTCACGATAAATAACAACGCTCATATGGTCAATCGTACAGACTTTAGCACTTCAACAAGTGCTAACCAACGGTTGCTTATGGCGCGGCTTACCGGTTTGCCCGATGAACTTCTTTCCGGGGCTTCCGCTATGCTTGGGAATGACATGTTTGCACAAAATGCTCTAACCGGGAATTTGTTCACTTTATCGCGCAGTAGTGCCAATACCGTGGCGGGAGGAGTAGGCACAGTGACTGTTACCGCTCCGGGTTTTCACAGTTACACCCGTGAAGTCGTTGCTGTGGACTATGTAAACCAAATTGCGATTCTTAACTTTGACTTTTCTGACCGTCTGGTTACTCCCGGAACAATAAGCGGTAGTGTGCGCCAAACCGCCACAGGAGTATTCGTTCCAAATGCAAATGTCACTTTGGTAAACGCGGAAACATTTGAAAGGTTGCACACAACCACGGACGCAAGCGGAGCATACTTTTTTGAAAATGTGTCGAACGCAACCTATATCCCCGTGTTCACGTTGACGGGACGCAACGCAAGACGACTGCCCCCGATTACCGTAAATGACAACGGGCATTCGGGAGTGAGCATTACGAATTTTGCATTAAGCGCACCGGCGGGTAATCGCATTATTATGGCGCGTGTAGACGGCTTTCCGCACGGTACAACCCCCTTGCCTGCAATTTCAATTACCAACAATGTGACGACAAACCCGCTTACACTAATCGCGGGTACACCAAACACATGGGAAATTTTCAGAAGTGCTACAGATAATCTTGCAGGCGGAATCGGTAGAGTCAACACAACATTGCAATTTTACCAACCCGATTTCGCAAACATTACCGAAGATAGCTACGAGCATAATCTCGCCCTTGTTACAATGAATTTGACGGCGAATTTCGTGATTACCGCTTCGCCCGCCGCGCTTGATTTCGGGCGTATTGCCGAGGGTACACAACCTCCCGGGCAAACCGTTACAGTAACCAACACAGGCCCGGGGAATGTTTGGCTTAATTCATTGCCCGATGTTCCCGGTTGGGTCTTAGTACAAGGGGAGCATTGGGGAATTACCATGATACCGGGTGGCTCGCGGACATTCACCATTTCGCCCGACCCCAATCTTCCAAGAGGAACGCACAGCCCCGAAATCATCTTAACCGGGGATGGGGGTTCCCGCACTACAATTCAACCCTCCGTTCTTGTGACAGAGCCGCCTCTTTTATTAACCGTTGGGCGCGAGACTTCATTGCGCGGGCAAACTGTGCGGATTCCTATTGATATCGTTTATAATCCGGGTATGACCGGATTGTCGTTCCGCTTGGAATATGATGATACCTTGCTTACGCTACGTGGCTATGAGATGGGTAATATTTTCACTGCGAACGGAGGCGGAAGCGCGGAATTCATTTTCACCGCTCCCGGCAATGTTCACGCTAATGGTACGTTGCTCACTGCGATATTCGATGTTCACAGGGGCATACCGTTTGAAGAAATCCCCGTTAGCGTTGTAAACATCAACGCCTACAATTCCGCAGACGAAGAAGTCTTTATCGAATATGAAAACGGTGGAGTTAATCAGATTTTTATTCCGGGCGATTTGAATGAGGACGGTATTGTTGACGCAACCGACCTTTTAATGTTGCGGCAGTTTTTGGCAGGACACTTTGTATACAACCCGATAGAAGGGCCTATGAGAAGCAGTAAAGCCGCCGACATTAACCAAGACGGCACAATTGACGACCAAGATGTCCGGTTGCTTACCGAAATTTTGGCGGGCCTTGCCGAGTTGCCCGAGAACAGTAATTTTGCATTGGCGCAAGATGCCGGCAACTTCGACTATGTGTCTGTGCAGCTTTCCGTTGGGCGGGTGAATGCTTCACGCGGGAACTTTGTTGAAGTGCCAATTAACATTGTCACGAATGAAGGTTTCTGGAGCATTGGTTTTTCGGTCAACTACGAACCGGGCTCGCTTGAATGGGAATCGTTTACCAATCAACTACCGGGCGCTGTGGAAATATTCTCCGGTTATTCAGTACCCGGTTCACGTTTCTTTATTATCACAGGACGAAATTTGGAGACAAATATCGAAAACGAAGGTATTACAATCATGACACTGGGCTTTAATGTATCGGACTATGCCGGTTCCGGCGAGACATATATTTCCATAGGGGATGATGCATTCGCTTCCAATATTTCTTATATGATTATTTCCGTCGAATCGGAAGCCGGATATGTTTTAGTCCGTAACGAAAGCTTAATAATCGGCGACCTTACAGGCACCGGGCGTATAACAAGCGAGGATGCAACCATGCTGGCAAAATATCTGTTGAGCGGAAACCCAAGCAATCCCATTGCCGATATAAACTGCGACGGTGAAGTAACACTCGCAGACCTTACCCGCCTTGCGCGGCGGCTTGTCGGAAGTGTTAGTGCGCTTTGTCCCCACGGTGGATGTATCAGATGTGATCACAATACGCATTAAGGGGAATGTGAATTAGTACCGCACGTTTTCCAATAAAAAGGCATAGTATACACAAAGAAATCATTTGGAGTGTGTACTATGCCTTCAGTTTTATCAGCAAATGTGCCAAATGTATGGCCGCCATTCCCCGGCGTTTCGCTGCGGCGAGGTATGATGGGGGGAGATGTACAGCTACTGCAGGAGAGGTTAAACGAATTAGGGGCAAACCCGCGCCTTTCGATAGATGGTAGATTCGGTCCATTAACAGAAGCGGCGGTCATTACGTTCCAAAGAGCCAATGACTTGACCCCTGACGGAATTGTTAGCCCGGTTACATGGGATACCATGTTTGGAAGCAATCCTGTGCCTTTTCCAAAACGCATGATAGCTCTCACTTTCGACGACGGCCCCGGAAACTATACGGAACGGTTGCTTGATATTCTTGAACGGCACGGCGCACAGGCAACTTTTTTTGTCTTGGGCAACATTGTTGAGACGCGCCGGAATACAATAAAACGTATATCAGATATCGGAAGCGAAGTCGCAGGACATACATGGACTCACTTAGACATGAGGCAGTTGAGCGACCAACAGATTGCCGAAAAGATACAATCTACAAGCGTGGCAATAGAATCAGTTGTCGGATTTTCACCACCTATATTCCGGCCCCCATATGGGTTTACAAATTCTAATGTACGGCGTGTTTCAAGCGAAATCGGCTATTCTATCATTCTTTGGACGCTTGATACTTTGGACTGGCGCTACCGTGACGCCGATATTATTTATAATACCATTATGAATAATGTAGAAATAGGTGATAATATCTTGCTTCACGATGTCTACGATACAACTGTTGATGCGATGGAGCGTGCGATACCGAGCTTACTTGCCGAAGGATTTCAATTAGTGACTGTATCCGAATTATTGGCGTATAAATATGGTGAACTTGAACCGGGTATGATATATGGCAGGCCCCGTCCAATAACTATTCAAATAATATCAGAATAAATAAACATAAAATACGCATCATAAATGATAAAGTTTGCTGTACGGAGGATGAATGGATGAAGAAGTATATTTTTGCGTATTTTATGGCATTTGCTATATTTGCTTTTACATTTACGGCTCAAGCTAACGAAAAAGTAATATATTGGGGAGTCTATCACCCAATTCCCGGCGAAACCCCTGTTGGTAATGTAACAGATGAATATTTATTACAATACGACACTTATTATCACGGCTTTGCTAACGGTAAAAAAGTATTGTATTTAACATTCGATGCGGGTTATGAAGATGGTAACACGGAGAAAATCCTTGATAGCCTTAAAGATCGAGGTGTTCATGCGGCGTTTTTTCTAACAGGGAATTATATCAAAAGCAATCCCGACATAGTAAAGCGGATGGTAAATGAGGGACATTTAATCGGTAATCATTCTATGACGCATCCCGATATATACAAAATCAGTTCGTCCAATTTTATAGCGGATATAAAAAAAGTTGAGGACGTGTACAGGGATGTTATAGGTTCTGAAATGCCCAAATATTATCGCCCGCCGTCGTGCGCGTTTAACGAGAGAAATCTAAAAGATGCAAAAGCGAAAGGCTATAAAACATTCTTATGGAGTATTGCTTACGATGATTGGCAAAAGAAACAGCCTTCGCGCAAAGTAGCGTTCGAAAAAATTATTCCTAATCTGCACCCCGGCGCTATAATCCTTTTGCATACAACCAGTACGACAAATGCGTCGATTATGTCTGAATTGATTGATAAATGCCATGAAAAGGGCTATATATTTAAAAGTCTTAATGATTTATAACAATTTTTAAGTATGTAAAATATCATTAGGGAGCGTTGCACAGGACTTTATTATACCCCTGTGCAACGCTTTTAGTTATTGCATTGTGTACAGCCCCCGTCCGGGCAAAGTGTTGGATAGCGTCCTACCAAAACTCCGGCAAGGCGCGTAAGGTCTTCTAATGTTACTTCTCCGTCACAATTTATATCTGCGGCGCGCAAGTCAATGGAAACATTGTGGTCGATAAGATATCGCGCTATTAAAGTTGCGTCGGCGGAGGTTATACGCCCGTCTCCGTCCGCGTCTCCGTGTAATCCTTTACGCGTCCATGTTGTCCAAGCAGATTCGCCCGTGGCGTTTACCGCGCGTACTTGAACGGCGGTTACATCGGTTAGCCCTGAGATGCCGAAAGATGTATGCTTTGTAGAAATTATATTTCCCCAGCCGGATGAACACTGTAATTGAATTTCGTATGAATCCGCGCCGAATGACGTATCCCAAAATATTTTAGTGTAATCGGTGTCTTGTAAATTTCTTACGGAAAGCGCAGCGGGTGAAACGGGAACCGGTAAAGGCGGCAGAAGCGGAAGGACATCGGTGTGGCTTATTCCCGCTCCAAAACTTGAGCCGCTTTCGTTTACCGCACGAACCTGCACAGAGGAATGTGTACCTATAAACGCGTCAGCAAATGTGTTTAGAGTGGCTCCCCAACCTATACTGTATGAATCCGCGTAATCCACCGGTTCCCATGAGATTCTTGCGGTGCCCTCATCTATCATTCTTGCACCGGTAATAACGGGCGTGTTGGGCAAAATCGGTCGCGGCAACGGAGTCATATCGTCTCGCCACAAAGAGCCGCCCCCTGACAAGCCGGCCGCGCTACGTGGATTAACATAGTACCATGCAATAAAATCCCACCAACTTACTTCACTAAACGTATCATAAATAATACTTGGATTGGTTTGAACCACGCTCCACCATCTTTGTCCGAAGCTGTATGAATCCGCGCCCCTTGCCGGATTCCATGTTATTAACGAGCCGCCGTCTTTGAGCATCATACCGGAAAGCCCGGTCAAGTCATCTGGTGAAGGAATTCCCCTTGTTTCGGGCGAAGGCAGCCATCGCGGTTCAAAACCTCCCATTGTTGATTCTAAACCTGCGGCGTTTACCGCGATTACTCCATACTGCTCTCTCCAAACTCCGTCATAAAATGGGTTTTCGGTTCTCGCGACCTCAGCATAGAACCATAACCATGATTGCCGCCAGTCATGCGGACCGTATTGAAAAACACGATACTCAACTGCTCCGTTTACCGGTGTCCAATATACTCTTCCGGTTTCCGTGTCGCGTGTAAACCCGCATGGTGTAGCGGGGGGTTCGTTGGGGTCTGCGGGGGTGTATGTTACTTCGGTGTAATCCGATTCGCCCGCGGCGTTTACTGCGCTAACGCGGAAGTGTATTCCTGCTTGCGATGTTGTTTCAAAAAATAAATTTCCGGAGTTTTGGTCGTATTCAAGAAAATCTGTCCATTCATCGTTTTGAATATGGCGAACTCTGTAAAAATCCGCGCACGGTACGGCAGTCCAAAAAATTCTTATGCCCTCGTTTGCGATTCCAATGGCATGAAGCTCGGTTGGCTGTGGCGGGGGCGCTACAGGTGCGATAACGGCGAGCCGTGTTATATCAGAACGAGCAAAACCACCTTTGTTAGATGCCACAACACGATATGAATTATGATGCATATCCGACTGTACATTTGTTAATGTCAACGCGCTTCCCGACGCGCCGGTTATATCTTGCCAAATATCGCCGTCCGGCGTGAAAACCTGCCATTGATAAGAAGGCGCGGGTTCTCCCGCCGCTTCTGCCGTAAATGTTATAGTGTCTCCCACCGTTGCAATTTTATATATTTCCGGGTGGGTTATAATTTCCGGTCGTGAGCCGTCCAATACTACTTCTAAATCCGCGATTTGAGATATTGCGTAACCCCCATCGGCTATTGCAATAACGCGGTAACGGTACATATCCATATCAAGAGAAACATCACCCAAAGATAATGTATCGGAAGTTGCGCCGGGTATATCTTGCCAAAGATTGCAGGTGTTCGGCAAAACCTGCCACTGATAAACAACTGTTTCTGTTCCGCTTGCGGTTACGTTAAACGCGGCGGCTTGTCCTTCTGTTACCATAATGTTTTCCGGTTGTGCCGTGAATGTTACCCGTGCCGGATTTACATACAATGCCGCAACATTTGATGTTGTTCTTCCCAAAGCGTTTTCCGCAACAACGCGGTAACGGGTGTTTCTCATATTGTAGTTTATGTTTTCTAATGTGAGTGTGTCGTCGGTTTCGCCGGGTATATTTATCCAAGCCGTATCATTTATCGAGTAGCTTTGCCATTGGTAAGTATGACCGGGAAATCCCGATGCATTCGCCGTAAATATTATGTTTGAATCTATGTTCACGGTTTGGCTTGAAAGTTGAACTGCGAATACTGGCGCGGAGTACACGATTACTGTTTCTGTCCATGCGGAATCTCCCGCTGAGTTAAACGCCTGTACCCGGAATCTTATTCCGTCACTTACAGCGGATTCAAATGATGTTGACGTTCCGTTATATTCCTGTACATCTGTCCAACCCGAACCATTGTTAAATTGTACCCTGTATGTTGCGGGTATGTTTGACGCGTTCCATGATATTGTTACTCTTTCCTCAGCTCCTATCCCGCGGTAGGTAAGAGAAGCGGGTGCATTTGGCGGCAAAAGTGCCGGAACGGTAACTTCAACGCTTTGTGACGAGCCTACATTATTTACCGCTGTAATCCGGAATCTTGTTCCCGTTGTTATATCGCTGACAGTCGTTGATGTTGATGTCACGGTTGTCGGGCTTCCCCATGTTGTGCCGGTGTGTCGTTCAATGCGGTACGATGTCGCGCCGCTTGCCGCATTCCAAGATATTCTTGCGGTGGTTTCGGTAAGGCGCAACGCAAACAAGCCCGCAGGTGTAGAGGGCGTAGTCGGCTGCGGCACCCATATCTCACCCCTGCCGTTACAGGTAATGCATGTTAACTGACCGAAGTGACAACCCCTTGCGGGGCATAAACTTCCCGAAGGTAAACGACCGTTTCCGTTACATACAGGACATCTGGTTGTTCCTCCAACGCAACGCCCGCACCTTTGCCATTCCGCATATACCGTTATCGGCGCGGGAATTAATGGTGCAAGCATTGCAAAAATACACAGAACAATACAAATATATTTTTTCATTTTAATTCCCCCATAACATTAAAGGTAGTGTACAAACCACCTTATAAATTTATAGATTATTGCTAAAAAACCTTGATATACTCACGTTTCAAACAAAAAAAATATAGCAACCCCCATTTCGGGGAAAACTTGAAGGTCTAACAAA
>Ga0131853_10022907_pt1 | contig 11287 bp, 6 predicted proteins | sample TergutLab28metaG_FD_92764 | JGI IMG/M metagenome (GOLD analysis project Ga0131853, IMG submission 92764) | Labiotermes labralis P1 segment gut microbial communities from Petit-Saut dam, French Guiana - Lab288 P1 (version 2) (version 2) | ecosystem: Host-associated > Arthropoda: Insects >...
CACATATTTGTCAAACCATTAAAACCACATTATCTGATTAAAATGGATTTAAAATATCTCCTACATGTTTCAATCCCTCTATGGGATCATCCTCAGGGAGCGTAAATTAGTGTAGGAATGAAGCTACTAAGACAGACTGTACATGAGGTTATCTGGTAGCATGCTGTTTTGTTTATGTTATGTCCGTCTGGTTCGGCCTGTGTTCATCCCCCGTTGTGAGTGCCGTGTCCATGTTATGTCCGTCTGGTTCGGCCTGTGTTCATCCCCCGTTGTGAGTGCCGTGTCCATGTTATGTCCGTCTGGTTCGGCCTGTGTTCATCCCCCGTTGTGAGTGCTGTGTCCATGTTATGTCCGTCTGGTTCGGCCTGTGTTCATCCCCCGTTTGAGTGCTGTGTGCTTTGAAGTATTTGGGAATAAGTCCACCTCTTATAAATTCAAAATACTTAAACAGACGCGTGTTTAGTTGTTGAACATATCACTTGCCCAACTTGAAAATACGTGTTTCAACAGCATTTAGGTTACTTCCAGCTGTTTTGGAAGTTGTAATTCTGCTCAACAGAGCACGAATGACTACAGTAGGTTCTATAACACCAACATGAACAAGACAGACAATGTACGTATAACAACACTGAGGTGCGTTCGCGTAACCATTGTTGTCGTGGAAAAACAATCAGTATTGTATATTCTGAGTGTGTGTTTGTAGCCTTCGGTATCCAACACGCAATGCACATGAGCCGTATTATATAGTCGTCTGTGGCCTGTCCGCCTCTACAATATTTTCCCCACACTTTTAGGGAAAGTTTTATTGAACATCAAATGCGTGTTTTTCTTCGACATTTTTTTTTCCAAACATTTCTCATTCTAAGAAGAATTAATTAAGATGCCATCATAAATATACATAAGTATTCATGTAAAGTACCCGTTATTCTTTTCGGATATTAATGAAACTTGAATATTTTCGACAGATTTTCGTAAAATTCTCAAATATCACATTTCATGAAAATCCGTACAGTGGGAGCCAAACTGTTCCATGCGGACAGACAGACTTAACGAAGTTATTAGTGGGTTTCGCAATTTTTGGAACGCATCTCAAAATTAACCAACACACAAAAAGAACGTTACATGCGTGTTTTCATCGCGTTGTCTTTCGAAACCTTAAAATCACTATTTGTATTCGAAACTGATAGTACTTTACTGGCTAATGCGAAATAATGTGCTTCTCGTGACTGCATCATATCCCTTGCCACTTCTGTGATACGATATAACTAAAACTCTTTACACAGAGCAGAATACTGACATTCAATCGGTTTGTCAAGAAACTCACTGCCTTTTACGGAAACCTAATACTCGCTACATTTTACACAAGTCATGGACGCGGACGACAGTATTCACACTAAAACTAAACTTCAAGCATAAACAACATACAAGTCATTCACTCTGTTGGCCGGTAGGCAGCAGGTGTCGTGACGACACACCTGCACAGCTAACAGGTTAGCGTCGACAGCTAACATGAAAACATGAGTGTACCAAAAATGTCTGCACCAGTGACAACAAACACAAACACAAACACAAGAAAATGAAGTCTACAAACAAAAAACGGGTTGGCTCCAAACTTTGAACCCGTTTTCTGTCAACCAAGCCTTCACTTTCGGCATTATGAAATGGCATGTGAGCTCACATGTCGAAGGTCTAGAATCTCACACACTAACATATGTCCTTTAATGCGTTTATGAATTCTGAACTGATTTCCACATCCAAGATGTCTTATTAGGTTAGCAATGAAGGTATAACCACTCGCACAGTATCCTTCAGACATGAATAAGAAAGTCCACTCGGGATTTGTGGTGGACAAAGTGGAACTGCGACAGGTTTCTTTCACATTACTTCGGTTTTTCCCCGTCTGTATCATTCTACCAATGCTCCAAACTCATTCACTAATCTTCCACCGACGCCATATAATCTTAGCAATTAACAAAGCCGTTAAATAATTAAATAAGAAAGATGTAAAAATTGTAGGAAATTATTGCAATTAATGATTTTATCAGAAGTGTATATAATTGAATTTGAGACCTTATCATATTCAATCAGTTATATTTTCATTTTGTGAATCGAAATTTGATAGGATGGGAAGTCCTGCATAGAGGTAACAAAGTAGCTTATTTAAGATTTCCCGCAATGGAATGATAAATTACGAAAAGTCCCTACCTACTATTTAATACAAATATCAAATCATTATACACAAAGCCCCTAACAGCCTACTGCACTTCAGTTTTGTGAAAGATATTCAATAACGAACCGGGAAGCAAATACCTGTTTTATTTAACAACGTTTTGTAGAAGGTTTAGATTTCACAGCGTCGAAAAACAGGAATGACTGCGAATGAAGAGGCCGTGCGCATTTCAAGCGCCACTCAGGCTGCTGGCACACTAACCGACTCGAGTCGAGTCTGACTTGTGAGATGCTGCAACGACTCGTAGCTTTAGTCGACTCGCCTCACACAGTGTGGTAAAATTTAAAAAGGATTTCGACACGTAACAAATACGTGTTTTTTCTGCAGCGTGGTGTCTTAGATTAAATTATATTGGACTGAATTCGAATCGGTTAGTGTGACTGGAGCCTTCGGATGAGCGGTCTCTGGTGGCTGACCTCTGGCAACTCGGCATTCATATCGTGTTAAAGCAAGGATTTCAAATTAGTAGCGCTGGAACGAGGAAGTAGGATGCAGAAATTTACACACTGAGGGGGTTCACAGCTTGTGTTGCTCACCTGTTAGTATGAGGGTGAACACATCAATGTGGACGCGATATCCGAGAAGTAAGCTCGCAAGAGCATGGGAAGTGTTAAAAATTTAATTTAAAAAATCTCAAAGATCTACGCATGATGGGACAACACTCAAATGACTCTCTCAGACACACGGTCTAGTGTGTGTATGAAATTGCAGTAGGATTCACAAAATCCAAGAACGGGCTATTGCAAACACAGTAATGAACCATGGGGTTACATAAAAAAAGCGGAATTTCAACACCTGAGGTATCAATTTTTCAAGAGGAGGGAATTGAAGTAATTCATTGACACACCTTCACGACTGGTAGCTATACTTGGTAGCAGATTACTCTGTACACCGCAAATGAGCCAAGAGCAACCTGTGACAACAAACGCAAGTTTCTACAACCTTAAATGACAGAAACAGGAAATAGTCCAGATTCACTTAAACAACTGTGAAGCAGCCAAGCGCATTTTGTCACGTTACGCGATGGTATGAACAGACGGCTGGTTGTCTTCAGGAAACGATGCCGGAGGTAATTACCTGTTCTGCAGACTTGCGATATAGACTAATACGGTCAATCACCAACGCACAGAACACCATAAATGACCACTTTTCATGAAGCGGCAGAGTCCATCCAGTGTTGCATTAATGCCCGAAATTTTGAACTTCTCATGGCGATGACTACAAAAATTGCTGTCTTCTGGGTTATGACGTCTGCGATTTGGTAGAGAGATACTAATGTTTCAGAAGAACATGCTGCTTCAATCTTCAGAGAAGAAGAATCGAATGAAATACTTAATTTATCTATCGAAAAGGGTGTAGAAGTAAACGGTCGTGGGCTAAATTAGAGGTACGACTTCGGCATTAACCCGCGAGACTGAAGAAAAAATCGTGAAAAGCCCGTTAGGATAGTCAGTCTCCGGGCCGGAATCGTAAACCCCAGACCTCCCAATACAAAACATAAGTGCAACTCCACTTGACCGCCACGTTCGCTGATATATGCTTACTTTGTGCAGGGTCATTATTTTATGTAACCCATCCTGTTGGCTCGCTTGTGGTATTAACGTAGTCCGCTCAACCGACGCCCACACGCGCAGAACTAACAGCGGGGGGGGGGGGGAATATGTCAAATATAAAACGATCAAGGGCTCCACGAGCGCGTTATCATTTCTATCTGCATTTAACCCACACAAAATAAAATAAAATCATACATGGAACCAGGCCATAAGAATCGATTAAATACTACACTACAACAGACTCTAGACCAACCTCATATCTCAATAGCAAAAGCTCGCCTCCTTGATCTCGGCAAATAAAGTGTCTATTTAAACAAACAGTTTTCCGCAGAACGAACAACGCGTACTTTCCTACTACATACATTTATCAACCTACAGTTCTGTTATTATTTTACTTTACTGCTGTAAAGAATGCATTGCTTAAGTGCCGATTTTGTCTACATTAAATACGTCCGATATGACCTTAAGGTATCATGAAGTTTCCAACTTTGTGATTACCTACTTCCAAATATAATTTCGTGCAGAATTTATGGAAATGTTGTAATATCTACCGCCCTACCACACTTCACATGGTTCCCTCTAGAGGTTGCTTTCTTTCTCTCCATCGCGAAGCAGCCCCTAGCTAGTGGGCCAGGACCTCCTCACTGTCGAGGCTGCACGATCACATTCAGACAGACAGACACACACACACACACACAGTGGGGGGTAGGACTCCTCTGCACGAATGATCGGCCCGTCGCGTAGACGTCTACCTGACCACACGTAACACTCACAAAAGACAGACATCCATGTCACGGAGAGTTTCGAACCCGCAATTCCAGCAAGCGAGCGGCTGCAGACCAACACCTTAGACCGCGCGGCCACCGGGATCGGTATTCTAAGGATTCCTTATTTAGTACAATCAAAGCGAGGGGCAAAGAATAGTTTCGAATAGTTCATGATACTACACAAAAAGTTCCTTAAAAGATATGTATTTTTCGAATACCTACTACCATTCACTATTTGATGATAGTATATTAAGCGTAGCCAGGGCCACTCCCAACTCACAAGTTCGTGCGGCCGCCATATTGTTATTACTGATTGCAGGTACTTAAACATTACGAGTTTGTTGGGGTTACCTCAAATGGCGTAAGGTCTAACGTACATACCATATCTCGTCAAAATATGCTAATTATTAAAAGCTGAAATGGGGGCAAAGAGACACAGCATGGTGATCTCATAAGCCTGTTTTTAGAGAAAAGAAAGTAGGCTAAAAGTATACAAGTGTTCACTAAGGTTCAAGTGTATTATCTCGAAGACACTCATTGTCACTTGATTAGAATACAATAACGAAACAATAAACAAGATGACTTCAGGTGTGGCCCTAATTACAGGTGGGATTCGATCCGAAATATCAGTATATTCCTCCAGCACTTCAATTAAAATGATCTGATATACTGCCAGCCTATCTAATGGTACAGCTAATGTAGGAAGCACGACACTCTGTAGAGCACAGTCAGTGAAAGTGATATGGCCAAGGCGGACCTAAACAACGTTAATAAAAGTGGAAGTTGTCGAAATGGCTTAGCCATTCTTTGCTCCAGTTTTGATACTATTATAGCCTACAGCTTCCAGCTAAACGTCACACCGTACCAAAAGAAACCTGATATATTCCAGCTCTTTGTTATCAGGTGCGTTCACAAAGCAGTTGGAAGAGTGACTATTAGTAGTCACATATGTCTGTACACCCTTCTGTCCGCATGGAACAACGCAACGTCCACCGGACAGTATTTTGGTTCGTTGCAAATATGGGATTTTTACCAACATTTGACGACCCATTCCCATAATGGGCCCATACACGAAGAAACCAATGTATACACCCTCTAGCATTTGATAACTATCCATAGTCTAAAAACGGAAATATATTTCCAATTTGACGGCACAATTCGCAATTTATTTAAACAAGCATGGAGGATGGGTAGGAATATGGCCAATAGATGACATAAAAACAACCTACGCAACAATTCTGTCATTTATAAGAGAATTAACTATGGCAAACTAAAGAGAGTTAATCAAAACATGTTGACAATCGCACCCCTTGTAAAATGCTGTAGTATAGACATAATATGCGAACATGGTATAAGGATATCAATCTGATATAATTATTTTGCCGAGCAGGAAGTACGATTGTAGCAAAACGTGGAGACAATTCTTGCTTCTATCACTTACAAATTTCTCTTTAAGCGGGTTACTGAACGACGCTGTCATCTAACACTACACAGCGCCTATACGAATCATTAATTTCTTTTAAAATTTCTTAATTTCGAGTACAGGACCTCTTCTAACATTAGTATAAAAGAAACTTTGAAGACTCTTTATAAAGTTACGTTCTTAACTTCTAACGAATGGAGAAACGAAACAAATGTTGAAGCCTGCGGTCACAAACCATACCTCACAAACAGAGGAATGTTCGGAAGTTCCGAAACAAGCTCCGCAACCCTAAATCAGGTGCATGTCACAAAACAATTTTCCATACTGCAATCAAGCATACACAGCTCGATACGTAAAAGGGATTAACTCAGCATTTAACTCCGAACTTTGTCGCGAATTCAAATCGCAACTAGCTTGTTCCGTGGTGTGCTGACGTCTCTTAAAAGAGGAAGAATCAACTGTGTGCTCTGCGTCTACACTAAACTAAACAACAGAGCATGGGCATTCTAACGTTACCTACTTTATTTAATGGTATTTTCTGAAGCGGGAAAATGACTATGGTTTACTGGAAAGGACGGGGAACAGGGCGTGGGTTGTTTTAAATTACTAACCCAGCACTACAGGGACCTGGAAAAGCCACGACAAAAACAAGATACGTAACGTAGGTACTGTACAACGTTAACATTGTGACACGTTCGCGTAACCATTCTTGTGATGGAAACGCAACATGCGTTCTGCATGCACTGTTCAGCTACATGTCACTGTCAACAATACAAAAATATTCAGTGTTGCACAAAACTGTGTTATCGCGAATTCATGTTGCCGGTAACAATAAGAAGTACTTAGGTCTCCATGTAAAGTGCCCGACATTTTGGTCCAATTTTAACCAAATCTGGAGTTTTTCGACAGAGTTTTATAAAAGTTCCAAATACCAAATATCACAGAAATCCATCCTGGAAACCGCGCTGATACATTTGGACGGAAGGACATGACGAAGGTATTAGACACTTTTCGCGACAATGTGAACGCACTTAAAACCATCAGGATACCTAGCCACCGGACTAAGAATCTAATCCAGCAATAAAATGTACGATCTTTAATCATTCAACGGGAAGTTCACGTACGAATATTCTTAGAAACATTCCGAATGGGAGAAGAAATTCGCAGTGGATTTAATAAATAAAACATTTACAATAAAATTAAAACGCAGAATTTGTATTTCCAGTTCTGTGCTTCCTACCAGAAAGAAGTAATGTTGCAACTCTGTCATTTACCTTCAACTGTCTACTGTAACAACAGCTAATATCCTCTGAGTGAGAATTAATTTAACCGGCATTCGGTTGAGAAATTCGTGGTTGGTAGGTTTACTTGGTAAGAGTGGCATCTTATTGTGTTCACATTTAGGGCAGGGCCATTAACCTTTCCAGATGAAAGTCTACACACTAATCCATTAACCGCGTATCATCTCTTGCTGTGTAACTGAAACTCTTTCAGCTTTTGAATGAACAGCGTTACCGTCGCTAGCTACGCAATACATGTTCATATGCAAAATTTTGACATAGCCCCTAACACAGTTGTTATGTACGGAAACTGAAGTAGTCAGTCTTCCTATTACATTAGCGGCTACTGATTGGACACTTCGGGAAAGATGTGAAGTGTAAGAATCAGAAATCTTAGTTTATTTTTCAAAGACACATATGTATATAGATCTCTTCGCTGGAAAGTCAAACGTTCTACAACAAAGGTTTTATTTTGAGCAATTCTTTCAATTACACTTCCTCCCCACAAAGAAACGAGGTAAACTCACTGCACACAACCTATGGGAAAGTGACAGTCGACAAGCTCATCAAGGAATTCCCCGCCTATTGTGCTACCTCAACTGTCTTGACTGTATTCAAAAGACCGTATCGTGGAACCTACACTGAGTCGGATAAATCCAATTTGCATAGTTAAATATTATATTTTAAAAAGCTTAATATTTTACTACCACCTATGCCTAGATCTCCCAAGTGATCTATTTCCTCGGGTTTTTTGACTGAGGTTTTACGTATACTTCTCATCTTTGCAATTCATCCTACATTTCCAACCCATCTCATCTCTACTATTTGATCACCCTAACAATACAAATTACGCAGCTTCTCCCCCCTCCTGTTACTTGCTTTTAGATCCAAAGATTCACGTCCAAATTTGCGATCTGAAATCAAACACATTCAAACTGTTCTCCGATATTGCATTACTCCTACGTACATCCTTATTCAACCACAATGTTGCAGCCAACTATGTACTACAATGCTGTTAGGACTACCTGACTGTAGCGTGCACATCTGGTTGCAACTTTATGGCCTTCAAAATATGTCATTCCCTGGCGATGAAAACAAACCAAGTTTCACACCCATTCAAAACAAGTTGAACACATACAATTGTGTATACTTTGACCTTATTAAATTTTCAAACAGCAGACCACTAACATGTCAGTACCACATACCAGCATTTGCCGTGGTGTATGAACCGCTATTTAGATTTATTAAGCACAGTAATATTCACATCCCTTGCGTCATCCCGTCGTTTACAAGCTCATGTAAATATACAACTCCTAGCACTGTCCAAGTACGGCGCTTTCAGTATTTAACATTGTTATGCAGATTGCATAATTATCCCTATTGTTTTAGGTATGTGAAGTGTTATGCATAGCAGCACAGACTACGGCATTTCATAATTCCTGTCCTTCTGGCAGTTCATATGCAACAACTGTACTTACTGTATATATAGTAGAATGGTGATGAAATTATGACAGGAAGACACTCGGGAAACCAAGGAGGCGAGAAAAGGATAATATTAAGACGGATCTCAATTAGACAGTTTGTAAGAATCGGAGGCGAATGGAACTGGTCCAACGGTAAGCTTCGGCATCAGAAGTGATGAACATTCCGACTTTGAAATTACAGATCTAGAACGGCGGAAGGTAGCAATTTTAGGCTGCATCCACCAATGGGGACATCAGTGTTCCCGAAGCCTTTAATTGCTGTATTTATCTATCACAATGCCAGGTACGTCTATCATCTTGGGCTTTCAGATCACAACCGCCAATCGGGACCAGACCATAATCCTTTTATTTAAAAAAGAGTACCTTGTTAACTGTACACAGAATAAGACAGGCAGTGTACTGTGGACACCTACACAAAACCACTTCTACAGTGGGAAGGCAGCAGTGTGTTCTGTGTATATTGTTGAGCTACAAGTCACTGTTAAAAATATAAAACAGTGAGTGTTGTACAACAATGCTTCAATGGAATCTAAGTCACAAGCAAAAATAAAATGTACTGAGGTCTTAATTTATAATGCCGATATTTCTGTCCGATTTTAACCAAATCTTCCTTCTTATGTATGCAGCGATACTCAAATAAAAAACTTCCATGATTTTACGTCGAATAATTTCCCGGACAATGTTTTAAAATGACTGTAGCGTTCCTTTTTCCATGAATGTCACAAAACACGTTTCACAATTGTACACAACAACGAAAACGCCACTGTGTTACGTATGAAAAAAGAATGCGTTGGAACTATACGGAACTATTAAAAGTTCGTGAACTGAGTAATAAAGACATCTCCTGATGTCATCACAAACCTCACTTTTGTTTCTTACTTATTTTCCAACGTATTTTTATTTGTAAACATTTTCAAACATATTCTTTCCTCTAGTTACAAAAATGGCTTTGTCAAGGGTTTTGCTATCGTGCAAATGAAGATACTTCCAGACCAATTTCTACGTTAGCCTGTTCACCAATTTCTGAAGAATGTAACGGCCAGGCATCATTAGTGGATACAAAACTGGACACTCCAGAAACGTTTTAATCAAAGACAATCGTGATGTCAGGCCGCTTTCCTAATTAAACCGGTTCGTAAGTCAGGCGCACTTCACACTCGACTTGCCATGATGTACAAAGCAAGGTAAGCGCGGAAGATAATGTCCTATCAGGCATTTCTGCTTGTATGTATCCAAAAAGGGCACACATCTCCAGAAAGCACACAATATTTTTAGATTTGCTTATCACTTGGAATTAACTGTATTATACTGCACGAATGATCAAGTCATATTTTTCATTTACTTGTATTGGAAGGGTGCATTAATCTCCATGCTGTTTTCCATTCTGGCTTTAGTTTTATTACATATAACCGTCGTAAAATATTGTAATTTACTGTCGGTACGTATTTGGAAAAGGCATGTTAGTAAATATTTAGTGTGAAAATACTGAGTAATAGTGGGTTAAAGTAATCTCCAGGAGGTGGGATGTGGGTATGTGGACTGGATTGGGTTGGCCCAGGATAGGGACAGGTGGCGGACGCTTGTGAGTACGGTAATGAACATTCGGATTCCATAAAATGCGGGGAATTTCTTGACTAGCTGCAAACCAGTTAGCTTCTCAAGAAGGACTCTGCACCATGGAGTAAGTAAGTAAGTAAGTGGGTTAAAGTAAACACTATTACTGCTATCATAACAACCGCTTTGTCGTATTAACCCTTCAATGACGTATGAACTTGTAAATGGCGTATTAACCATTGAATGAAGCTTGGGTATTTTTTTTCCAAGTACTCCCCATGTCGGAGCAATTGTAAACTTATAGTATCCTTAAATACATTCATGACCTATGGAGCACCGCGACCGGCAGCATGTCATGAATTAAAAAGTCCGTAAAGTGCGCCAAGTCGGACATTGAAGGTTTAAGTTTGTAATCACATACCTACTTCTGTTTACTCTAAATTAACATGGCGTGTCTGAAAACATTAAGCTGGTAGTTCTGCCAAGCGAAGTTACGCGAACCAGCTCTACCAGAGGTATAAAGATTCACTTGCTCTAAAATCTACCTAAGGCGTGAAATTATCCTAAGCACGGTGGGAACTCAAGAGGAAAGTAATGTATACCGGATGAAATTGGAAATTGTTCCGTCATACATGGCATTCCGATGGCCGTACCACGATAATTCTATCGTCTAGACAAAATCTTGTAGAACCGGTTTGCTCCAAGTACTGGATGTTACCATTTCACTTTGTTACAGGATCAGAACAGCACTGCTGCTCCGGCTTTGTGTCGCACAAACAGACGATCTGCGTGAAGCATTAATCTTCAAGTCTCTCGGACAGGGAAAGACTATTTGCAAAGCAGTAGGAAAATCTACTTAAATTCAAGAAAATTAAAACCCCGTGTTCGAAGTCCGCAGAGAATACTTACAGTGTACATCGGTCTGCTAGTCTGACACGCTCTCGAACTTACTACTACTACTACTACTACTACTACTACCACCACCACCACCACCAC
>Ga0131853_10022908_pt1 | contig 11287 bp, 6 predicted proteins | sample TergutLab28metaG_FD_92764 | JGI IMG/M metagenome (GOLD analysis project Ga0131853, IMG submission 92764) | Labiotermes labralis P1 segment gut microbial communities from Petit-Saut dam, French Guiana - Lab288 P1 (version 2) (version 2) | ecosystem: Host-associated > Arthropoda: Insects >...
ACGATACATATACCAATCCAACACCACGACACACCAACTTGCACACCACATTCTCATATACACACGAGATCACATCTAGGTTTACTACGCAATACCACACAAAGAAGACATTAAAGCTAATATATAACTTTCCCCACTTGTTACAGCGCAGCACAACACATGCAGTAACATACGTCTTGTTCTCCTGAAGATGGGCATAATGATGCCTGAAACATGTTGAGAAATTGTTAAAAATAAACATCTAACTGTTGCATCTTGTTGGTTTTCTCTCTCACTCCATAAAATTGTTCTCTTTGACTGGGGTACAATGAAAAAAGAGTTCCCAAAGGATTGATTCTGGTGCCTCAGTTGTTCCTAATATATATGTAAATGACCTTCCCCTGATATTATAATCTGTATCAGAACCATTATTATTTGTTTATGATATTTGTATCGTAATTTCAAGCCGAAATGTTGAAGATTTCTTTTCTGTGCCAAATTTATTTCTCTGTTGTAAAATTAAATGGTTTTACTACTAAGTTCTAAATTTAGATAAAATGAACATATTGAAATTCATAACAAAGAATTCGTTATGTTCGATATAACATATTGGTTATATAGAAATGGATACAGAAGCAACACTGAATACAAAATTTCTTGGTTTTCAAATTGATAACCACATAAATTGGAAGAACTGTATTAAGCAAAGGATTCCCAAGTTAAGTGGAGCATGTTGCGCCATTAGGTTGATGTTCCATATCAGTAACATTAACACACTCAAATCATTTTCCTATGCATATGTTCATTCTGTTATGAAATATGAAACAAGTTTTTGGGGTAACACTTCCAATAATGGAAGATTTTCACTTCACAAAGAAAATCGTCAGAATTGTGGCTGGTGTACAACCAAGAACCTCGTAGAAGTTATTTAAACAGTTTGAGATTCTACCTTTTCATTCCTGTATATACTGTAATTAATGAGCTTCATTATCACATTAATACAAGGTATAAGCATCATCTTCACACACCAAATGTGAACCTTGTTTTCAAAAATGTACATTCTCTGCTGGCATAACAATTTTCAACAGTACCACCTATTGTGACATTCCTCAAGGATACCAAGGATACCAAGGCAAAGTTTCAGTTACATACACAAACCTTTTACCCTAGACAAATTTTTTGTGTCTAAAGGTGACTTAAAATACTATTTTGTAAAATGTATTTTATACTGTAAATTTGTACATTTGTGTATTTATGACTCGTTCCTCTTCCTAATGTCTTTATGACCCACTCAAGGATCCATGGAATGTAATGTGTATGTATTTCTGTAGCAGTGATAGTAGTAGTAGTAGTAATAAGTTACAGGAGACCTCATTATTGTACGTTATGTATGACCTGGAATGATTTTTTGTGTGCCGTCTTTATGACATGAATGCATATAAAATCCTGCAAACTGAATTTTTGTACCGAATGTACATTGACACAGTGAACACTGCAAGTGAGGAAGACCTATACGTACAGTACAAGTCCAGAGGACCCCGTAGATTATCATCCGTGGCGCCGACAGCTAACAGGCGAACGGTTGTGGTAGGTGGGTTCCGTGGACAACTGGTACAATCGATTCGTACACGCAACGGGCGTGGAGATCACGGGTACCGAAAAGCTGTATGTCGTTCCGTATCACAGATCATCTTGTATAGTTTCGTATGGTACGATGTGCAACCACGGATCCGAATGTGCAATGGTTCGTGTTGTCCGTGGTTGTATCGTATGAATTGAACTGGGTACTGAGGAAAGTGGTTGTTGGTTTAACGTTCACCCCAAATTCTGATGCGATGACTGCATACAAACGTGTACAGGTAAAATTTGCAGTTTCTTATTAATTTGTAGTTACATATTACTATATGAAATTATACAATATTTTTCTACTGCTTTTTTACAAACATAACCTATAGGTACAAGGTAACGCGATCGATACGGTGGTCGGTATTTAGATTATGATGTTATGGTATGAGACGCTATTTTAATTTGGCAGATTGGTAGAAGCGTTTCGGAGGAACCTGCTGCGTCCATTTGCAGCGTAGATGTGTGACATTCCTCAAGATCATAATCTGAATAAACAACTTTCGTAATGACACCACCTAGAAATGGGTTAAAAACCTTTCTGTAATGTGAATACAGTAGATATTCATAGGCATGTACTGTTTTCGACGTAAGTGTGTTGTCTAATGTATTTTATATTTTTATTTTAGCAATGGAATACATTTGCGCGGGTTTGGCATATCTATGATGCTACTTGGCAAAATCCATTTCAGTCTGCACAGAAAATAGTAAAATATCTTAAGGGTTTACACAAGCCAATATATCATCCTCTCAGTAAGTATGGTGATCGGTCATGCATCTTATCCTGGTTGATCTTGGGAACTGGTCAAATTTATTTCAGTTGAAAATTCTCATAATTTTTGAATGTTGCTTTGTGTTATTAATGACATCCTCTCCACTGGAGTAAAGTCAAGTAAATTAGTCTGTGTGCATGCCATGACGTCCCCATTGGAGATTAGACATGTCCAAATTCATGTACACAACATTTTCCAAAATATAAGACGACATTCGAAGCAGTCTTCATTTTCAGGAAGATACCCTTACCAAATGTGTTCAACTTTGTGTGCAGTTTTAAGGTCATCCCACCATTTTTCAGGTGATTAATGAGGAAAAAATTGTTATCTCATACCAGGGTAAATTCAGTAATACTGTAGTGTAGCTGTTTTGTGTAACTGAACTCTTTCATTCAGTAACCATTTCATACAGTATCATACCTGTAATTAAAGCAGTACTTGTAATTGAATTTGCAAATGTAATCATGAAACATTTCTCTGTGCCCATAGCAGTTTCATTCTGCATGTTATACAGTACCATTCCTTCCATGATAAATAAGGGTCACATGTTCCCAAGTCAATGTGGGCACTGTGCATAAACATAAGAGAAAAAAGTAATCCACCAAAGTGCCTTTCTGTAATAGCAAAGGTTGTGGTTTGAATGTGTATAAATGAATTTTAGATTTCAGTTTGTGTGTGTATAATCCAGTGATGGGGCTTGGGTCATTATAAACTAGGGTTAGGCCTTGTTTTATGTGTGAATGTTGGCAAATGTTACTGTTGTCATCCATGTTGGCTGCATGCTTTCAAAATAGTTTTATGACAAAGATGCAAATGTCAGGATTGGCTTTGCAACTCATACAGAAATTCTTTGAAGGGTTTGTGAGGAAATTGGTTTGAGAAGGATCAGTATCTATGTTTGTGATGTAGTGATGAGATGGTTTTTGTTACATTAGAAGCATGTAGCGGACACAAATTCAGATGTTTGTAGATAAATGTTTTCACACAGCTAAGAAATACTAGGGATGTAATGTGTAGGCACTATTATAGTTCTCAAAAGTCTTCTTTGATAGAATGAAATTGTGAACAGTGGGGATTGAAATAAATTGGTAATGACCTATTCAGTATAAAAACTTGGCTGACAGTTTTGCTTAGTGTTTCTGTGAACAGGAATTTTGCAGTGATGGATTGTGTATTGTTTGTTGTTACTGAAATAATTCACATTGAATCTTCTGTGTAGTTTTGTTAAAATTAATTAAGACTACCAATGTCTGAAGTATATGTGATGTACATGAACTTTTAGAATTTCTCTTTTCTCCTCTGCGGGTGGTTGGTTATGTTTACACTAGTAGACACAGGAGCTAGCAGTGAGACGCAAGGTGGTGTACTTGCACCTTGGGATTTTGACATTTAATAATTTATTAGATCAAACAATAAAAATTATAACAACAAAATTAATTTTGTGCAGCTCGTACAGTTTTAGCTGTAGGATTGATAAAGGACTTAATTGAAATGACAACTGTGTTTATTATCATGCCGAGCATTGATCATTAAAAAGTCCGGTCACTTTAAATGTAGGTAATGTGTAGAGTCCAGTTGAAACGTGATGGCACATGGAGACGCACAGGAGGGGAAGTGAAGGGGAAACTTGTGAATGGAGTGGGTAGCCAGTACACTTCACACCACATCAGAACATGGTGTATCCAGCATTACTCTCGCTGTTGCGCACACCTCGGGTGCCAGTAGTCGACTGAACTGACGCCCCTGCTGATTTAAATGGACTTGTCCGTTTCGCCGAAAGACAAAATCTGGTTTCTGCGCATGTGCCATCACATTTCAAACGCAGTCTACCATATTGTAAAAGCTGCTGATTGTGCTCTTGCTAGGAGATTTTGGTTGTTCATTATTTGTTACAGGCAGTGGTTGGAACTGAATCTCAGCTTGAACCTTAATTTTTAAGGATCTTCTGAACTTATGTTCTACTGTAACATTTTTTTGAATGAAACCCATTTTATAAGTTTTATGACAGTGTGGACATGAACATTTCCAACATTTGACTTTTGTTCTGTTGTGTACCTGAGGTCTACCAGTCTCTTTGCCTCTATACATCCTGTGCAAACAAAAATATTGTAAATAATGTTCAGCTATATAGTTCTTCAATTTCATTTTTAGATGACTGTGGTGATCATGTAGTGGTGATAAATAGTAAGGACATTGCTCTGCCAGGTGATGAATGGCGGCAGCGAGTTTACTTCCATCACACAGGGTATCCAGGTGGTGCTACATGGACTCTGGCTTGGGAACTTCATGATAAAGATCCTACAATGGTAAGAGGCTGAAATAATGTACATAATTTAATTTACACCTAATGTTTGCTTCCAGTCATTTAGTTTTCAGTTTTCTTGATCTGAAGGGAAGTTATCTGAGTGATGAGTTGTGTGTATTTAAACATTTCCTCATTTTTGGATAGTTGTTGTATGCTTGATTGAGGCAGTGTATGAATGGGAAGCTTGAAGTGCACCGCTGTTTTGCTACCTGGAAAGTACACACATAGACAATTTTTATGTTGTGGTGACCTAGAAGTTGCACCATATTTCATTCTTAAGACAGTGTAACTTGCCAGTTATAATGGGATGCTGTGTCAATGTATATTGGGGTGGGGGTTGCAATAGTTGATTACTACGTGTAGTGGGGTGCACATTGCTTAGTTGTTTTGTTACCACCATGTTGTATAGGTTACAGACAAGTTAATCCGTGAGGCTGAGAAAAGATCAGCTTTGTGGTAAAAGGAAAAGAGAATGTGGTGAAAGAATGAGTGAAAAATTATATTGCCCATTTAATAGGCAGACCGACTACTGAATATACTCGGTATTTCATTTTTTAACTTTCTTTGTTGTAAGTAGTAGAACATGTACGTGTCCTGTCTTTGTGAAGTCCATTGTATACTGACAGAAAGAGAAATCTGAGTTGCAAGCAATTGTTCAGTTGAAATACACATGTGGCCACAATGACACAATTGGCAATTTTTCTTTGTCACAACAATTTAGTAATCAGTTGTGTGTGGCCTGAGATAACATAATGAAGATGAACAGGGAGTGGAGGTACAAATCCATATATTCTTGAATGTAGTGTTGAATGGAGGTGAGTGATTAGCATGACATTCTGGCCATTTACCTCCAGTGGAGGAGGCCTGGTACCCATTGGATAGGAGGTTCGGGTGGATTCCAGAGCTGGGTTAGATACTTTGGTGAAGAGAAAATACCTGTTGCTAGGGGGATGAAACCATGTTTTTCCCATAAATGTTTAAGACAATGCTTTTCACGCATTCCTGAGTTAAGGTCATTCTAAATTAGTCAATAGCTATTCAGGTGACATATTTAATTCAACTCTATAGGTCTGTGATGATTGTATGTGACTAACTGACATAATCTTTTTTTGGACCTTGATAATGAAGCACAGTGTTTTGAAAGCTGGCCTGCTTCCATCTTCAGGCAAGGAAAGCACCCAGCCTGGTGAATCACTTAGATAGAGCCATTCCTACTCATTGGGCTCAGTGACCAAGGAAAGGTAGATGGGTGGGCTGCAGAGCCGATCTAGTCATTTTGAGGAAGTGAAAAATCTCTTTAACCAGTCGGAGTAGAACCTTTGCTGTTCAGTCCATACTGATTATGCTATCCCAGTTCCACTACTGTAGGCAAAAAACACAAAATTAAATATGAGAAAAACTTTATATTTTGTTTGGAAATAATAAGAAATACTATGTTTACTTGAATTTGGTCTGCAGACATGACTGCCAGAATTTTCCTGTTGATTCTAAAAATTGCTAGATGATGACTGAAACAGACACATTACCAGTGACATTGCTGCAGTTCCTCATGCTGTGCTGGCTGCGATATTTGTAAATGTGGTGTCACCTACAGGTGAATGAGATACCACTGTCATTATCTTCTGTAGGTCAGTCATTGCCACATTTACCGATGTGTATACTTAGCAGGTTTTTTTTTTCATGATTTATAATTATTAATTTGGATTTCTGTCTGAGTAAATGATCTTACAGATTTGTTTCGTTTTAAACTCGTCAGTAGTTTTGAATACCTGAACTAGTCAGATGCCAGTTTACATCACTCATGCTGAAACATTCCAGTGAGCTGAGAGTGAGACATTCTGTTGTGATGCATGAATAGGCAAACAGATTCATAGAGGGATGATGATTTAAGTTTGCAAGTGCGGGTAGAAGAGGCTTCTCTAAAGATGGAGGCAGCAGATTCGTGTGAAGTGTTGGTTACTAGTTACCAGACTACATGGCCTCACAGAAGATACAAATCTTCATAGCCACTACTGTGGGTACCTCAGATCTCACATAGTTATCTGGAAGTTTTTGAAGTTTGAGAGTGAAGTGCAATCAGTTTTTTCTCAATTTGACCTCAAAATTCACTACTTGCACATGTGTAGTTATTGTAATGTTTTTAATGTTATTTGATGTTTATTTGTACAGATTTTGAAGAAAGCTATTTATAGTGCTATGGATGGCAATCTTCAGCGTCGATATACTATGCAAAGGCTCCATATCTACCCTGATGATAACATCCCCGAAAAAATGAAGCAGAACATAACAAATCAGATAAGGCAATTGCGTCCGGTACCAAAGCGACTTGACCATTATGCTCCTGAAGAGGTTGAACGGTTTCCGAAGGTTATGGACTGGCCAAAAGATTATGTCATACGCTGACTTTCATTAGAACAGATCTGTTGTGACTTACGTAAGCCAGTTCACTGTTCAGTAGTAGAAGTGGGACGTGGTGAATCTTGAAGGTTTTCATATCAAAATTTGTACTGCTGTGTGAGATATTTTGTTGTATATAGTAGTGCTTAATTGTTCTCTGTTTTTGTACTGATAGTTTTGGAAATCGTGTACATGGATAAGATTGAATATGTGGATGTCGGTTTGATTCTCAGCCTATTTCCTGTGTATCATTTTACACCATTCCTTTAAACTGTTACCTGTATGAGTAGAAGTTAAATTGTGGTGTTTCTTAATTTCATAATTACAGGAAATGAATGTTCTGATCCTAGTAGCCGTGTGGTCGAAGCTGTGTATTGTTTTGTAATGCTTGAAGACAGTGATCATAGTAGTGAATGGTGCTTCTGAGTTGTTTGTGTTTCTGCCATTCTTAGGTGTGGTGCAGTGGGTTGCAGTGAGCAAAGGCCAGCCCAGTAATACACAGTTTTATTCTTTTGATGTGCCTTACTGCTGATCTACCCTCTGTATTTGGGCCTCACACCGTAGACTTAGGAAGTAATAACTAAACTTTTATTTTTCTTACTGGGAACATCAGAATTACTTTGTGGGGACAGTTAAATGGAATTTTTGAAATGTTTTATAAGAATTTTTATCAAAAAAATAAAAATTCATGTATGTACAAGTTAGACTGTTTAGAAGGAATTAAAACATAACAGCTGAGCAATGTAGTCATGCTGCTTGCGTTTTAGATGCCAAGCATTTAAAGTCAAGCACAATACTTGTGGCCGGTCAAATGATTTTCTTCAGCCAGTTCTGTTGTGCAGATTTATTTAGTTTTATCATTGAGATAGCTTATAAACAAGCTTGCACAACAGTGACCTTTCCCTGCAGATTTGGGTGTTTGGCATCAGGAAGACACATAAGAAACTTTAGGAAATAACAGTCTTTGAATTTGGGCTCAGGTTCGTTACTGTACTGTAAGTCACTTAGTTTGTGTTTTGGGGTAGGTTTGTTGTCTTCACATGATATTTCAGGATGGTTAGTATCAGTAACTATGCCCACAAGTGTAGATGGTTCCAAAGTTTGCTTCTGGAGACTATATAGTAATTCCTGAATGAAGTCTGATCCTTTGAGTGGAGATCCTTCAGATACTTCAAAATCAGGTATTACATTGTACAAAAACGATGTATTTGTGCATTTGATTTGTTGGACTGATTAGGAGCCAACAGACAGTAAGTACACTATATTAGATAATGGGGTTTCAACATATTTTCAGATGTTGACTGTCCTCCTTTGTACCATCATTCATTTTTGAGTGATGGTTTCATACTTTTTTGCACAACTTGTGCAACAAGCCTTTGTGGTACAGCTTATGAAGATTTTTTTATAACAGTTATTTTTAGTAAAGGGCTTTGATGATTTGACATTTAGGTGGGTTATGTCAGAATTCATTTCGTCAGCTTGTTCTGAAGAATTGGAACGTTGTCGTACATATTTTGTTGGACTTCCATTGCTGAAATGTAACAGGTGTTTTTATGTTTCTTGAATTCTCCAGAATACTTTTGGTTGGAATCTGAATGTTTAGTGTCAAAATATATTGAGTTTTACTCTTTTGGCACACACTTAATTTACATAGAACACACGTGATGCTGCCTTTATTATAAACAAAATATGTCTTTGTTCATTGCTGTTGAAATTCTTTTTTTCATTTTCCAAGTAATTTCAACCTGTTTTGCGCGTGCTATAATTTTGTATACCGTGATTATGATGTTACCAATGGATGTCAACATCAAAACAAAATATTTCTACTGGTGTTTGAACATTTTTTTATTTTTCAAACAGACCTGAATTTGATGACATGGTAGATTCATTTACTTTATCCAGTTTCATTAATATGTCAGTTTAATTAATTTACTTAATTTATTTTCATCTAATGACTATTATGTTTGAGGTGGGTCTAGTAAATGTAATGAAGATACAGATTTTATGATAAGAGTCAATAGAAGACATCATTTGGGGGCCATTAAATGAAGACTCAAGAATATGGTCACCAGTTTCCATATACTGCTGTCATAAAAATGCTTAGAGGCAATGAATTATTTTAAATACAATGAAGTGTTGCATTGTATTTGCTTAGTTATGTAGTTGGAGATGGTATCCCAAATGCAATTTCGATTATACTATGAATATATGCCTGTTATTGAGTCTGATGTCTTCAGATTTTTACCATGTCTTTCATTTTTGACTGTGACTTTACAATTCAGAGAAACAGAATTTTTCTAATACAGTTTTAATAAAGAATTACTGTACAAAAGTTGGGCACTGTTTATTTTGGGTTAAACAAGTCATTAAAAGTTTGAAGTGGGGAGAAAATCCATTACCCTAAAATGAGTTTTAAGAGGTCAGTGTTTGAGAAACACTTGTAAAAGGTTTAATAACCTGTTGAATGATTCACCAAAAGATTAAAAATTAATGACACTTGAGAGATTTTGTAATTAAAAGGAAGTTTATTTGAGCATAGTGACTTAATTTAGATCAGAGTAATAACTCATTGAAAGTCCATAAATTCGAAGATTATTAGTTTTTTAGAGACACTTTTTTGTTCCTCTTTCATCCCAATTTAATATTAATGAATTAATTGTTGATGTGAGTATTGATCTTTTGTATGGGGGGGGGGGGAGGGGTACTGGGGAAAATATTTGGTGGTTTTTGGTTTCTTTAACAACACCTTACTAGCGGCATTGCTTGTAAAACGTGGAGAGAGATTGTTTGATTTAAAAAATATGTGGCGAGTCTTTACCACAAAGTCATTAACCTTTATCCAACCATGTTGGTGTTTGAATTTTATCACATGGTTTATACAAAAATGTTTTATTAGAAAAAAAGAGAAAACTGTGAAATAAACGATATTTTGTGGAAAATAATATGGATAAAACAATATGTCTTAAAAATTCAGTATGTTTCCGTGTTGCCAAAATATATGACATGAATTTAGGGGTCTTTTAAATCTTATGGATTAAGTAGATAGTGAACAAGGCAGGCAGTATTTTGTTTGGAAGACATGTAAGAGGCCACTTTGTAGACCTAAGCATACTGGAGCATAATAGCGAATAAGATTTTTCATTAGAATTTTAACAGAATTGAATTTGACCAGGAAAGAGTGAAATGGCAAGTTTTTGTGGTGATGAAATTTAATCATTCAGTTTTACAGTCAATGGGTATTTCTTGATCAGGTGATTAATGATGAAGGAAGAACCAACTGAATCAGATCCTTTAAGTGGAGTTGAGATGGACTCTACGAGTGCATAATGTGTTAAGCATTTTTGGTGAACCTGTTGGCTCCATTTTCAAGGCACAAATCTCATACTAGTATGCATTCATACTTTTTAGGTGTACATTTTAGGATTCTGAAACATTAGATTCTCAGTAGACCTGCATTACTTGTGCTTCTGGGCAGTGTGTGTATATCATGTCATCATGCACATTTATGCCATTTATATTGAATGTTGCTTATGAAAAATTCAAAACTGAATGCCAGTTGTAATAGTATCTACTTTGGCTTCAAGCAAGTTTGCATTGCTCTTAAGTCTATTTAATTATAGTTGATAACATATGTGTGGAGCTGGGGTAGCATAATCAATGTAGTGACTCAGGTGCAGGCTGGACAACCATGGAAGTGTGCTTCAATTCCCGGCAGGGACACAAGACTTTTCTTCTCTACATATCACTAAATATTTCAGTCAATACAACTGCTATATTATACCACTAACTTGTTAGACATTTTGGTATTTTGTCATAAGATGATATTTTCAGGCAAATGTTCCATTGCTGAGTACCATTGTTGCAATTTAGGACGTGTTCTTAAATTAAAAACAACAAGATGTTGATAGGACTTGAATAATAATAATAAAAATTGGAAACTATACCAGGAAATAATAATAATAATAATAATCATTGGAAACTATACCAGGAAACAATAATAATAATTGGAAACTATACCAGGAAAACACTCGATAGATTCACTACAAAAGACAGCTATACTTGGAACGTCACACATAATACGGAAAGCACTGCAATGTGAAGCTTGAAGCCTGAGCGGTGGGGATCACCACTGGTTCAAGAGAAGTACCAGGAAGAAATGCCTGTGACAGGAGACATACATATTGTATAATAATAATAATAATAATAATAA
>Ga0131853_10022910_pt1 | contig 11286 bp, 4 predicted proteins | sample TergutLab28metaG_FD_92764 | JGI IMG/M metagenome (GOLD analysis project Ga0131853, IMG submission 92764) | Labiotermes labralis P1 segment gut microbial communities from Petit-Saut dam, French Guiana - Lab288 P1 (version 2) (version 2) | ecosystem: Host-associated > Arthropoda: Insects >...
AAATTTCATTTCATATAGTAAAATTTCCTTAATTTTTGGTACTTTAAGACTATTTATGATGACAACCAATTTATTTGTCATTGCTAATGTAAAACAATTGCGAACCGGCGGTAGTTTTAGAATGTTACTGCCTTTTTTTTCCGAACATCTTGATGTGTTGGCGTCAAAAATTCATCAATTTTTAACAGTTTTCACAATCGGGTTGTGTTTGGCACGATTTTGGAGGGCCTTCGGAATTTCGGGGGGGGGAGGTGTTTGAACACCCCCCCCCCTCGGTACGCCACTGTCTCTACATACTCGTAAATGGGGCTGACAGTCCTTTGCGTGGGAAGTGCGGGGCAGGGGAAGAAACACCAGCTCATTTTTGCGTAAGGGTGAAGCACTAATCACACACACCAGACATCATCACTTGCTCCACAGAACAGGGTCCTTCTTGAGGAGCTGACCGTTCCTCAGCTAGTCACGAAATTCGCCGCATTTTATGGAACCAGAAGGTTTATTACCACGTTTACAATAGCCCGCCATGGGTCCCTGTCCTAAGCCAGATCAATCCAGTCCATGCCCCCAATCCCACTTCCTGAAGATCCAATAATCCTTCCATCTACGTCTGGGTCTTCCAAGTGACTCTTTCCCTCACGTCTTCCCACCAAATCCCTGTATACACCTCTCCTTTCCACTATGCGTGCTGCATGTTCCACCCACCTCATTCTTATCTATTTGATCACCGTGGGCTTTTTTCCATTCTGTCCCAGAGAATATTAGAAATATGAGCTTCGGGGTAATCTGAAATTTTAATAAAGGGACAGGGCCCCTATGACTCAGAATCTGGTTTAAGGGGCACAAAGTATGACTTAGAATCAGGTTTCAGGGGCACAAAAGGCCTGTTAAGATGCCTTAAGTGCATCGGACCGATGAGGGCTCTAAGCCTTTAATTAATTAAATTCATCTTTTCGGGACAAGAATGTTTAATTATCAAACGGTAGGGCTTCAGGGCCAAGCAGGAAAAGGAGTTTCAGATTCGAATCTTCTAGGATGTTACGCCATTGTGTAAAAGCTGCCGACGTTTCGAAAGATCGTGCTGCCTCCATTATCAGGGTTAAGCCACCCCCTTGGATTTTTCTTGTACTCTCTGACTCTGAGGTCGAAGGACACCATGTTCCTTCAAAACGTCCGGGACGGTTTACCCAACGACATGGCGCCACATCCCCTATCACACGAATCTTCTATAACGAGGTTCGTGGTTTTCCCAAGTCCCTCCAGTGCCCGGATAACACCTCGATCACGTCAATTCAGCCTCCTTCCACATTATTTCCAATTCATAAACCACGAGTCTATCAACCACCAACGTTCAACGTAAATGCAAAGTTTTTCCTGTGCATGGCATGAAGGTGTACTGAGACAGCAGAGGTACAGCACCACTCATTCTCAATAACATGGCCAATGGATGGAGGTAAGTGGTCACTTTGACGCCCCGGCCGCCTTACCCCACGGAAATAACTCCGGTACCCATTACACTGGAGGCTGGATGAGCCCCAAAAGCCCTTCTGGACGTTTCGGAGACAAACCTCTTGCCCCTGCCGGGATTCGAACGACTGATCGTCCAGCCTTCAGCCTAGCCACCATATCAACTACACTTTACTGCCCTAATATATGAGATACCCACGGCGTCGAAAATAAACCGAAAAAGAACAAGAAGACACACATTTTGGGAAACCGAAAAACGAGCTCTTTGCTGTTTATGGACGTCTTTATACGGACTGCAAAACAAACACCAGCATAACATTAATGACCTCCATCAAAATCTGCAAATCATCATGCCATTCGACATCTTACAAAATTACAACCTACACACTTATGTCAGTCGTCAATTACGTCAACATGCCGGTAATTCTAACGTCTGAGGTGGGAGCACACTGGAATCATTCAGTGGAAAATCTTGTGCATTTCTATGACCGAAGTTGGTGACGACCGCTATCAGCTATGCGGCATATCTGCGAATACAAACTACTGAATAATCAGCCGCGAACAGCCGACAATGGGTAGTTTTCCAGCTTGAGGCTAATAGCCCCTAAAGGTGGAAATCCAATACGATGCGAGTTACGTAAAGCCTCGGGCTTGAACGTCCTAAGCAAATGGGGATATGGGGTGTAGAATGGATTCAGATGGCTCACAGACATGGACAAGGGGCAGGCTCTTGTGAACAAGGGAATGAACATTCCAGTTCCATAAAACGCGGGGAGTTTCTAAACCGACTAGGAGAACGCTGGCTCCGAACAAGGGCTCTGCTCCATGCAGTTCGAAAAATATGTCACCTTTTAGTGGAAGAATTTATGGAAGGCGGGGGAGGGGGTTGACCGGAGGGTTAAAAAATCTCACATCCGTCCAGTGCCGGGGTTAAGAATGAATGGAGCCAAACTCCGAGTTATTATACCCATTCTTCCACATGCCTTCACGGCACGCACAGGGGCAACTTGACGTCAGACGAATATTCACATGTCGTGTAGGGTGTTACCGCAGTGTCGATTGGTAAATACCAATCGACGTTTCGGAAGATGGTAGCGTCTTCATTCTCGGGGTAAAGCAGTCCCAAGTGAAATCGAACACAGCTCCGAGTGCCTCATATCTCACTCACAGCTACACTTCGTGATGCGTGGCTGCGGGCGCGCGCGCGTGACGTGCCAGCCGATGGAATTTCTAAGGTATCAAAATGGCATCCTGTAAATGCACACAATAAGTGTTTACGGTAACACGTCACAATACGACACGTTTTCAAATACGCATGCTACACTACTACTTACTTACTTACTCCACGGTGCAGAGTCCTTCTTGAGAAGCTAACTGGTTTGCAGCTAGTCAAGAAATTCCCCGCATTTCACGGAACCCCAAGGTTCATTACCGCACACACAAGCGTCCGCCACCTGTCTCTATCCTGGGCCAGCCCAATCCAGTCCATATACCCACATCCTACCTCCTGGAGATCCATCCTAATACTATCCACCCATCTACGCCCAGGTCTCCCCAGTGGTCTCTTTCCCTCCGGTTTCCCCACCAAGACCCTATACACCCTCCTCTCCTCACCCATACGTGCTATAGCACTAGTATACTAAATGTGAAATCTTTCGGAACCCTACAATTGGCCATTACAAAATATTCCGTAACTGCTTGTCGTCAAAAGTTGGTTGTACTGACCTAAATGTTAACACACATATGATGACATGTAAGGTCGTTCAGTTTGCCGTGCGTCTTAGTTCGATTTTCAACTGACCTTCCCTCATTTCTAAGCTATGTATTGGTACCGCATGATTTACCGATACGGGGCATCCCACTGTTATTCGACGACAAAGTTGGTTGTACTGACTGAAATGTTTCGTGTCGTATTATGCCGAATCAATACCCCACGAACAGTCCACGCCTTGTCCTTACACAGCTGAGTTTAGATCATTGATCCGACAATGAGGTGACCCACATTTGATGCCGTTGGCAGCCGGCCACGTCTGGCAGCACTAGTGATCATACACGAACGGAACTGACGTGTCACTTTTCATGAAACGCATTCCTTACTTTGCATACGCGAGTTTGGGACGACGTAACAGTGGCCCTCAGCCATCAATCACCAAGTTCCCAAACTGTTACTATGAATTCATAATTCAGTATTTTGGGATGACACTATGTAGGCTGGCAGGCGAGTACCGACTGTTTTTTGTGTGGGGAGGGGGCATCCTCCACCTTCAGGGTTAAACGCCGGCACCCACCTACCCAACTACCCGGTATCATACCGGATGAACAGGAAACTAAATGAAAATGAGCTGTCGTGACCTATTTGCTGAAACGGGAGCATTATTTTATCTGACCAATGTCGTTTGTGACGTCCCGCCACTCCGCTAATAGCACAAACTGCAGTCGTCGCGTCTCTCCCCCACATGCGCCGTGGAATAGCTAGGAAGAGGCACACAACAATAGCCAGATAAAATAATGACCCAATACTGTAATATCCCCCACATTTTCATCGCTACTTACAAAACTCCCTCTTTGCTGCAGTGGAAATTCGAGCACAGAACCTCCAATTACCGTTGTGGTAATCTGATTAACTTTACCCTCACAACAAAGGCAACACCGTACTGAGTACTTTCTTCCCGAAGGGTGAGAGGGCGGAGCTATAGTGACGGGGTTACGGGCTGGCGAAGAGTGAAATCACGAGCTCGACTCTCGACAAGGGCAAGACATTTCCCATTCTCCACAGCGTCCAGACCGAATGAGGCCCACCCAACCTCCTATTAACTGCGCACCTTCAGCTCTTCTCTTGGGGAAGGGCAGGCCAGAGTGAGAAGCTGACCACTCACCGCCATCAGCCCCCAGCACCAGAAAGCTTGCGTTTATACCAAGCGTCCATTTCAGTGTGGAACCCACGCTATCGGCTAGCTTATTGGGCTGTGTACTTTTGGAAGTTTTATCGCTGCGCGTTCCCTTACATAACATCAGCTCAAGACTTTATTCAGGCATTTCAACAAGAATTCACAACAGTCAACTTTGGTAACCTGCGTGCGAAATATTGCTGTGAATATGAAAGTCGGTGCAACACAGTGCGTGTTAAGTGTCGACATCTGTATGAGAAAGAAGTCCTGTAAAAATTGTCTTATTAAAATTTATAAATCAAGAATATCGAGCAGCTGGTTCTGTGGTAAAGACAGCAAGCTAATGCGAACACACGTTCTTGCGGCAGTAACAGCAGTTGATACCACGGTGCGTTTAGAACCATCTCCAAAAACATTTACAACAAAAAAAAAAGTAAATGCATGAAACCGGGGTATCAAACTCACCTGCACACCTACCCACACAAATGCTTCATTTGACGCTCCAGTACCATATACAGTTTCGCAATAACTCCTGGGAGGAACTACGTTGCGACAGTACGGTTCTGACACTGGTTTTGTAGACTTGTATACAGCGGTGAAGTGGACCCACTGCCAACTTACTTCATAGGTTTCACTTAAACGACCACATAAATACTCAAATTAACTGATACTGATCGCCTGATAATGCAAGCGACGTGATGTTACATGACAAAATTGGAATATCGCACCCAATCGGCGCACGATCACCTATTACACCCTTTCCGGAAAAACAATTACACACAAGACAACTTAAAACTTGCAACAATACACACGAGACAAATTAAAACACACAAGGCAAATTACGTTATGAGGGGAAGCAACGAGTTTTAGCAGCAAGGCGGTGCACACAACGAATGATTCAGTGGCCTCTTTAGTTAACATTTACGGCGACCGATAATCAGTCGTTCACTCAAAGTCATGTGGTTATTATCTGCGGAGAAGTCTTCGAAGACAACTCATATATAAACAATACACACAGAGGCGCACAGTATCGGCAATTCCCGGCCAAGAACGTCAATGAACCATGTGGAACAGTGTCATTCTTATAAAGGTTAGCTCCTCAGCTAGTCAATAAATTCCCCCTCATTTTCGGAGCCCAAAGATTCACTGCTGCCTTCACAACAGCCCGTCACTTGCCCCTACCACAAGCCAGATCAAGCCAGTCCACTCCGCCCTAACCGATTTAAGATCCATTCTAATATTATCCTCCAAACTCAGCCTACACCTTCCAAGTGATATTTTTCTCCTCACGTATACCCACCGAAACCTTGCATACACCACATTTCCCGCCCATCTCATTCCTCTTCGTTTGATTACCCTTCAAACTTAAAGCATTTTTAATAATCTGTTCACCGGGTGCAGAACATTTGACAGATCATTCACAACACTGGTTTTAACGAGAGGTACGTTATATAACACGGATCGTTAATATATATTCTATGAGGGTCCTGTGTTAATTTGCACAACTGTAACTCTCCCGCCCACGTCACGTGATGCTTCATTAAGCACTGGGTAACTTAATGCCCCACCGTTCGCACAGTGAAATACGTAGTTTTAACCATGTGGTACCTCGTATTTTCGTCATACTTTTTTTAAATTAACTTCCACACATCTACACACAGTTTTACATTTCACTTGCAAATAGCTAACGGTATAAACAAATATGACGGCCATTACTTCATGTCCGTTGGTTTCACCACATAAAAACAGCATTATGTAACTCAAGTCCTTCGCTCTGGATTTACTAGTATTTGAATGGTTCCTTGGCGTAATTTTGGATGCAGTGAACCGAGGGAATATTTAATAAGCGATTTCACTACTATGCACCTCAAACCAGCGTAAACGAGTTCAAATTTTGCATCCCCGTCCAGACTTCACACCCTGGCGGCTGGGAGGTGTATAGTTGCAATAATTCACTCTCCTTATTCCACTGCCCTCCCATATTATGGAATCTGCTGATCTGCAAATGTCTCTCAGAGATGTTATCAGATGAAACTTACACAACAGGTAGAAAAGCAACGGTAACTTATTTTAAAAACACTTTTTCTTTCAACATTCCACAGCTTCTATATGTATAACTGTACCCTATTCAAGACAAACAATATGAAATTACAACACACAACGCCCGATTCCTACTTAACCTATCCTTCACGGCATTCCTTGTGTACGAACAGGATCACAATTAGAGGAGGTCGGATCTAACTTGAACACAAATGTTCTCTTACTGTATCTGACTTGTACACACACATACTGCTCTTTCATTGTATCTGACCTGTACACAAAGCGTTCTTTTATTGCACTCTCCACTGTATAACTGAAAACTGATATGAACAACACTCATTTCAAGAGATGGCGGTTAGGTTAGGTTAGAATAGGCCTAACTGCCTTTAGTTTCTAAAAATCTAAACAACACGTTTGGAGGTTATGCGTGTTAGATTGGCTGTGATTATGTCAAATTTCAACCGACAGCTAGCAAGAATAAGAAGAACGAAACTACTTCTTGCAGAAAAACATATTGACAATTTCATGGAAGACTTTTCCTTGTTGAAGTTCATGACAATATAAATGTTCCTTTCACCAACATTACAAACACACGACTTCGTACGTTAAGACATTCACGAAGAACAGTGTCTAAGTTTAGTTTTAAAATTAGATATTCTTACCTTTCTATGTATCTACCAGCACCTTTCGCATCTCTATACTAACGCCACACAAACTACGCACTTCTTCACACCTCCGTGCTCTCTGCACAACACAGACGAGGAACAGCCAGCACGGTTGGGTGGCTCGCAGTTGACCTTCCACAAGGAAATCGGCACACAAATATGCAATGCTGCCTGGCTTAGTACAGGCGACGGTTACTGCTACGCTATACAATACTTCGCTACTCTGGAATACCTACGGTCATATTATGCATTCTGAGCTCACCATGCATTAAACGAACGCATAACCGGAAGTCCCGGAATCCTCTCTGACAGCCCGTTATAATATTACGTATTCAAAACGATCCAAACGATTTCCACGAAAAACGATGCGCCGTTCTAAAATTCGGGTTGTTAAGGGAATGTAATTTTGATTCATGCCAGTCCAAAGTAACACACGTTTTGCAAACAATTCAAATCGAATGCCATCTCGCCATACAAAAGCGCGTAAAGTTCCAAGCCTTGTAAATTAATCGAAATGTTTGTAGGAACCGGTTTCAATTCCACTTTGGCAGGGAAAGTTATTCGAGAATATTTCACTGTTACACTTTGCACTTACGAATAAAAAACCGCCCTTTCTTTCTGACTTCAGTCCATCTTTACTATGGTGTATATTTCATGAAATACGAATAAAATAATTTATTGGATTATGCAGTAACTTAGGCTTACCGGTACCTTTGCAATAGCCGGTATTTGTACTCTATAACCCTCCAGAATTTGGTAGGACTTAAATTACGTCCAATTTGATTATTATTTACTGAAAACCGCTTCTTCACTGTTATTCATTAACACGATGGTTGCAAGAGATAAATCGAATAAAATTACAAACTAAAAACGTAATGTTTCATTAAAACCAGTGTTTCATTTTTATGTCGGGGGGAAAGGTAACCCTACTGTTTAATGACTCAGAAGGGGGGGGGGGTCCGTTTTAAAGAAAACGACAAAAATATGTGTCAAAAATACTCTTTGCTAGTGAACAGTAAGATATAAGACGCAGGCATGGTGAGAAGTTATCAATTATTTCTGGTGGCTATTGTAATAAAATGTTTAATTAACCAAAGGCGAGCGTCCGGCCAGAAAAATCTGTCATTGCAGCTGCACGTTAGAGCTCCATTCGCTTCGGTTAACAATCTTTCTGCCTCAGAGTAGCAGCACCCACACTGAACGGCCTTGTAATTTTATTATGTAACGCAAATATGCAAAAATTCTGTGCACCAGGTCGACCGGGCGACTAAATTTTGTACGGTGGGGACTAATATTTGTGGGCCCTCAGTACCGAAACCTTTATGTGCCCAGAATTTTGAAGTGGCTCCCATATTTTAGGAAAATTTGAATCGAAAAGATTAAAAAAAAAAACATAAATATCTATCTAAACATGGAAATAAATAAAGCGTTTGCTTTCTTCTCTAAAAAAAAAAGGTATTGTAATGGCGGCATATTGTTCCTTTTTAACAAAATAAAACAAGAGGTGCAATGTAAAACTTAACGTTTGGGTTCTGTAACACAGTGCTGCATTCTGGTTTATAAGTACGAGGTTAAGGATATTAGTATTTATTAAGACCAACTAATTGCACATACTTGTCAAACCATTAAAATCACATTATCTGATTAAAATGGATTTAAAATATCTCCTACATGTTTCAACCCCTCTATGGGATCATCCTCAGGGAGCGTAAATTAGTGTAGGAATGAAGTTACTAAGACAGACTGTACATGAGGTTATTTGGTAAAATGAAAATACGAGGTTAAGGAGTTTAGCAAGTGCTGCATTCAACAATTACTGGATATGTACAGACCTCGCAGTCAGGGGGTGGAAGGGCGTGCACTGCGTCCACGATAAATCTGATTGAATCCAACAGGCATCTGCGGAATATCAAAGACAAACACGCCGATCAGCCCGCTAAAAAAAATAATGTGCTACACCCTACCGCACCCACGTGTTTACTGTGGTTGTAAACAACTCATTTTAAAAAATGTGTGCATGCGCAAGATGTTTTGTGCAATGTTACAGAGTGCGTTGTGTAATTAGTGTGTTGATTATATGATCCTGACAGAGGCACTTTTTACGTTTATGCATGCATAATATGTACACACAGTACATGTAGTGCATTATATACGTATATAGACGTATGTCCGTCCAAGCACCCGCACTGGATGCCGCTACGGCCATTGTGTTCATGGTTTGGCTACGGGACTAGACGTGTAGAAGGCAAACAGGAAGCAAAGCTACCAGACTCTACAGGAATCTCAATACGCAGATTCATAAGCGTTTAGTATTCGACGCTAATTACGTCAAAAACAGCACGTCGCCACATCGCTTCGTATTGTCTGTCTTAAATCCTGCATGAGTCGTGTTTAACACTCGAACGCTTCAGACAAGCTACAGAGACAGGTTTCTCTGTATCTGCCTTGCCAATCTCTCCAGGCAAATCCCGGGACAACACTTCAAAGGTCACCAACCTTTCTGCCCACATCAGCCTACCTTATCTTAGTCGTTGTTGCATCCACACCGTATAAAAGGGTGCAGAGGAAAATACTTGGGTCAAAGTGGGACAAGGTAGCAGGGCAGTGGAGAAGACTACATAACGAGAAGCTTTATTACCTGCACTCCTCACGCAATATTATTAGGGTGACAAAATAAAAAAAAAAATACTGAGATGGGCGGGGCATGTAGCACGTATGAAATGAGACGCGCTTATAGGGTTTTGGTAGAAAGGCCTGAGAGAAAGAGTCGCTTCAAAGACCCAGGTGTAGATGGGAGCATAATATTGAACAGGATCTTCAAGTAGTGTGATGGAGTGGCATGGACTGGATTGATCTTAGGATAGGGACAGGTGGCGCGCGCTTGTGAATGCGGGATTGAACATTTGGGTTTCACAAAATGCGGGGAATTTTTTGGCTAGTTAAATACCTGTTAGCTCTCTCAGAAAGGGCTCTGCTGCATGGAGTTAATTATAGCCTATTAGCCTGGACCACCTCCGAAGAGTTCGTGACTATTTACCAGACTACACGGTGTCCTGACACAGAAGGTCATAGTGTGAATCTTCACTGCTGTGTAAACCACAAATTTTTCTAAATAATCAAATATCAGTAATGCAGGCAACGTATGTTTTTCCGCTTCTAAAACAGGTGCTCTCTTTGAAGCAGAGTCTATGAAATCCTGGACCATACTTCACATCCTCTGAATGCCTTCAAGACTCGTTGCTTTAGGAGAGAGATTACACTGTTTTTAAACAACTAACGTTTAGTGTCGTGCACCACAAACCATCAAGAAAATTGGCTTCTGCACTTTCCCCATAAAATGTACGTTATCTGCTTCAACAGCATTAAGGAGATGAGCGTTGCAGTGTCGGCACAAATTGTGATCTGCGAGGTAGGAAATTAATTATTAACTATGACGTACATAAGTCTTACAATTCATACAGTTAACTGTACACTAGAATGTGTTATTTTTCAGCCCGCTGATCGCTTTTTCATACCGTCCTTCTGGTGACACCGTACGCCATCCATATTCCTTGCCTTCTCGGACTTGGGATGGCTTCCAATCGTTCCGGTAATCCATGGTCACTGACGTCACTGGTACATGGGATGTAATGCCTGGGTTTGATTTCTCACCCCCTCCCCCCACACAAAAAAAAGGTCATTTGAAAATTGAAGTCTTTTGGGAATGTTATCCTGGCATGTGGGAAGTCACCGTTGCTTCGAAGATCGTAGCGCCTTCATCTTCAGGGCCGAAAAATCCGCGAATTGTCGGCTGTAACTGTCTGCAAGTCGATACGGCGTAACATCTCAGTTGAAACTCTCGGCAAACACCGCTGTGAAAACCTGGCGTCTGTTTTTTCTTGGATGTAATGTTCCACCTGGCACAGGGGCCCACCCAGTCTCTTTATCAGATAGATACCGACGACTTCACGCACCACGCAAACCCTGTCCAGGTGCTAGCAGTGGCGTACCCAGGAATTTTTTTCGGGGGGGGGGGGTTCAACAAATTCAGTTGCGGACAGAGGACAGAGAGAACGGGGATCTGGGGCCGGTAGCCCTCCTACCCCCTAGTCAAGGGCTCTGAAGGTAGCTGTAATTTGGTACAAGAAATTTCATTTCATATAGTAAAAGTTTCTTAATTTTTGGTACTTTAAGACTATTTATGATGACAACCAATTTATTTGTCATTGCTAATGTAAAACAATTGCGAA
>Ga0131853_10022912_pt1 | contig 11286 bp, 7 predicted proteins | sample TergutLab28metaG_FD_92764 | JGI IMG/M metagenome (GOLD analysis project Ga0131853, IMG submission 92764) | Labiotermes labralis P1 segment gut microbial communities from Petit-Saut dam, French Guiana - Lab288 P1 (version 2) (version 2) | ecosystem: Host-associated > Arthropoda: Insects >...
AAAACGGAGAATATATACCATGTTTAAAATATTCAGTACCTATATTTGTTGAATAAATATATAAAATGCAACTTTGGAGGTTAGCGGTGCGGTACGACCACTATAGTTGACATTAGGCGTCTAATGGTTAAGATGGAAGAAATAAGGAAATATGCGCGCGACGTAACTGTCATATCGTGTTGTATCTTTGGTGCTGCTGAGTAGACGTGCGTATCAAATCGACATTCCAATGCCTGTTTTTCCATCAATTTTTGTCCTTAAGTTGTGTCATACGCCATCCCTGATCACCCCCCACACACACACGGTAAAGTACACGGAAAGTGTTGCCATTTTGTGCGTGCATGTACTGTACCTGAACCCCAACGGTGTTGTTTGTTATGGACCTGCACTACACTGCAGCAATTGATATGGATGTGTTTTTCTTTTACTGTACAGTCATAGTCAGCAGTATTGTAGCTCCTGTACAGTCATTCGTAGTAAAGCTATCCCCATACAGACCCTGAGGGCTCCAGGAGGTTAAGGCTTCCAGGATTCCTAGACAGTCGGCATAAGAAAGTGATAAGGTTGTCAGTCCTACGCTCCGGCCGCCTTTACCCCAAGGAAAAATTCCTGATACTCATTTCTGAGTCTACCCCAGGGCCATAGTACGGCCGGAAGGATTAGGTCAATGAAATATTCCAAAGACACCAGCGGGAATCGAACCCGCTACCTTCCGGCTTGTATCACAGTGCTTCAACCAACTGCACCGCCGCCACATATACTTGTAGAACGGCAAATTACAAGTGTTGTGTAGGAGTTTGTTTAGTGAGGCGCAAACCCCAAATATTTTTTCTATCGTCCCATCCAGCTGTGCGTTTCTTTCCAGTAGCCCACACGTTTACAGATGTTTATACTGGCCTTTAGACTTGTTAGCTGTGACTTAAGAAGAAAACAGTATAGCAGATGCTGTCATGCTGCGGATTTTGTTACTGTCTGTGGGGTATCAAACATACAAACTTGGAATCGGACTGCGGAGATTAAAGACTGCGGTATTGCTAAGTCATTGAAGGCTAAAGGAACGTCCGCTTTTGCCCTGTTTAAATGATCTGCTATTGCGCATTGCCAAATATCTAATGCCGTAACTACAGTAGGCAGTTACCACACACACACACACACACATACACACATACATACATACATACACACACACACACATACATACATACATACACATACATACATAATACACATACACACATACACACATACATATATACATGCACATACACACATACATACATACACACACATACATACATACACACACACACACACAAACATACACACATACATACATATATACGCACACACACACATACATACACATACACATACACACACACATACATACACACATGCACACACACACATACATACATACATACACACACACACATACATACATACATACATACATACATACATACATACATACATACAGACATACATACATACATATATACACGCCAGAAATCGTGTGTTATGTATTCTAAACTCAGTTCCCTTTACCCCATTACAGTCGCTAGCTAGCGTTTCGTTTTTAGAGCCCTTTGCGGCAAGAACATTGGGAAATACCGGTAGTTTGTAAGTTGCGAACTTGCATCGTACTGTTGGAAGGTCGTTAGAGTTTGTGGTGTGTGTCTGCTGGTGCCTACTCTGCTTAATGTCAGCCCTACAGTTAAGACATGCAGCGCCATTCTATAAAAGGCGGTGTTGGCCATATCATGACGTAATGACTGTTGTAACTGCAAAGAAGTGACATGGTGAAAACGTCATTACCGCGGACCTTGGCGAACCTTGATCAGGAGGTCAGGTCTAGCTGTAGGGTACAAAATCTCATCGTGCACCATTCCGCTATACCTGACCACTGGTTCAGGATTCGCCACTGACACAGCTGTACCTGTGCCTAAGCATCGTGCTATCTTGATATAATGAAAGCATGGAGGTAAAGCTCCACCGCGACCGTGGATGGATATGTGTAGGTTTCTGTGTCTTTGAGTTTCACCCTCTTTGTACCCGATGGAGGGGAAGATGTGTAGTCCCCATAGGAAGTATGAACATAATGGTACAAGGATAAGCCAGCCCCTGCTTGGAATCGAACCTAGGTCGTCTAAGTGTTTTTGTGGCTTGGAATTAGCTCTTTTAGACCTTTATGTGCAGGTCTGCATGTAGAAATCGGAGTGGTGTAGAACCGCATGTCGAGACTTTCCAAATGGGATATGGCCCACGTTATTACGGCAGTGGATTGTCGTTTAGACTCTATTAGCCTCTGTTATAACGACACCCAAGTGATCCAGAATATAGCTTTGTAATTCACTGTCGTATTAACAGAGGTAAGTTTCTTACTGGCGATTTTAAGTTTGTTTTTAATTACACCAAAGTTGCAGTGATATCGTATTCGTTACAATCATGCTTTACCTTTTAAAGCCTCTTGGTAACCATACGTACCACCAAATTTAACTGTAAAAACCCAGCATAATTTCCCTCACCGTATTTGTATTGTGTAGTTCGTAACTGCAAGCAACATTTGTTTCCTTATACCACTATTACCTGCTGCTTTTGTAATGGTAACTGAATGCATTCTCTGTGGGGTCCGAACTAAATCTTCAGTACAGTAGTCACCCATCGGTTTTAGGCGCATGCGCAGAATTACGAAAAATACCGTCAGCTTCATGTCCGTCTGTTCGTCAACAAGGAACAACTCGGCTCCGACTGGACGGATTTTCATGAAATTTGTTATCTGTGATTTTTTTTCTCGAAAATCTGTCGGGAAAAATTCAAGTATCATTAAAACCTTACTTGAATAACCGGTACTTTACCTGAAGACCGATGTACATTTTTTATCATATCTCGCTCAGTTCTTCTCAGAATGATAAATGTTTGAGACAAAAGTTGTAGAGAAAATCAAAACACACATTTTGTGTTGAAAAACTTTTTTCCCCCCCGAAAATCGTGCCATTTATGAAAGATAATGTGGAAAAGTATGGTGGAGCCGGACAGGCCACGTGTGACAATATGGCACATGCGCATTGCATGCCGGATGCCTGAGGCTACAGACGCACGTTCAGGCTATGTAATACTTCCTGCTTTTCCACTACAACATCGGTTACACGAACGTGCCTGAATGTTACCTTATATGTACATTGCTTGTTTTGTTCTAGCGGAAGCTGAGTGTGTTCTCTGTGAGGTCCGAACTGAATATTATATATAGTGTACAGTACTTCAGTCCCCACATGGACACTGTCATGGTTCGTTAGTCGCCAGCCTCTCGTCGGGGATACCCCGAGTGCGATGCCATTTCAGTCCTTGTGGGATTTGTGGTGGCCAGAGTGGCTCTAGGAAGTGTTTTTTTCCCCCCCTCGTAGTGCTTCTGTCTTCTCCCATCAGTTCATTCCATCATTATCTCACATTCATCTTCATATGCACATTGGTCTTAACAGAAAGGGCGAATCTCGGTCACTTTCCGAAACGCAATGCCGTTTTGGGAAATCGGAGAGCAGTGAATAGGAAAGACCTTCCACTGTTTAATGTCCGCAGTACGTTAACGGCACTGCCTCTGGACGTACTATCCAAGCCTCAGACGTGGCTCCCACCCCTGGGCTCACCCATCCCATTTCAGGAGCCCGTCCACCTCCCCCCCTCCCGGGACGTCCTTCTTACCGTGTCTGCGCCCCCTTCTGGGAGCGGTGCCACAGACCAATTTTACTATGGTCTGGTCTTGAGCCCCAAGAGGGGCTAGGGTCTCGACACCAAGAGTGACTGACTCACTGACATCGTCGACTCTCGTACGGTCACACTGACCGTGACCAGACTTCATAGGGTTTGTACATCTCTTGCTGTTCTGACCGTAAAGAACGGTTGATCGTTAATTATAGCTCTGAGACTTGTACAGTATGACTTTTTGCGTGGAACGAGCTACTGGTACAGTGTGCAGCCTTATGACTACCTTGAATTGCTACAGAAATGTGCAGAATTTGGTTACGTTTCATTGTCTTGAACACATACCTTGCTGTAGAGGTTCCTTTTAATTTTGATTTTCGCTAAATAATAATAATAATAATAATAATAACGAACTACACTTCAACATATGCAAGGAAACAGGGGTACAATTGGACAAAAAACACTGGTATGAACATGTGCCAAAATCAGTAGAAACAAGTCAAGGAGGCAAGGTAACCATATTGTAGAATCAACAAGTACAAACTGACAGAACTATCCGCAACAAGAAACCAGACATCATAATCCGTGATAATGAAAAGGGAACATATATGTTAATAGACTTTGCAATCTCAGGAGACAGAAATATGATTAAAAAAAGGAAGCCGAGAAGATTCTAAAATATAAAAACCTTACAATAGAAATACATCGCATGTGGAATGTAAAAATAAAGTTGATACCAGTAATAATAGGGACGATTGGGACTATTTCATAGTCATTTAGAAAATAGGTGAGCAAAATACCAGGAAAATATGAAGTCAAGGAACTACGGAAAACAGCCATATTGGGCACTGCACACATACTGCGGAAAGTGCTGATGTAAAAGTACATTAGAATCAACACTGAAATTAACGATATAAACACGAAATATAGCATCCATTCACTAAAAAAAGAGACGCGTGATAGTTAACCACTTAAAGCCTAATGGTCGCCATACGTACCGCCAGGCTTCACACTAAAACACTCCGCATTTTACCTTCACAATTTATTTATGTATGACTCTCAAGAGGAAACAGCCATTATTTCCCTAAACATCATTAAACGGCTGGTCTGCGAAATGTAGAGGCAAGCCTGCTCTCTGTGTGATGGGAAGGGAAATTTGAAACCTTGTTTATTTGAATTTCAGGCTTCACTTGGGCTGTTCATTAGTCGGCCCAGTTATTTGATTAGTTCGTTAGTTAATTCGAATCAGTCATGGTACCCAAAAATGGAGATTGCCCTGCAATAGGGGCGTACAAAACCCGGACGACAAATCGCCTTATCCACCACATTTTTTACTGTGCCCCCCCCCCCGAGAAATTGTGGGTCCTAAATATGTATCTTGTCTCGTGTCACCCTTCTAGCACCTACAGTTTTGAGTTGGCTTCCAGATTTTTGGAAACTTTTTGCTTCCCAGAGCTACAAGCATTTTACTACAAGATGGGAAATGCACGTGCGACTTAACCTTGGGGTGCGATAGGATTCTTTTGTATCCCGCAATCTGCCCAAATTGTAATTCTACTTAATCCACTGCGCCTGCACTTTGTGTTAAATGTTGGAGATGTGTTATAGAATGTTGTATTATTTCTTTTGGGTGATTGCCCGGCGTCTGAATTTTATTTGACGGCTCTGTGGAGCACTCTGTTCTGTTTTATGTTTATGGTTCCGTGCATCGCTGATCTATATTAATAACTGTCCAACGAGATGCAACACAAAGCAGTCTATTTATTATTCTGCAAGTTTACTCTACATGTTTGAGATGTCAACCACACCCATCATCAAGAATACACAAAACAGTAACTACAGCCTCTGGTACTGGTCATATTTTTGTGCAGCTTGGTTTGGCCACGTTGGAGGGAGGTAGCTGCACAAAAAATATGACCAGTACCGGAGGCTGTAGTTACAGTTTTGTGTACTCCTGATGATGGGTGTTGTTGACACCCGAAACATGTAGAGTGAACTTGCAGAATAATAAATAGACTGCTTTGTGTTGCATCTCGTTGGACAATTATTAATATACTCTTTTCTGTCTTCATGGGCGGTATAAGCAGGAAGAATAATCGAGATAAGATTGTTAGGGTATTTGAAATCAAGAATGTTATAGAATGTTACTACATTTATTAGTGTCTTTTATTAAACTTGTTTGAGGAACCTGTGTTATATTGGCCTGTGACTACCGTGAGCACGTCTGTATTAAATTATCGGTTATACATAACCTCGAAATTTCACTCCGTTGAAGGATTATGTAATTGCCGGCTAACAGTGTCTCTCACACAATCAGTGGATGGAGTGACAATCTGCGTGTATGGAGAATTTCACATTCCCAAATGTCGAATATTGTGATTTCACTTTTGTGTTTTCTTGAATTATGCATTTTGTAGTTTAACTGAAGGACAGATAACTGCTGATGATCGATTGGTCACAACACGGAACACCACGCCTCTGACCTTCTACGTCATACCTCAACAAATCTCGTCTCTATGGCGCTATGTTATCAATAATGAGGTATATAAAACATTAGGTGTAAACCATTGTGTGTCTTTCTGCTAATTGCTTGCAATACACATCGCATCCCTTGCGACTCTACATTGCGCTCTTATAGCCAACGGTACTTCGTGTACTTTACCTTGTAAACGGCGAAATATGGTCACAAATTTACGTTGGTTCGTCAGTGTGAAATGTTTTGTTATTTTCGCTTAATTTTAACCAAACGTGGTTTTTCCTCGACAGATATTATTAAAATTCCCGAATACCAAGTTTCACGAAAATCCATAGGCGGGAAGCCGAATTGTGTGCACACGTACCGACATGACGAAGTTAACAGTCTCTTCTTGCGACGGTTTGCGAAAGGGCCCGAAAAAAAACTGATCTCACAGACTGTACACGGCACATAATGGCTACAGTATATGGTTGTGTGTGTGTGTGTGTGGGGGAGGTGGGGGGTAGTGACTGATGGTGTGTGATAGGCTGGAGCTACTGTCTGTTCGGAGAGTGGAGGGGGGGGTTCACTAAAGCCCCTCCAAAGCGTCCCGAAGGCCCAATATATCAATTACCCTTCTGGAACCTACCAGAGTGACTCCCGCGTCGCAAACAGCATCTGCTGCTACAGTGCTGTCCTCTGTGTGTGTGTGTGGAGCTTTGCTAACACCTGCCTTAGCTTGTTGGAAGGAGTGTTTATCACGTGACTGTCGGGTCTCGATATCATTACGACTAAGACACTGTAGCTGTCTTTCTTAATTTAATAAAAGTAGAAGTTGTGTCTGAAAGTTGCAATGTGACGTCAGGGTGTTTCAGTTTCCGTGTTATGGACGAGGTGCCTCGTTAAGAAAAACTGGCCGCTTCTGCGTTTCTTTATATATATGTATATAACATAAATGGCAGATTTGAATGGAAGCACAACGATGTGTTTATAATCGTAAAGTAATATTAAACAGTGTACGTCAGCACAATCAAATCTATTACTAAAGGTAATTATAAGGCTACATGTTTCGACAATATATTTGTCATCTTCAGGCCTATTTTTGTCATTTGAGTCACAAGATGGCACACTTCGGGATCCCATAGTGTTTATATCCATGGAATACATAAAATTAAATCGTTTGTCTCAAAGGGCATGACGGTGCTGCTGCCTGGAGGCACAATTTGTATAAAACTTTTTACGAGACAAGTGATCCAATTTTATGTATCCCAATGTTGTAAACACAATTTACACGTCACATCCTTTGAGATAAACGATTTAATTTTATGTATTCCATGGATGTAAACACGATGGGATCCCAAAGTGTGCATAGCATCTTGTGACTCAATTGACAAAAATAGACCTGAAGATGACTAATCTATAGTCGAAACATGTAGCCTTATAATTACCTTGAGTAATAAAATGGCTGTGCTGACGTACGTTATTTGATATTATAAATGGCAGTACATTTCTCTGACATGGCCTGTTAGTTTAGGGGTATTAAAGTCTTGCGGTATATTTTCTTTGAAGTTGCAACAAGACAGGTAATTTGTTTTCCAAATTAAACGTACCGTCAAGACAACTAAGTCACTGGACTTAATGGACTGCGACCTTCATAAGCAATTTAAAACAAAATCGTTTTTAGCCTCCTTTCCTTCGTGAATTGGAAGATTATGCTTTTGATAAATCGAATTGTTTATTCCATACTGTAGGGTTTTGACAGTGCTGTGTAACATACAGATATAGTCTTCTTCTGTTGGACTTTGCCCATCGTGTAACAGATATGTAAACACTGAGACAACGTTTCGGATGCAGGTTATGCTTCCTTCTTCAGGTAAGAAGCACCCTAACCTGTTGGTCCCCTTAGGTATAGCTGTCCAGGTGTCTATATGCCAAACATTTGTACATAATATATCCAGTGTCATTTAACAATTACAAAAATTTTGACGATACTGTTGTTGCATTTCGCCTATCTAGTTCCCACCTCAGTAGTTCACATGTTCTGTTTGTTGATATTTCTGGAAGGAAAAAAACTGCAGAATTCAGACTTGTAGTGGCTTCCGGTGGGATGACGTCCGTATGAGGTTTCGTGAAGATTCGCTTAATTCGAGAGTTAGGTGGCAACAATTCTTACACTCATTTAGTCGCGTAATAATATAAACAGCCAACTAGATGCAACAATAATACATTTTATTAATAATTTCAATCAGCTCAACATGTTTCGGCCGATAATTTCGCCCACCCTCAAGAGCGCTAGACTGTATTTACAGCTTGTGGTATAAAGCACCGACGATGCTGCCTGCAGGCAGCATCGCCGGTGCTCCTGAGGATGGGCGAAATCATCGGCCGAAACATGTTGAGTTGATTGAAATTATTAATAAAATGTATTATTGTTGCATCTAGTTGGATGTTTATGTTATTGTATCAATGATGCACCGTCACACGAACATCGAATTCAGTGGTATAGTATCTCATTTTCCCTGCACCAGACTATTTACCGTGCTCAAATCATTTTCTACTTAGAATTGTTTGGAAGAGACAGTGGCGCTCTGTGCACTTCTCTAACTTAATTTGCTTCAAGTAGTAGCCCATTTAGTGACAAAATGGCGGTGGTCAGCTATGTCTGTAAATAAATCTGTTCGTTTTATCCCCACCCACACACATGACATCCCCGGCCCAGACCCCACGACCTGACAAATTCCACAAGCAAGGTCCAACACCCACCTTTACCCACTGACTGGTCTTGCAACAACCCTCTACCGGACTGTATACCCTGAGGCCTTTGAGCAAAACTGTGTTAAGACACCGTAATGATATAGCATTGCAAGGCAGATGACTAAAGCTTGCTGTTATTGTCAATCATATGTCCAGGATGTCCCTATGATCTGCCTGTCAAGTGTCATTTTCCTCGTCGATAGGTGAACAAATTTTTGAGGCAAAATACATCAAAATCGCCTCACTTCCAGACAGAAAATTCGTGAACCACCAGTTACAACAGAAAATGCTTTTAATCTCGGCGTGCGTCTGCCATTTTGTCTTTTCGTTTGTTTGTTTTTGGGCGCGACAGCCCCCCCCCCCCGTGGGCCAGGGCGTCCTCATTCACGAGATTTGTAGATCACACTCAGACACACCACAGTCTTTAGGACTTCTCTGGGCGAGTGATCAGCTCGTCGCAGAGACCTCTACCAGATAGCACACAACACTGACAACAAATATCCGTGGCCCCCGGTGGGATTGGAGCCCACGATCTCACAGGCAAGCGACCGAAGACCCACATCTTAGACCGCGCGGCCAATGGGCTCAGCCCTGTGCAGTATATACTTACTTACTCACTCCATGGTGCAGAGTCCTTCTTGAGAAGCTAACTGGTTTGTAGCTAGTCAAAGAATTCCTCGCATTTCACGTAACCCGAAGGTTCATTACCGCACTCACCAGCGTCCGCCACCTGTCTCTATCCTGGGCTAGCCCAATCCAGTCCATATACCCACATCCCACCTCCTGGAGAGCCATCCTAATATTATCCACCCATCGATGCCTAGGTCTCCCCAGTGGTCTCTTTTCCTCCGTTTTCCCCACCAAGACCCTATACACCCCCCTCTCCTCACCCATTCGCGCCACATGCCCGGCCCATCTCATTCTTCTCGATTTTATCACCCGCACAATATTGGGTGAGCAGTACAAATCATTTAGCTCCTCGTTATCAATCTCCTCCATTCCCTCGTTACTTCGTCCCTCCTAGGTCCAAATATTCTCCTCAAAACCATGTTCTGAAACACCCTCAGCTTCCTTTCCTCCCGCAATGTCAGCGACCAAGTTTCACACCCATACAAAACAACCTGTGCAGTTTATACTTGTTAAAAATACTCGACACATCAACCGGTTCTCGTTAATCCTATTCACATTTCTTTCTTGTGAACGCAATTTCCCCGCTTGAAGGTTGTGTGTTTCAGTAGCCATTTTCTGGTCCTAATTTACCACGATTAAGGAGAACACTCTGTATCTGAAGCATGTATCAAATTGTGGCTCTCATATTCTCAAGAAAATTTCGAAGTAAACAGACATTTAACACTGGTGTATGTGTTATGCTATCCCATATGTCATTGAATTTAATGTGCACTACATGTAACCTGTGGGACCGCGGTAGCACAGTGGCTAAGGTGCTGTGCTACAAATCGGAATGTCGCTGGTTCGATTCCAGCTGGTGTCAGTGGATTTTTCATTGACATAAATTCCTTCCGATCTCACTATGGCCCTAGGGTCTACTCAGCCTCTAACAGAAATGAGAACCAGGAGCATTTCCTGGGGGTAAAAGCGGCCGGTGCGTAAGGCTGACAACCTACCACCATCCTTTGCCGTTTTCACGAAATCTGGGTACCTTAAATTACTGGAACCCTCTGGGCCTGCCCAGGCCTGTAATGAGACTGCTGTACCTTTTACATGTAACGTGTTTTGAATTTATTATATGGATCACCTGATTATGACCGAAACTGACAGCCAATAATTAAAACATTGTTGTGTTTGACTGATACAAATAATTTTATTGTTGTGTTTCAATTCTGTAACACATCGTGATGCCCTCTACAAAAAGAAAAGAAAAAATCTGATGTAAATTCAAGATGCTGCTTCTGCTTGTTTTTTCTCCCATCCCCGCTGAATTAGTTTTATCAAAACCAAGTTCCCAGCTGTGAAGACCATCAAAATTGTCTTCCCACATTATACAATCCACCCATTGTGTCACGGTTTTCTGCTCCTTTTCACAGCTCACTACTTCTGTTAATGTAAGCTTCAGTCTGTCTTACAAAGGACCGCGAAACACTCATCCAAACGACAATTAAAAAGCAGATATTTTCCGTGAACAGTCGGGATAATGATCGTTTGCTCAGGCCCTGCGTATTTGCGTTGACGAAAAACTGTGATTTACCACACTGCAGGTGTAGCTAAGACCGTTTCGTTTTTCCTGCTCCATTCCTTTCTTTGCTTGTACAGGGGTGCAGATAAGTCCTTAGCCCGACCAGGAAGGAAACAAGTCAATGTTTCTGTCAGAATGGCGTGAATTTCCTTCGGCGCCTTGTCTTGCAAAAAAAAAAAATCTT
>Ga0131853_10022913_pt1 | contig 11286 bp, 5 predicted proteins | sample TergutLab28metaG_FD_92764 | JGI IMG/M metagenome (GOLD analysis project Ga0131853, IMG submission 92764) | Labiotermes labralis P1 segment gut microbial communities from Petit-Saut dam, French Guiana - Lab288 P1 (version 2) (version 2) | ecosystem: Host-associated > Arthropoda: Insects >...
GAAGGGGGTGAGTGGTCAGCAGCACGCCCCGGCCGCACTTTACCCCCGGGAAAGAACCGGTACCCATTTTACAGGAGGCTGGGTGGGCCCCAGGGCCGGTCTGGACGGGCGGAAAATCTCGTCTGCACCGGAATTCGATCCCGGACCGTCCAGCCCGTTGTCAGTCGCTATACCGACTGAGCTACCGGGCCCACATTTTTGTGCCAATACTTTTGTAAAATTAAGAATGATATTAAACGACTTATAAGAAACGTGTGACATTTAGGCTGATTTTGATGGTGAATAAGGGCTCAGGACGACAAGGGATTCTTACATTCTTTATAATTTAATAAAAATAAATAATCTGACACGTCAGTATCGTGGAGTCTTCCTGATTATAGCACAATTGCGAAGGTGGAGTTATTATATCTCATACTAATAGAATAATGTCCTTTGTCAGGTTGAAAAATCATATCTTGGTAGTAATATTCGGATCAAAATACATACTTTTAATTATATTTATAGAACTTCCTAAGGATAAGGAATTACATATATATATATATATATGTAAATATCTTTAAAAGTTTATTGAGTAACTGTGCAAATGACTTGCTCAAATAAAGCAGCAGTGTTTATTCTAGCCATTAACCCTAATATCATGACTTCAAGCAGCGTCATCCCCGTTGTGTTTGTCAGAACCTAAGGTAATAATTCTATAAGGATATAGCAGTCATCTGCACACACGCCCACCGACTTTGTGTAAACGAGATCTCCTCCCCTTACCTATACTAATACTAATAATTGTTCTGTGTTATACCGTATCTATATATCTTCTCTGATATATAGTTTTCAACCTGATGATGGCCACAGCAGCATTGGCTGAAACATGTAGTTGATAAGTTATATAAATCTGATAATATAGTTTGTGTTAGGACTGCTATATCCTTATAGAATTATTACCTTAGGTAATATCGTGAATTTAAATAAATTTGTTCTTTTTATATTCGCAACTTATTAAGTCTGTATCAATTTCAAATGGCTCTGTGTTGTTCCAATTAATTGCCTTAAATCTCTCACTGTAAGGAACAAATAGTGAGGGGAATTTTTTTTACTTAGCGAGAAAGACGTAGGAGGAAGAACTCAAATTATTATTATTATTATTATTATTATTATTATTATTATTACTTATACTTCTACGTCAAGTTTTTATCTCAGTATTTAACCAACTTGATGCACGAAATAAAACTTATTTTGAAACAAATTTTGTGTATCAAGTTGGTTAAATACTGAGATAAATATACTGAGATGCACGGTCAGCAAAACGTCAAAATTCTACGTCAAAGTTAGCGAAATAATCTCTTACTTTGAGACCTTTCTGCCCGTAACTTTTGTCATCTTCCCAGTCATGCTAATTGACCCACCTATAATATTTTCCTACATTTCATTACATAACAATAGACCTATATGTTGAAGAGTGTAAATCACGGAGCTCCTTCTCATGCCATTTCTCCAAGCTCTGTTTACCTGCATTCCCTAAAATACAGTATTTCACTAAGTTGTATACCTTAATATTTGTAAGAAGCTTACACATACTGTCAAGGATTCCTACAGTGGTTTACAGAATGTCGAGCAAAGTGCAACAGTATTTTGATAAGTAATTTTCCGCTCAGGGAATGAAACTATATAAACTTCAGTGCAGTGAACTCCACAACGAGTGATATTTGAGCTCATCACAGCGATGAACTCAAATATCGTTTGGACTGTAATATTGTGCATTTTCTTGCACAGTGTCTTCGAATCTGAATACGAAAGCAGAGGGTTCCTCATGAATGTTCGTATCTGTCTCCCGAACTATCCGGCTTTACCTTCCAAGGAACAATAACATTCACTGTAAAGAAAAGGTAAATTTTTTCCTGTATGGGTCTGAGGAGGCCCTTATGGCTCCAGGAGACGGAGGCTTCCAAAATGTCTAGACGATAGATACATGAAGGTGGTAAGGTTGTCAGCCCTACGCACCGGTCGCCTTTACCCCAGAGGAAATACCCCTGGTGCTCAGTTCTGTGACAGGCTGAATCAACCCCAGGGCCATAGGAAAGGCTGAAGGATTAAATCAATTAAAAATCCCAACGACTCCGTCGGTATTCGAACCCACAAACTTTCGTTTCGCAGCGCAGTGCCTCAACTGAATGTGCCATCGTGTACCCCATTCTTTATTGTTAAAACATGGAAAATATTGGCGTTTTTTAAGGAATCGCCTCCATATGGAAAACTTCGCCATTAAGGACAAAACAGCAAAACTAGACGTGGCGCTGTAGGATTGTAGCCTATTTGGGTTAATGAAAGTACCATTAGACGCAGAAGGTACTGCTGCTTGGACGTGACTCCAGTTTGGAAGATTAAATAACTTAAGGTTTCTGGCGATTCCTTGTCTTTTTTTTTTTTTTTTTTTTTAAACCTTCCTTAATCAAACGGTTGATAGAAAAGGTACTTGGCAATTTTGAAAACAAATCATATAATTATATTATTTACCGTCATCAGCTAGTAACTAGCTAACTATGAAACCAATTAACTAGCACAGCAGAAGGTTACAATATATTTTCAGAAGAGAAATGTAACGTTGTGGATCGTGTGATAAAGCACGGAACAGGCGTACATCTTGTGGGGTAGGGCCTGAAACCAAATACTTTCCTCTCAGAACTCACTTCGGTTTCTGACAAAAGTGAAAGTTCAAATACGATGGTTGTTGTGTGAGCTCCTTTACTGAGGATTTGAAAATTGTCAGTAAGCAAGAGGAATCTGTGCTCTAGGAGAAAACTTGTAGAACTTTCGATAATTTTTAAGCATACATCGGTCTTACCTGACAACAAATCCAGATCTGTTTTTAGGGGTGCTCGCAGAATTGCGAAAAGCGACTATTATGTTCGTAATATTCGTTCGTCTGTCCGCTTGGAACAACTCGGCACCAACTGAACGGATTTGCATTACATTTGATATTCAAGAATTTATTGAAAATATGTCAAACAAATTCAAGATTTATTAAAACTGGACGAGAATAACGGATACCATACACGAAGACCAATATACATTCGTATCATATACCTCTCGATTCTTCGTAGAATGGGAAATGTTTCAGGCAAAATGCAAAGTTTTCCTAAACAGTGTTCTTGTCTACATAAAAAAAAAATATTGAAAGATTTAATTATTATGTAATATCAAAAACGCCATGTCAGATTCGGTCCATTTTCCGTAAGTTTTGTGGCGAGAATTCAAGTACGTTGTCCGAAGAGTGTACAACCTGTAACAAATTAGCTGAAGACCGAGTAAGGGCCGAAGACCCTCCGGAATTCAAGATCATTGTCGTTTTGGTTGTGTAAAGAGTTACCATCCTTCAGAAGAAATACCCCAACTTTATCCTCAGGCTAGAAATTTGTGGAATTAATTGGCGAAATAACCGTTAAATTAAGCCGACTACCGAAAGAACACGCCATTACGGCATATAAGGATGTGGGAAAAAATACATTTGATATTCTCACAGTAATTACTACAATGACGCCATCTGGTCTGATAACCTGAAGATGGTACAAGCACAACACTCCAAAACGCTGATGCGTGTCTTCCTCATTGCAAAACTTCACTACACAAAAGACTACAGTCTTAGTGTCGAAGTAACCCGAAGGAACAGCCTGCATCTGGGGAAATTATTGTACCTTCAGCTAATCCAGAAATTCCTCGGAATTTCGGGGAAGTCGAAATCTCATGGTTCTTTTTACAGTAACCCGCCACTGGTCACGTGTCATAAGAATCCACTCAGCACCATTCCATCCTCTTCATCTAAAGTAAACTGCTGTCGCTTTCGCAAAGCAATTACGAAGATGTATTAGCTTCGTCATATCAGTCCGTCTGTCTGTCCGTCCGCATGCAAGAGAACGACTCACACCAGATCGAATTTCGTGAAATTTCGTGTGTGGAATTCTTACTAGAATTTGTAGACAGTTTCCGATTTTATTTCAAGTGGGACAAAAACAAAGGACGTTACATGAAGACCTGTTTATGTATACGATCTCCCGTCGTATACGGCTTTACCATTATAATATATTGTGTTCTCTATGAGGTACGTGATGACGTGGAAGGACACTTTGAAACTCTATTTGCTACCTAAAAGAACTTGTATTTGAGACCATGTCCATCTGTCTGTGTGTGATCTAGAGCCAGAATTTTAAATCTTTTCGCATTTCCATGAAATCTGATACAGAAACCTCTAACGAAAAGTGTTCAAACAAGAGGGGGGGGGGATATTGTGACAATCATCTCAGTTGACAGCAATATTTTGGAGAGCTAAAAAAGTTATACATGTCATTTTCAAATTTTCTTTTGACAGATTTGTGTGAAATTATGTATTTGAAGAAAAGTAGTGCCTTGAGAGCGGCAGTTTACCTAAATTGAGAAAAGAATATTTATCAGCGCTTTGTATATTTCGCTTCCGGCTTGGGGAAAATAAATTCTATGTCATAGACGTCCACAAATATTGACAAGGTAACTGTGAGTTACACAATGATAGGTAAAGCTAAAGCTTTATACTACTTCACTAATTGGCTTAAAGGAATTTTCATAGGCATTCTCGACATTCGTTTTCGACATTAGGTGACATTCAATATAACAGTTCTACAGGTAATGGCTTTCTTATGGTTGTAAAGGAAACTACAATATTCGCTTACCATGAAAATATATGCTCAGATATTTTATGCTTTCGTCTCAGTGTAGTTGAGGTGTTCGCTTTTCTGGGACGTAATGGAACGTAAATTTGTACCTTCTTACATGTAACCAAGAGAATAAAATTTTTTGAAGTATCTACAATCTTACAGTGTTAACCGAAATTTAGTGTCGAAAAGTCGCTGAGGAGCTACCAAATTATGCTGCTCAAATTCCAACGAGTGACAAACTCAGAATAATTAATATTTTGAAATACAGAAGGCTTCGATCAAATCTGTTCACCCCGTTAGGGTTTGTGCCATTTGCATGATCGAACTTTAAGGGACAGTAATTGCAAACCTTCCCGAAATGCAGCTTAACGTTCTAGGAAGTGTGTCATCCCCGTTTTGTGTGTGTGAAACTAGGAAAAGGCATGTAGTCAAACACAACTTAATCACTGAGGTGTATTTAATGACTATGCGATGGAAACAACTACATATTTCGGCATGTATTGGCCATTATCAGGTTGTCTAGGGAACTTAATGACTAGCTATATGCATGCGCGCGCGCGTGGTGTAGAGATCTCCACATACGCATAGCTTGACAAACCGAATTAAAACAGGAGTCAAAACAGTTCATATATATTGTATTACTATCTGTATTTGTTCTGCTTCATAGTGTTTTGTTTGACTCCTGTTTTGATTCGGTTTGTTAAGATATGCGTATGTAGAGATCTCTATACCACGCGCGCGCGCATGCACACAGCTAGCCCTTAAGTTCCCTAGAAAACCTGATGATGGTCAATACATGCCGAAACATGTAGTTGTTTCCATCGCATAGTCATTAAATACACCTCAGTGATTAAATTGTGTTTGATTACACACCTTTTCCTAGCAGCTTAACGTTACATCGTTGATAATGATTGCGGAGAAGTCTTGTAGCCTGTTGTAACATTCAGCGTTTCTCCGGAAAAATTCCGCGATAAATATTCAAGGACAGCTACAGAGCGAACGCGCCAGAAATGTTGCTCTGTGGAATTTCCTAATTTCTTCTCACATCCAGCCGTTCACTCTAAACACGTAACAAATTTCCACGCACTCGTCAGCCCGGCATTAGATGCGGATGACCTCTGTTCGTTTCTGAATTACCAGTTTTCAAGAATTCCTGTTCGAAAGCTAAGATATATTGAAATTACACGAAAATATACACTATAATATTACTTATAAAATATATAATTATTTGTATTATTTATTTTCGAGGAACCGGAAAGCAACTAAAATAAAACGAGTCTCATTGTTTTGCCACCTTGCATCATGGACCACATAACAATATACTCAAAACCTACAGACAGCCATCACGCACTGTTTGTAAGGTTGGACAAGAAGGAAGTGACGTCACTGTGTTATTTCAGATTCCACTGTCAATCACATATTCATCCACAAATGGCCTGGATCTAATAGCAGAACCAGTGTAGCTGACAACCCTTTTCTCATTTCCTCTAGTGCGCCATTGTTTTCTCTGGATGTTTATGTGCTGGGGAAAGTGGACGAACGGTCTAATGAGAGGGAATGGAACTGAAGGACGAAAAGAGGAAATATGACGATCACAAGCAGTAAGTACGGATGGGATTCGTTGCTTGTCTTTGTGAAAACGAATTAATCTGCTTCATAGTTTCTTATTCCGTCAAGATTTTAAAATAAATGTTCTATTCATTTTCTGAATCTCATACGGATCTGAAAATCAAGTTTAAGTTTTAAACCATAGAACAAATAACATGCTACGTACGTTAAGGAGTGTAGCATCTTCATTTTCAGGGTCAAGCACTCCAAAATTTGAACATTCCGAAAAGTTGAATCTCCATCATCGCTGGTTTCAAAATAACAAACATCTTCAAAAACGAAGTATTTTTTTTAAAATTTTACTCGGAAAAGTAATATGAGATGTCGAGATTTTAGGTTTTAACAGCGGTGACTATGAACAGCGTTGTCTTTTGGGACATGACACCGTGTAGTTTGGTAGGTTAAAAGTTTACCGACTTTTCAAACGAAATGCCTACCTACACTATAAATGTAATCACTTTTTTTAAAGAGATTTATTAGACAGACAGTATATACAAGGTGTACAAGGATGGATTGTAAAATTGTTCCTGTAACTAGTTCCAATAGATATGTAGAGTATGGAGCAAGTGGTAAGGGGGTAGTAGAAATACAGGTGTGAATAACGGCAATAAAAAAGGAACAGAAAGAAAAAACGTAATCGCTCTAAAAGTATGTAGATAAGTTTACGTTGATTGTGTAGAAAAGAAATGCTCCTGAAAAGTTGGTATAATCCTACTCCTAACAGAATACTGTGCGATACATATCAAAGTATTCCAATCTTCACTGCTGTAAATTCCAGAAAATTCATCTTGTTTTCTTCATAAGGAAACATTTCTGACATTTCATTCTGACTAGCGGTAGTACAGAACACTGACCCAGAAACTGCTTCTTTCTCTAAGTCACATTTTCGCACAAACTGTCAGATGAGGGCAACACATAAAACTGAAACGTCAAGGCTACTTCTTAAAGTAAGACCTCTAGCAAGTACTGCAAATTATCCTGAAAATCTTACACCGAAGGGAGGAGAAGAAATATCCAGAACAAGAGAAACAACTTTTCTCGGAGAAGCTAGCATAGAAGTTGCTAAACCTAAATACAAGTAATTATAGGTCCAAGAAATTTACCTATACGAAAATCAGCGACAAATCTATATAATGAAATTGCGTGTCTAATATTCATTCACAATATTTCAGACTCTACGAGTCCTATATAGGGACAATGGAGCAGGGATATTTTAGTCGGTGCTGGGACCAGGCTTCTGGCTGGATTATTGTGGTATCGTGTTTCGGCTTGCGGGTGGGCAGGAGTTGAATCTCTTCCCCATAAACTCCAGACTGACTGTGGGGCTCATAAAGTCTCGTAATAGATGAGTATCTAGGGAGATTTTCCTGAGAGTAAAGCGGCCATATCGTGAAGCTGACCTCAGCTACATTCAGTGCCAACTGTTACGATAAGGTCAAGGTGTACGTCAACACCCCTATATGCCTTCATAAAATTCAAAGGGAGAGCTGTGGGTTTTAGCTGTCTGGGGGAAACTTCGGAGAGTTCAGCCTATTAAGGGAATAATTCCAATTGGAACTTATGTTGTAATTCAGTTAAAATACTTTAATCATCCTGTCTGATTTTGTAAACATTAATCTTTTAAAGCCTACTGACTGCGTGCACCAACAGGTTTAGAACATTAAACTGACATTCTGCCTACATTGTGTTTATTTGTTTTGTATTTGTCTCAGAACAAATAGCGAATTCTGCACCATATAACATAAACTGATTGGTTTTTATAACCGAGATGGAAAGTGTTTACTGCGCGGTACGAACTGACTCTTTCAATAAAGCAGTCTGCGCTTCATCTTTAAAGGGTTAAAGAGGCTACAATGCAATGAATTATTTTGACACTTCCTTGGTATATTTATGAAAGGTTTTGTGATGCCTCGAAGGAAAATCGTAAATTTGGCACGTATTAAAAAAAGTGTTCAGCAAAATATTTATACGTAAGAATCATAAGTTGGTAATTAGTTTTTCATTGGTTAACGAGGAACTATTTAAAGCCAACTACTTAGTATAAAGGGTGGATCAGAAATACCGGCTGGTTTTTAAAATGAAGTAACTAGTGAAGTAACTAGTGAAAGAGATGTTGCTATTTATTAACAGAGGCATTACAGACATATTTATATCTCAAGGAGAAGAAACGGCAAACACCAGCGTTTATAAATAGCATTTGCCAGGGGATCTCCATCGCCAATTTTACAGTCTTGCATTCGACCTTGCAGAGGGATTATTCCGTTCTGCAGCAAGTCGTCAGGGATGTTGTCATTAAATTGTTAAGTTGTTTTAACTCAGAGATGCTGGCAGGATATATCTCATACATTTTCCTTTTCGGGAACCTCACGATAAAAATCCTTTAGCGAATAATGGGCGTGTTGATCTCTTTGCATGGCTGAATGCAGGAACCGAGATTTCGGGGTGGAGGTAACCTAAAAAACATAATTTTTAAACGCTTATTGCCACAGTTACTTCTACAGTGAGCTGTGAATATAGTTAAACGTTACTAAATTGGATTTATTCTTTCAATGGTCATTTAATTTCAAATATTGTCGGTATTTTGAGGTGCGTCAACCCCGTTGTGTGTTTAAACTATAAGGTGAGGTAAATTCAGTCAAAAACACAACTATGAATATATGGTTAAATGATGGTGTTTATTAGCAATAGAAAGCTACATGTTTCGGCCTATAGTGGCCATCTTCAGGTTTTGACAAATTTCTTGCTATAGGAGTTATATATAATAGGCAATATTATATAACTCTTATAGCAAGAAATTTGTCAAAACCTGATGATGGCCGCTATAGGCCGAAACATGTAGCTTTCTATTGCTAATAAACACCATCATTTAGCCATATATTCATAGTTGTGTTTTTCACTGAATTTACATCAACTTATAGTTACTGTCGGTATTTGTTTACCACTATGTGTAACTATGCATGCACGATGTTTGTTGTGGTTGTAGGAACGAGAAAGATAGTATTAGCTTTAGATATGTAAAGAATTTTTAAAATTTGCATGTTTGCAATGGGTATGTAGAAGAGAAGCCATTACGATGAAGTGTGTCTGTCCGTCCTGATGTTTAACTGGCGGTACAACTCAAAGAATTTATATTAAATTTGGTATTATCTGTTTATATAAAATTTTCTTACGAATCTGGTTCCGTCCTGTACAAGATGAAGATAATTATGTAAAACAGAGCTTCGTATACTATGCTGGTTGCCAACGATACTTACATTAGCAGTTAAACCACGATATGTATAACATTAGAAATAAATCCTAAAAGTTTAGGTTTGTGCACACGGACTGGATTCAAAGGAAACATGGTAGGGTGCAGGTTAGGCTGATGTAAACACGTTAATGAAACTTAGGATTACACAAAGGAGGAAAAGTGTTTGATCAGATGACAGATTATTGGCCGATCAAGAACAATTCTAGCTTGCGCAGTTAAGATTTCAACAATGGATATTTTGCAGTGGAAATCAGCATTCCTTAAGGGCAATGACATCGGCGATGGGCAAATCAGCTCTTCTTTATTTCACCCACTTAACCTTTTAAAGACTACCGGTTACGTGATACACCAACAGGTTTAACATTCAACAACTGTACGCTCTGCTCACACTGTATTTATGTGTTTTGTATTCATCTGAGAACAAACAGCGACTTGTGTCACTACACCATAAACTGATTGGTTTTTATAACCGAGATGAAAAGTGTTTACAGCGCGGTACGGACTGGGTCTTTAAATATAGCAGTCTGCGCTTCGTGTTTAAAGGGTTAAAGTATGTAGTGACACTACAAATGATCCTCTTGGCTGATTGAAATGTGTCGATATTAAGGTGCGCACTGTTGCTAAAGACAGCTCATATCGACGAAGAGATGGCTGCCAACCTCTGCACTAACTACTATCAAATTGCTCTTTATAACAAGCCCCAGTAGGGCTATACTTTTGTTCTTCTACTCCATTATTTTGATATGTACTTGCAAATTCGATATTCTCTACTATCAGACACAAGACACAAGAGCTGTTTACTCTTTGCAATATCTTTATCCATTTTAATTAAAAATTCTAGAACTTGCGCAAAACTGACAAAAGCCAATTTTCTTCCTTTCGTTAAAGAAAATCACAATGAAATGAAAATTGTTTCATTTGTCAACCTGTATGTTTCCATTCCGTTACTGCTGACTGTGTATCAATAAGATTTATACAAATACCCGTTCTAAATATGTCAAGAGCACTGAATATTAGCTTGTATTAACCAAATGTAAAATTAACACAGTCCGAATGTCTATTAAAAACAAATGTTTGATGATCTGTGTAGCAAACAGCATAACACAGACCTTTGATAAATCTCGTTTTCTTTACAACTCGGTGGTAGAGGAGTCAGATTTTCTGGGATGTGACGCTGGATCTTTTGAAGAGTGGTCCTGACGTTTCAAAGGAATGCGTTCCTCTCATTTTGAAGTGTCAAGGGGTCCAAGACTTGTTAGACTGCTTCACGCCTGAAGATGAAGGAACTTCCTTCCTTCAAAACGTCGATATTCGTCCAAAGACATAGCCTTACGTCCAAGAAAAAATGAATTCTGAATACAGAGCTCATTAAGACTTACAAAATTTGTTTCTTTTTCGTTGTTACACCGTGCATGTTGTCGAGTTACTCAATTATTATGCCAACTACTGCACATATATCAAATTTATAATTTTTTTACACATTAAAACATTAAAACGCTCCGACATGTTTCGGTCCTAGGACCATCATCATGGAGCCATATCGTCCTTGCTAAGGTCACACTATAAAAAGTCGTATTAATTTCGCTGTACCAGTTGGGTATTGTGGCAGCATGCCTGCTACAGCATGGCACTCTTCGCAACATAACATTACACAACACGGCATGCTGCCACAATACCCATCTGGTACAGCGAAATTAATGTGACTTTTTATAGTGTGACTTTAGCAAGGACGATATGGCTCCCTGATGA
>Ga0131853_10022918_pt1 | contig 11285 bp, 4 predicted proteins | sample TergutLab28metaG_FD_92764 | JGI IMG/M metagenome (GOLD analysis project Ga0131853, IMG submission 92764) | Labiotermes labralis P1 segment gut microbial communities from Petit-Saut dam, French Guiana - Lab288 P1 (version 2) (version 2) | ecosystem: Host-associated > Arthropoda: Insects >...
ACCCCCAGGAAATACTCCTGGTACTCATTTCTGTTAGAGGCTGAGTCGACCCCAGGGCCATAGTGCGATCGGAAGGATTATGTCAATAAAAAATTCCAATGACACCATCTGGAATCGAAACAGCGACCTTCGGATTTGTAGAACAGCACCTTAACCACTGTGCTACCGCGGTCCCCAACCATATGTAAAGAAGTCATTACGAGGGACATCGGTTCAACAAACTGTATCAATAATGAGTATTTCAGGGCCAACCCAATGATTGCATAACAGAGATTATCCTTTGAAAAAATCTCATCACCATATCATTACCATTAGAAAACAATGAAAATGATTTCAGAATAAAGTGGAACTGCATGCAAAGTAGCCTGTTCTAAATTATTACGAAAATACGTAATTTTTAAGCTCCTGTAGATAATTGTTTTTAAATATTTAAAAAAGGAATTTCATTATCCCTGTTTTCACATTAAGCATATCTCTCGGACAAATTTTAACATAAATATTATGAGAAAGTAAAACAACACTTTCGAGAAAGAAAATAGTACCATGCGTTATTAATGTTGCTGTTTGTAAAATGTTGCAGTACATATTGTGCGCGAACCTTAAAGTTCATTCTGAAATAATTCTTTGGTGACGAGTCCCTTCTAAAGTCACAGATATCAACCAAGGCTGACAACCGTATGGACATTGTTGACTAACAGAAATATATCCGTTTTCGAATTTAATAATTGTCCCACAAGATGCGACTTATTCAGTTTATTACATTTCTGTAGGCAGCTCTACATGTTTCGGGTGATTCATGCACATGAATCAGTTCCAACTCAACAACGATAACGGATGGCAGTAGATCCGGTTAATCAATACCAGAAGCTGTAATTACAGCTGTACGAGCTCCTGATGATGTGTGTCAACACCAGAAACATGTAGAGCTGCCTACAGAAATGTAATAAACTGAATAAGTCGCATCATGTGAGACAATTATTAAATTCGATTCACGATGCACGGACCCATGTATATAAAATATCCGGTTTCATTAATAACAGTAGGTTGTCCGAAATCTAACTTCACTTTCTCTGCACTGAGCACTACTTGTATGAGTACTTGCTATGTTTTGTCTTCGATCTCATTTGGGAACTGCAATATTACCTCACAAAGAGTTGCTAATAGTGGGAATTGCAACACATCAACCCGAACAAGACCTGTATTTTTATTCCATTAAAGGGCTGTGATACGTTTAAGGCTGATTCTTACGTCCAGTTAATAGACTTACTTTTGCTTTTGAAAGATACATGCACGCTGAAAATTTCCTTCGCCGTGTTTTGATGTTACTGTACGGCCCGTTTTAAGTGTGCCGTATTTAACACACATGAAGCTCATAGATTGAAATGTCATTTGAAGAGATTTGTTTGTGTTTATGTCCTGGCTTTTGTCCTTTTCTGTGATATTTTTTTTTTCTAGCGTGTTGTGAAATTTAAAACTCTCCTAAAAATAAACTTCTCAAAGACAACTGTTGTTTTGATTCTGTCAGATCACGGCGAAGATGTAATGAATCAAAATGTTTGGCACGCAGCTGACATTGAAGTACCACTCTTTTGTTTGTTTACGAGGGTTTGGGTTCGTATTCACAGAGACCAAATATACCGAGTTTCTTCGTGCTTTTACTCAAAACCTCTCTTCGAAAGCAGGAAAATGCCCCAGTTTAAGCGACGATTCCTGCCTTTCACAGTCTCTCCAATTTACTGTGATATAGATGAAGTTTTGAAATGTGGTACTGGAGAAGGAATGAGAAGATCAGCTGGACCTATCATGTGAGAAATGATGAAGTATTATTTAGAGTCAAGGAGCAGAGGAATATATTACATGAAATAAGTAAACGGAAAGCTAATTGAATTGGTCACATTTTGCGTAGAAACTGCCTTATACAACAGGTTGTTGAAGGAAAGATAAAAGGGAGGATGGAAGTGACATGAAGACGAGGAAGAAGACGTAGGTAGCTACTGACATTAAGGAAAGGAGAGGATATTCTCATTTGAAAGAGGAAGTTCTAGATCGCACTATGTGGAGAGCTCGCTTTGGAAGAGGCTTTGGACCTGTCGAAGACAGACTACTAAATGAATGCATGAGATCATGAGTCTCCAACCCGTGGTGCGCCAGGCTGTATTACGCGGCCCGCAGCCAATTTTATAACTTCCGTACGTACTATAAAAATTACACAACAATTTAGGCGGTTCGGTTTACCATTGACTGTTATTTTTCCAAGTGCGACCAGCGAACCAGCGAACCAGCGAACCAGCTCACAATAACAGGTGTGGCCTTTTGCCATAAACATTTGGAAGTTCATGATATTGACAAGAGCTGACCAACATAAGGCCCGCGGACCGCATGCGGCCCTCGCTTGCCTGAATATTTCCAGTAACACAATTAGCAAACATAGTACAGGAGGTCTACTGAAAATAATATGGCAAGTTTATTAGCAGAAAATTTGTTTAGACAGTATAACGCATTACGTTTAAGGCAGTACACTGTAAACCAGTCACTCACACGCACTTTTATCATACACTCATAAATCCCCCCCCCCCCAATCCGGCGGCTTTTGGACACACTTATGCACAAGTGCGGCCCTAGGCGAGTCCTTAAGCCCTCCTGTTTGTTGAAGTTGTCTAGCCCTGATACAAACCAAAAAACGCTTGATTTATGAGTCAAGTCACATTCGTCTTAAGCCTAGGGATTGGGTGGTAATGATGTTAATTGGCATATTTAAGTCATGTATATATGCATGTGCCCAATTCCAGTGGCCGCAATAAGGCGAGGGTCAGCGGGAGCTGGGTATTGTGAGTTCGAACCCCGACGGGGGCATGTAAGTCTATCTCTTGTGAGTGTTGTGTGTTGTCAGGTAGAGGTCTCTGCGTCGGACTGATCACTCGCCCGGAGGAGTCCTACCGATTGTGATGTGTCTTATGAGTGTGACAGCGAAACCCCGTAATGAGAGGCCATGAAAATGAATCGGGTCGAAGCGCCTCGGGAAAACAAATATAAGCATGTATATTGCACATGTTTAATTAATGAAACGTTTTATTTGGTTTTTTTCAATTTTTCTTCCAAATGTTAAGTAATGAGACCTTATTGAAATACTGAAAAGTTCTACCTGCTCTAAACTGCAGGGAGGGAAGGGGGGTGGTTGTTCGGAGTAGTGTAGACCAGTGTTTGTCAACCGCCGGGCCGCGGCCCGGTACCGGACCGCGGCATCAATTATACCGGACCGCGAGAGGTTCTCCTGGAATTTGTCATTTTAGTTTTCTAAGCAATTTTCATGAATAAATATTTTATAGTGGAAATATTTTGAGGATAAAAATATTCGCGAATGTGTCGAAAAACTCAGACCTATATGTTGGCCTGTGGAAACTAAAATATGCTACAAGATTTCATTAGTCCAGTTATTGATAACTAATTTAAATGTAATTTTCTATTTGTCAACATGCCACGCCGTATACATAAGTGTGCTAATATTCTTTATGATTATGTCATAATTAATTATTAATACTTATGTTAGTTTAATGTACGAACTTAAAAAAATGGAAAGGTATTTACGAGTAAATCTGTTGGGACCGGGCTCTCGTCTTATGAAAAAAGAATTTACCGGTCCGCGGTCTCACAAATGTTGAGAAAAACTGGTGTAGACGTTATAGCAACTCGCTTTGACGTGGAACGTAAGGGGTCCAAACCCTGGTAGTGCCAGGGAATTTTTCTTCTCCGCGCCCGTCTATACCGGCCCTTGTGCCTATCCAGGACCTTGTGTAATGTTTATCAGGGGGTTTTCTTGGGGTTAAACGACAGGAGCCTCACAATCCCTCGTCCCCTTCTGCCTCGAAGTTAAGAATGAGTAGAGCTGTACTTTTACTCCTCCCCTGTGCTTGCACGCCATAACATCATCTGAAGGCTTAGAACTCCACGACATTGCATAAATATTCAGTTTATAGAACAGAATTTATGACTTCCTTTGAACTGTCAGCATCTAATTGTTGTTAAGGCGAAGTGATTGTTACATAATGGGCGTTCCTTTATCTTGTCAATGAACACAGCACGAGTTACTGTCTCTCCCGGTGGATGCAGACCGTCTATACGATCAACGAGATTAGAGACACCCTGCATTTGCAGAAGTTACGAAGGACCGTAGTGCTTACCGTCTAGGGACTGCTCTTCGCTGAATGGGAAAGAATTAACGGTACTGTGAATATCTACCAGTGGACGCGACGTAACTTGCCATAAGATTTGAATCTTCACAAATAGCGATGTGAAAAACTCAAAAACTCGGAAGAACTGGACTTCTTTGGTTATGAATGCAACAAGCTACCCGTTGGCATACCCATGTAGACCTTTATTCGGTACTGCGATGACTCAAAATCATTAGAAGTTAAACAAGCACTGCGTGAAACTGGTCATGTAACTACACTGTTACGGGAAACTGGTGATCCCAAAATATAACCGAGGTTTTGCAGCACTGAGACCGAAAATTGTCCATTCTGCACTATTTAACAATAAAATTAAGGTCAATGGACACTTTTTCTCAATTCTATATTTTTTTCTTAATTTATTACCTAAAGTTTGCACTCTATATAGCAAACAGGCTACGCAATGGAATCCCGAGTAATGGTAGTTTGGTTCCCGACAGGGGATAGAAATACTTCTCTAAGGCGTCCACACCACCTCCGTAACCACCCAGCTGACTGGGGCTATCTCGCAGGGCATCAAGCTGCCAGGACGTGAAGCTGACCACACGTACTCCAGTAAGACAGACATAGTTTGTACAGCTACATCTTTACCTATATTTTACGGCTTCGCGATATTTCAGGCTTTCGCTGTGGTGTGGTTTACACCTTCCATATCCTGGGTTTTTACACGCCTTCGGTTGGTAGTTTTTTTTACCGACGTTTTGGGACAACTTATTCGTCCCATCTTTGTGCCTGGCAGGCTGTTCCGAGAAATCACGACCAAAAATTCTGCGTAAAAACACAAACGAACAAAGACTGCGGTTTATGGTTTATCCAGTTAACCGATCTGTCGAGTAAATATTTATTGCAACAAGCAAAATACCTCTATGTACTTGTAATTAGGTTTCGAATTAAAGTCCTTTTAAAGGTATTAAAATTATATTAAATGAAAGTCCAACTAGATGCAACAGTATGCAGTCTGATTTATTTCATTGCAAAGTCACTCTACATGTTTCGGTTGTCACAGCATCCATCATCAGGAGTACTAAAAACTGTAACCGCAGCCTCCGGTAGAGGTCATAATATCCCGATCTGGAGGGAAGTAGCTGTACCGATATTATGACCTGTACCGGAGGCTGCGGTTACAGTTTTTAGTACTCCTGATGATGGCTGCTGTGACAACCGAAACATGTAGAGTGACTTTGCAGTGAAATAAATCAGACTGCATACTGTTGCATCTAGTTGGACTTTCATTTAATATGAATTATAACGCACCTAACTATGATCTTAAAATTTATTAAAATTAATTAAGGTGAAGACAATCTGCGCACTACATTATTCGTACATCACTTGTCTTTAATAAGTTACGTAAAAATCTGTCGAAGGTTTCCAGACAGCGTAAGTAAATACGCAACGGGAATTTTAAAATAAGTTTTCCGTGAAATGACGTAAACTTGAGGTGACACTTTTCGACAAAGTGGAATGTGGGTTTACGATTGAGACGTGAGAATGATGACACCAGGTACTCTGTCACAACCATGTCCCCTATACCAGTGTTTCTCAACCGCCGGGCCGCGGCCCGGTACCGTGCCCTGGCATCAATTATACCGGGCCGCGAGAGATTTTCCTGGAATTGATAATTAATTTAAATGTAATTTTACATTTGTCAACATGCCACACCGTACACATAATTATGCTAATACTCTTTATAATTATGCCATAATTAATTATTAATACTTATATTAGTTTAACCTTTAGACGCCTAATGTCAACTATAGTGGTCGTACCGCACCGCTAACCTCTAAAGTTACATTTTATATATTTATTCAACAAATATAAGTACTGAATATTTTAAACATGGTATATACTCTCCGTCTTTTTCTCTTCAAAATGCAGTTTGTTTCATAATTCTAAATTGTTTAGTTCCTGTATTATTCACATTTTATGTACAGGATGTGCTAAAATTTAAAAAAATAATTCCGGCGCCAAAAGGTTAAAGCATGAACTAAAAAAAATTTGGAAAGGTACTGATGAGTAAATCTGTTGGGACCGGGCCCTCGTCTTATGAAAAAATAATTTACTAGGCCGTGGTCTCACAAAGTTTGAGAAACACTGCACTACATTCCTTTTAATTTGTTATTTAATATCAATCTTACAAATCAGCTGTCTTCACGAACCCCAGATTAACACACATCATCACAAAACAGACCACACAAAAGCCAATGCTTTTATAATAAAATACATTATCTTTCTTATCAGTCGTCTTAGAAAAGAGCGAAAATTTTATTTGTGTGTACCTCAAGTATAATAATAACTTCGGTCAGGTGAAAACAAAATGGTTCATTCTGTCGTGTGAAAAGAAAGTATTTTGAATTCTCTGACACTCCAGGCCGTCTGAGTAACGAGTGGAGAGCAATCTTTCTCTAGAAGATATATTCCTTGCTGCAGAAATTTGCCTCTGTTATGGAGCCCAGAATTTCATAACGTGTACATAAGAGTCCACCATTGGTTTCTGTCCAAGGAAAACGAGAAGAATCTGGACACACCTTTTCTTCACGAACTATCTTTTTCTTTAATCGAAACTTTCACGTTCCTTATGGTTCTCTATCGAAAATTTTCACTCAGTTCCCGTCTTCACAATTCACCGTACATACCTCTCCCATTTCTTAGCCTGTGATTTAGTAACATGTGTAGCAGTTAGGTGCCGACTGCGGCTAAGACACCAAGAGCTGCGGGTTGTTACATAACTGCAGAAAAATAACATTCGTTCAGCATAACATGGGACTGCGAATGGTGCGGAGAGCAAATGAACACGTGTGTTAATGAGCTTAAAGTTCGCTACAAATGTGTACTAACACGCACGATACTGATAACACCTACTGTGAATATGTTGTTATGTACAAGTTGAAAGCGTTGAAAATTATTCAAAGTGTAATCTGCTCGAAGAAATGCGTTACCTGAGTTTCAGTTTAGACTAAAAAAATAGGCAACGTGCATATCCCGTATCACTGAGGTGCGTTCGTGCAACAATTATTGCAGTGTAAAAGCAATAATATTACATATTCTGAGTGTGTGTTTTGTAGCCTTAGGTTTAAACCATGCAATGCGCATGCGCCATATTGACATTTGTGGTCAGGCCGACTGTACGGTATTTTTCCAAATTTTCTTATAAAAGGCACGATTTAAAAAAAAAAGTTAATGAACATGGTCTTTGCAATTCTTGTCTGAAAATTTCTTATTCTAAAAAAATTCAGCGAGATACTAACATAAATGTATATAGGTCTTGGTGTACAGCACCCGTTGTCCTTGTCAGATTTTAATGAAACTTGAGTATTCTATACGTATTTTAGAAAAATACTCTAATAACAATTTTTATGAAAATCCGTCCAGTGGGAGCCGATTTGTTCCATGCGGACAAAAGGACGGACAGACATAACTAAGCTAATGGTCGCTTTCCGCAACATTGCAAAACCTCCTTAAAATTAGTGTTAACAATAGATTATGCTGTCTCTTGATGAATTCAGGTTCTGGAATATCTCAATCCGAATTTCTGGTGTTGCCAAAAGCACATAACCTTCAAATACCAACCGTTAAATCCTGACTTTGAGATCTATATCTCACGGGTGGATTTCACTGCTTAATGCAACTCAGGTAAAGGTCATTCCGTGACATGGGTATGCAGGCAGAGAGAGGGAAGGCGAAGCTATAGCCCCTAACCGTTCGCAACCTCTGTGCTAGAAGGGGGTGGCTGATTGCTTGACCCCTGGGAAAGACCCGGTACCTATTACAGGAGGCTGTTTGGGCTTTGGGTCTGGTCTGGACGGTTTTGAAAAACCTTTCCCCCACCCGGCTTCGATCCCCGCACGACCAAGCCCATTTGTAGTCGCTATTGCAGCTAGACCACTGATGTTACAAGGAATCCTTTTGGATAATATAGGTAAAGGCAGACGGAGCCAGCTACGCAATTAAAATGAAACATTGCAGAAGAGACTATCGCGGAATAGTTTTCGAGTATTTCTGGAGGCGAAATATGCGGACAGGCACTGGGAGAGTCAGAAACTCTCCTGTCAGTGTACGATTAATTCATGCACTTTCTGTAAAGGAGTGCCTCTTTACATAACGTACACGTCAACAGGAACAATACATCCTACATCCTCTTGGGTGGTTATAAAGATAAGTGTTTTAACCGATTTTGTCGATAGTGTATTGCAGTGCCCGCTATCTCAAGACAAACTTCTCCACAACTTTTCGGACAATATATTTGTTTCTACCTTCAGGCGGAGAGCGGAAGAAAGAGAACTTCTCTTCCACACTTCCGGTGTTAGAGAGTAGTTATTGCTGAAAGATCCATCCATCAGCATACGTTGTTACTGTCCCCGTACCTGAAGAAGGAGAGTGATTCATTCTCGGAAATTTTGTGGGCTTTTTAACCTGCGAAGCTCAACGGTGTCCAAAATATCAGGGACCCCTGTAATTATGTGCAAGCCTTTTTTTTTCAATTTACCACGTTAAGTTAAATTCCGAGGCGGATGGGAGTGGTGGACTGCATCTTGCCAAAGCTTCTTAAGTAACTGACTGACTGGGTGACTAAAAAACTAAAGTAACTGACTAAACTAACAAACTAAAGTAACTGACTAAATTAACTAGACGAACCAAAGAAACAACCGACAAACAAAAGATAAGTAACTAACGGAATAAAGTGATATATGGAGCAAAGTATTTCTTCAAATGTAAATGTTCGCTAATCAGGAAAGCGTTCGCGTTTGAAGAAAACCACAATTTTATAACCTGTCAATAATTGCGTACCTATGGATTACATCATAGAGAAAATAAACCCGAAAAGCTTCTTACCACCTTACTTTTGTAATATTCATTTTACTCAGTGATAAGCTTAGTTATTTTAATTAAAATGTATGAGATAAATTCGCAAGTCTAATACAATTACATAGCAAAATTTGCAGTGAAAATTGGCAAGATTAAATACTTAAATATACAGAAGTTTCAACTTATTAAAATAATAGTTCACCTAATGTCCGATAGAATGTCACGTGACAGAAATAAGGGTTGAAGGTCTTAGCTGGTGATGGTGTGCCTGTAGGCAGTCATTTCTGTGACATGTGGTGTGTGCTGTGTGGTCGGTCAAGTGGGGACAGCAGTAAGTACAGTGGGGCTGTGAATGTGATTGTAATTGAATCTGAATTACTTCACGTCTGCTGTTTCTGTGCGAGTACATGGCGACAGATAATTCTGATCCTTTAAGTAAAGTAACGGATTAATCTATTGCCGTGTTCGTATCAAAAGATTACAAAAGTGTGATTGAAGTCCTTTAATAAGGCTAAAACTGATATACAGATAGGAAATTCTAAGTTATCTCTCAAATATTTGTTCCAACTGAAGAATAAACAAACCAAACAGATGCCACTTATTATTTTATTGTACTTCTTATAGGCTCAACATGTTTCGGGCATTACCATACCCATCATCAGGAGCTCGCGACTATAATGTTGATTACCACATTGGTCGTTTCGTTCTTGGTTTGCTGTATGTTGGAGGTTAGTTGCGGTTAGTGTGGAGTATTCTTGATTTTAAGCTTTCGCCGTGTTCTGTAAGTAATATGTTTTCTTTTGGGTAATTCCCCGGCGTCTGAGTTCTAATAGCTGACGTTTCGGAACCCTCTGTCAGTTCCATCTTTATAGGCAGGCTGCCTATGAAGATGGAACTGATAAAGGGTTCCGAAACGTCGGCTTTATAACTCAGACGCCCGAGAATTATCCAAAGGAAACATATTACATAAGTTGGAGTAATGTCCGGGCTGCAGGTTTAGCCTGCAGCCCGGACACTACTCCAGTATACAGCAAACCAAGAACGAAACGACCAATGTGCTATTCAACATCATAGTCACGAGCTTCTGATGATAGGCATAGTAATGCCCGAAACATGTTAAGCCTATAAGAAGTACAATAAAATAATAAATGACATCTAGTTGGTTTTTATTCTTCTGTTATCACAATGATGCACGGTCCAATAAATATCAGATTTGTTCCAAATAGATTAAATTTTATAGACATACAATTGCACAGTATTTGCTTCCGAATATTTGCAAATTGTAGCTCCCTCACAAAAAACAGAAGAGGTTGTACACCAAATCATAGACAATGGAGCCTGTAGACAACAACTGTGTCTGACAGAGTCTACTATCATTACACCTATGTAAAGCTGCTGATCAATTCAGTAATGCTGCTATTTAACTGCTTGCACACATGACACAAACCAAGGCTTTGCAATCCTAGTCGAAATTGATATGAATTCTAAACTAAATTTAATAATCGGAAGAAAGAATGCAGTGCATAGGACGAAAAATAAAATGTCTGCCTTCAGTGTTGAATAAGATATTCATAAGTTTAGGAAGTAGTTTCAGTACTTTGTTCTTAACCGTTGCTTAGGGAAATCAACTCTGAAGCTAACCGCTATTCTAGTTCATTTAGAAAGTACAGTGTGTGATTTGACTCGTGCAAAGCCATCCCAACGACTGTTTGCACACCCTCCTTTCCTAGGGCAAGCTAGTTTTAGCCGTGCAAGCCTAGCACTAGTCACAAAAACGCGCATTAAATAGGACTGGTTGGTGTGAGCAAACTATCGGTGGTGGCTTTACCTTTTGTACGGAACCAACACTGGGTTACTTCGCAGAAAGGTTGGCTTAACGGTAAAGACAGAACCGGTGACCTTACGGATAAGCGATTGGCATAGTACCTGCGAACATGACAGCAACCAGAAGAACGATGTGAATGTGTGTGTTGTGACAAACGGAACGCAAATTTGTTGTAGTGGTGTAAGTGAATGTATCAGTGAAGAAAATGTTATAATCATTTAGTGCTGTGAAAATTAGTGACAATTGTGAATTTCAAGAAGCATAATTACAAGCTTCACCATCAGCATCTTTAACTGCAACATCAGCGTAATCTGCAAGTCGTCGCGGTTAAAGTAGGTGATGTTTTCTTGTCCCCCGTTGCTCTCCAGTCTAAGGGTCGCTGGCTGAATCATTTAGATGTGCACAAACCGCGTTATATCAGACGGTGATTG
>Ga0131853_10022920_pt1 | contig 11284 bp, 6 predicted proteins | sample TergutLab28metaG_FD_92764 | JGI IMG/M metagenome (GOLD analysis project Ga0131853, IMG submission 92764) | Labiotermes labralis P1 segment gut microbial communities from Petit-Saut dam, French Guiana - Lab288 P1 (version 2) (version 2) | ecosystem: Host-associated > Arthropoda: Insects >...
CACACACACACACACACACACACATATACACACACATACACATACATACACACACATGGAAGGTGTGAACCTCATTTCTACACAGTGCAGCAGTAACACATATCTTTATCAAACATTTCATGATTTTCGTCATTCCTTTAAGGCAAATGACGGTACAGGATTTCGAAATTATTCATGGCCAATTCCTCTCTCTTCGTTATACAGTCAACATTTATAACCACCATCAGATCTCATTTGTACTACGTTACCTCTACAGTTGATACAGTACCGATAAATATGCAACAACCAGATCTCCCGTGCCTTAAGGCCTTGTGTTAATGTTGAAACACATTTTAAGACCATAAATTAATTTACTCATTTCTGTTTTGCTTGTTTCTTGGTATAGTCTATTTAATAAATGTTTCTTAACTTCATAAATCACAGTTTGTTGAATAACAGAGTGATTATATATTATGAATTTACATCGACATGGACGGATTCAATATTGGTGCATTTAAGGTTAAAGCTAAAGAAATCTCTGCACAGAACTGGACAGGCCCAGACGGTTCCAGGAGGTTGAGGTTCCCAGATTTCCAGACAGACGGAACATGAAGGTATTGAGGTTGCAGCCCTAGGTACAATGGACGCATTTACATAAACACATTGACGTTAGAGCACATGACTTAGCGTACTATCCTGACTTGTATCATCAGCCCAGGCCTTCTAATGTTACCTTCTCCCGAAGATGAAGACTTTGTGGAATTAATCCTAGTATACATTGCCCTGTGACTGTGTTCTTGTTGTTGTCGCTGTTGCTTTTATAACAATTAGTTGAAATTATATAAAGTTTAAAATTTTCTTCAAAACTTAAGTTGTTTAAAAGTTTCAAAAGAGACCTGCAACACAACCAGATCAATCACAAATTATTCAACAACACTGTAATATTTACACTATACTTTAATATCACACGACACGACACTGGCCAAATAATGAACGGGAAAGGATGTGGAAGGAAGTGACCATGGCCTACTGGAGGTATTTTCTCAGCATTTTTTAAAAGGTACTGAGAAAAACCACGAAGAAATTTGTCACGATAGTCGGTGTTCCAGCTTGGACTCACACCTGTTAATAACCGAATGCAAGTCGAAAAGCATTACCGCTCGAGCCATCGTCCGTCCTCGGTGCGGGAATCATATACCTTCGGTCTCCACACCGACAGAGCCGCAGTAGCACAGTCGATGTAGTGAATACGCTATGGACTGCCAAATCGCGGAATCGTGGTTCGATTTCCGGCAGGGGAAAAAGATTGCTCTCCTGTTCAAATCATACAGACCGGTTCTGGATCCACCCCGGGATCTTCTTCTTTGGTGTAGGCGGCTGGAGCGTGAAGCTGACGACTCGCATGTTTCTAGTGTCGAATTTTTAAATGAGTGTAGCTGTACCTCCACTCCCCGCATGCCTTCATGGAGTGCTTTAAAATTACTGCGCTTCTGTAATGGGGCAGTTGTATCCAATACATCGCGACATTTGATACTTCTGTAGTAAGCGATGGAAAACTGCAAAGTGCAGAATCTGCAGTGAACAGAAGTCTAGATCAGGATATACGATTCCGGGTCTCGATTCAAAGACCCAACGTATTTAAGTATGCTACAGCGCTAACTTGCTCGGCAGAATCGAGGCAGGGTAATAAAAATTCAGTATCAGAACACGCCTCCAAATGCGGTTTACTTTACGTGACCGTCTTACGAATCTTCACGCATTTATGAACCCATATCACGAACAGTCCGACAGATGTGATGTCAAAAACTTTCTTATTTGTTTTCGGTATTAGTGAATAACTACACAAATAAATCTAAGGATTTTGCTTAGTAGCAAATTTTTAACGGATTGCGGGGAAGATATTTTTGTGTGTAGTCAGCGAATACCGCGGCTGAAAGTTACGCAGTACGACCACTTCAACTTGGAAGGACCCAACGAGCTCTTGTAAGTACATAGTTTTGTAGGTTTCAAACATATATAACGAAACAGGCAGATTTTTCACGCCAGTACATAATGAAAAAATTAGCCTGTAGAGTACAGAAAGACAAAATAATCACACCGCATGACGATAAAATCATTATAAACATGTGCATGCGAGCTTATTGTGTGAAGTGAAATAATCCAGAAATTAGTATTTTCATGAAAAAGCCGTCAATAAGAACCCGGGGAACTCTCTTTCTACACAGCAAAAGTACGAAGACGACTCACACACTACATTTCTTAACAACCTTTTTCCTTCTCTCTTCTTTTCTCTTCTGATTTATCTCTTTCCCTTTCGATTCCTCCTACTATTTCTCGCGTGTTCTTATTCTATTCTCCCTCCTTATCACCACCTTTCGTATCTTCAACATGTTCCTAATCTCTCTTCTGTTCTTCTTCCTCTTCCTCTTCTTCTTCTTCCCATTCTTTTCCTTCTCCTTCAAACCCTGTACTGTAGGGTTGTACCTTCATGATCTTGAAATATTAACGGAACTCAAGCAAGAAGCAAGGGACTTTATGTTTATTAGAATTATTCGAAATGAATGAACCTTTTAAAAACAAAATTCAATTCAACTCAATGACACACTGAACACTACTTTCAGTTTCGCAGTAAGCATTCTGCATCCCCATCGAAAAGACCAGTTGGTTAATGCTATTTAGATAAATAACGTTCATTACAAGAGTTACCTTAAAACCATAAACAAACACTATCAAAAATATCAAAGCCACTGAGAGCTACTGCAGGAGGTACAGACAGTAGCCACTGTGCTTTCGAATTAAAGATTCATTCACTCGTCACGTAGTCCTGTCGTACGACAGTTCCATAACTTCTTCCAAATCGAGCTCTCCACACAGAGCGATCTAGTGCTTCCTATTTCAACTTCCAGTATCCTCTCCTTTCCTTAAGGCTATCCAGTAGCTGCTTACGCCTTCTTCCTTGCCTTCCCGTCACTTCTATCCTTCTTTCTATATATCCTTCAATAACGTGTTTTAGAAAGCAGTTCCTACCCATGATACGACCAATCCAGTTAGACTTCCTTCTTTTTGCTGTACGTAGGATATTCCTCTTCTCCTTGGCCTCGTGGAATACTTCTACATTTCTCGCACGATCGGTACAACTGATCTCCTCCACCCTACTGCAGCACCACGTTTCGAAACTATCCAGGCATGTGATCTACTTTCCGAAGTGTCCAAGTTTCAGCACCATACGAAGCTCATTTAAGATTAATTAGTTAAACTTAACTATTATGACATCCTGTATTTTCTGAGACGAATTACTGAAAAGATAAAATGTTCACCGCCGTGACTTAATTGTAATCAATGTCGCATTTATTAAATTTTAGTTACTAGTGGAACAGGCCCGTTGAAAATTCAACGGGAGTTCGACTACGGGAGAAAGCACTTCGACATGTAGATATCCCCTGACAATCAACGCCATCTGCCAGACAATGAGCGTCTCTTTATACGAAAGTGTGTACGTACATGTCGAGGCTAGCAGCCGATGAACGCCATCTGTCAGACAATGAGAGCAACTACCACAGGGAACCAAGGCATAGAAGTGTTTTATGTAAAAGTGTGCATAGGCCTGTGTGTTTATAATATAGCAACATCACAATTTAGCAATCAAAGCTTACTTGTTATCATCAGTAAAACAAAACATGTCGCAAAATCGTCAAGCTTCTTTTTCAGGTTCTTAAAAAATTACAGTAATAAAAACTGCATAGCTTTCAAGCACATAACGTCAAGGTCTTACAACAAGTGGTAAGAATTTTTATCCCATGTTAATATACGAGTATTTGTTGACAGCGAGTTAATATCTACCCATAATGGACGGCCTTCAACAGGAAGGCAGTCGTACCGAGCTTCATAGAAACAAAACTACCTGTGTGATACTCAGTAGTTAAAATCAGGATGGATGTCCACACACAATTCGATATTAAGGCTACCGAAGAACAAGCCTTCATAAAGAAACTGACTGCGAAACTAAATGCAAAACAAACCAGCAGTTACAAATATATAACAGCAGCTTACGATGCAGTTCCTCTGCACTGCAGAATGTTAAAAAGTTTACCTACGTTTAGGGAAAGCTTTTTTGCTTCAACCTTGTGAAGGATTATGCAGTCTAGGACAGCTTAGATTCTAAGGAGTCTAATCAATGACGCCCTTGCCTTCCCAGACCCTGAAGCTGGAAGAAAAAGCTCCTTCGAAACGTACATTAACAATTTACCTACGGCCGCAGCATAACATCCCAGAAGACTTGGATGTTCAACAAAACCGCTGTCAGCACCTCACATCTCGCATAACATCTGCCGACGGGCATAATGGAATCAGAAGCATCTTCAATATCTTCCCCCTCCCCCTCCTCCGCCATTTCAGAGAGACTTTCCCCTAACCTAAATTTAGATAGAAACCAGGACCTCCACAATATGAGTCCTAGGTGACAGGCATTTAGTAACGTTACGTAAAACTCTTTAGAAGTTTCTGGAATCTATGATTTGATTTGGTTAGAATCCAAATCAGCGAAGTGATTCTTCGCAATAAAGATTCGTTGGGAACTCTTGCGAAATCGCAAAAAGTAAAACTGTCCCTGCTTTTAAGAATCGCGTCGCAAGAAGGAAGTACAGCCAAACTACATATCCTACATCATAGCACTGAACGGATGTGAGTAATGTGCTTCAAGCCCCGGCCGTTTAACTCTCTCCATCGACTCTCCCTCATAAGGAGTCTGAGAGTCCCCCAAACCTTCGGTTCACAAAAGCCCCTCCCCGCCATCTGCCGGAAACAAAAACAACCAAGATCTCAGTTTCAACCCCTTAATGAATTCTCACTGGGGGGGGGGGGGGGCCGGACAGCAAGAGAATGGCTATGGGTTAAACATCCGATGAATCGTGGTTCGTCTCTCTGAAGGGACAAAAAGTTTTTCTCTTCTCCAAAGCGACCAGACCAACTATATGGCCGAGCTAATCTCTTACTAAATCGGTAACGGAGACCGGTGGTAAAGTGACCGGGCCTTGAAATGGTTACTCATCTCCATCTAGTGCCGAGGGTAAGAATGAGTGCAGCTATACCTCCATTCCGCCATACGCCTTCACTGTGTGAACAGACAACTTTACCCACAGAGCCGGTATATCTCAGTCGGTACAGCTCAGTCGTATTCGGGCTGGACTACTAAGGAACAGTTGCTCGATTCCCCTACAGCGGCAAGAGATTTTTTGTTGTCTAAAATGTTCCGACCGTCTCTGAGGCTCGCCGAGCTCCATTCAATGGGCCCTGTAACCTCTTTGTCCCGGAATAAAGCGACCGTGGTGTGAAGCTGACTACTGACCCCATTCTACTGCCGAGGCTAAGAATGAGTGAAGCTATACCTCCATTTCCCCCCACACCTCTTCATAGCGTGGACACGGACAACTATAAACTCTCACACTCACATTATTTATACTGAATATCCTGAAAATCTGAACACCCAGTAAAACAGAGCCACGGGCAGGGGGACAGAACAAGTAACAGGCAGGTCTACCCGTGCCTGAGTGGTCTCACTGATGAACGAGCTGTTTTAGCCTGCACAATACAGGTCGCGTCACTGTTTTCCGGTATTTAGTACAGTGGCTCCATGAATAGACGGCCGTTTAATGAACTTAAGTATCGTAAACTGCTATGACATATGGTTCAATTTGTTTACAGTATACAGGCTAAAATGGCTGACCATAGCATCACAAAATGGTGGGTGTTATATTACTTCCATTATTTAAATTAACGGACACACTGATTCGAATCGTGTCGGAATGATGGACAATCACACGCTTGTTGGGGAAACCCTGTGTATTGTATGGAATGATGTTTTGTGACACGGACAAGGTCGGGAGCTCTTCATTATCATTGTGACAACGTCCATAGCCCATTACTGGCAGCCCTACGGAACAATGAGTGCTAGCGGGATTGATGTATTGATGCTGTTTGATTAATCGGCATTGCACAATTTCAGTTCGATTCATTGATGGATGGGAACAACTACACCTCCTTTGCTTTCGTTTTGGCATGCGCGTACAGCATCGTTTGCAGTTATTTTCCTACAACACAGTTTGCCTGTACATACCAGTACTGGTTTTTCGCGTCGTGTATTGTTCCACAAGCGCAAATACCGTTCTGCCACTACGGGCAAACGTCATTCACATGTTCGAGATATGGCAAATCCAGGGCCTTTCCCAGGATTTGGTAGCAGGTTGCGTTGATTAATTCACGGTCGAACAAATCAGAAACCCAAATGATAAAAACACAAATACTAGTATATAAAACTTAAATCGTCCCTGTCCATGATGGCATATAGTGAGAGTAGATGTAGAGCTCTTAACCGCGGCGCTAGATGGAGCTCAGTGGCCAACATCACGCACCGACAGCTTTAACGCGAGGAAAGATCTTCGGTACCCAACGAACACGCCGCTAAATGGGCCCCAGAGCCGGTCTGGACGTTTCGAAGACGAGAAGAAGCTCTTGCCCCTGCCAGGACTCGAACTGCGGACCGTCCAGGCCGTACCCTAGCTGCTATACCGACTACGCAAACGCTGTTACAATACGGGTATAAGTTTGTTACGGAACACGTGGCCAGAGAAATTTATAACTGAAACCTTAGGCTTGTTTGGGAAGACACTTGTATAATTGTTATTGCATTTAACATTTGAAATACGATACAGGAACATTATTTTATGCGGCACACTACTTCATTCTGTCCACTTCGCGGGACGGCCAGCAGCGCAGCATTCACCGCTATGAAAATCTGCCGCGAGACGGGGTCCACGCGTTTCAGTTCAGTGTACTGCATATTTAGAAAAGGCACTGGAATTGTTTCCCCCACCTCGCAGACATGAGTCACGTCAATCAAACAAACTGTTCTTTGCAAATCGATGTTTCATTAGTTAAGCAAGCCGATTGGAAATGACCACCGACAGTTGTCAGATAAAATAATTAACCAATAATAACATACATTTATGTTCCTACGTTTAAAAAAAAAGCGCAGAATAATAAATAATAAATAAATAAATAATTACTCAGAACACGAAAATTAAGGGATGAAAAGAGAAAGGAAGAAATGATATGAGACAAAAGACGACAGAGTAAAGAAACAAAAAGAGTAAAATACAGCTCCAAGTGTATTTAGCAAAATGAAACAGTCAAACAAAGACTGTTCATTCTTGCAGTAACAAAGCGAGAGAGAAAATGTACAATTTCAAAAATTTACGGCATACGGTTATTGTTTATAAAAATTTATTTTTTCGTTATTTGCTACATAAAACGCCGGAAAGAGCAGTAGGTCCTCTGCTTTGCTGGCACTGTAGAAGAATGAAATTCTGTGACAAGGCACATGTGTCCTTGTAAACCAGTCATTCCTCTACAACTGGGCATTTCATGACACGAGTGCCGATTTGTTGAAATCGAACTGCCCCCGCACGGTATTTTAACATCTGTCTGTACATCATGGGCGTTGTTATGGAGATTCTACTAAAACAATCAATCAACAACTCAGCACGCCCGTGTATGTTTCATATTCGTTAACACGTTTCTGATGCATGTTATGCACACCTTCCAGTCAACTCCTTAACAGCCATTCAAACTCACTACTGTGCTCCTTAATTTCCCAGATTGATTGCTTACTAGAAGAAGATAAAATATTACGTAATACAGTTTGTCCATTTTATCGTGTCTCTGCGCACGGCAGCTGTCACGGGGGCTTTATAGCACGGGAACCATCCGCCGGGAACTTAGGGGACGGTTTTCTCCTGCAGATGTTCTTCCTTCATGTAAGATTCTCGAAATGCTCTAAAGTCCTGGAGGATATAGGCGTCCTATGTGATACATGTCCCGTGATCAAGGACACGATAAAGTGATCACTCTGTACACTCATCGTTCCATAAAGGTTTAGTTTCATTCTTCTACCTGATAGCGTATCTTAAAAATTAACTATGTTACACCTACCTAAAAGAGCACCGCAAAGGTATATACGTGTGTGTGTGTATATATATATATATATATATATATATATATATATATAAAGTTCTAGTTCTGCACAGCTAAGCTAGTTAACGCAGAAGAAATATTTCTAATTCAACATGACACGTAAATTCGCATAATTTAACCACGATAAATAAGATAAAATCCGAAGGACGAAAGTAACTCCAACCAAAATATACAGCGATTAATTAACAACATTCCTGCGTAGTTTAGCCCGAATAATTAAGATAAATATTTAGTACCCTAAGGGTATAATGTTCGTCCAGCAATCTTCCAACACAAAGAGCAGTTTAATGCTTATGCTTGGTATCTACCAAACCTAAAAAATAATTAACTTTCGTGTACAAAAATAACGCAGCAAGGTATCAGCTCTTCTGCGATGTGACGGCTTATTTTGTTCCAGACGTTTCGTGACAGCGCGTAGTGATCTGATCTTCAAAGGTCGGAAGGTCCAGCGAGGAAGCTGAGCTATATAATACGTACCAATTACGCCCTTCAAATTCAAAATAAGAAATAAACTTTCACGAACTTCACAACAGCAATTCTACAAACATGATAATGTAGTAAAAAGCATCCACAACTCATATGAAATTCTGCTCTAAACGCATGTCTATATCCGCCTATACAGGGCGTCCAGGAAGTCCAATCTCATAGAAAAACATCACCATTCTTTGTTGTAAGCAGAACAACACACACTTCGTGATAAAAGTGAGAGTTAACTGTTGAGGAATTTTTTTCCTCTGGGGTCAACTCAAGTCACTTACGTGCCATATCCGCTCACGCAACACTGACGACCTTCGAGAAAATATCCGCGGTGCTTGCTTGCTTACTTACTTACTCCTTGGAGCACAAACCTTCTTGAGTAGGTAATCGGTTCTCAGCTAGTCAAGAAGTTCCTCGCATTTTATGGAACCCGAAGGTTCATTACAGCATTCAAAAATGCCCGTCACCTGACCCTATCCTGAGCCAGCTCAATCCAGTCCATGCCCCACAGCCCACATCCTTAAGATCCATCTTAATATTATCCTCCCGTCTACGCCTGGGCCTTCCAAGTGGTCTCGTTCCCTCATGATACCCCGCCAAAACCCTGTATACGCCCCTCCTCTACACCCATACGTACTACATGCTCCCCCCATCTCATTCTTCTCGATTTTATCACCCGAACAATATTGGGTGAGGAGTACAGATCATTAAGCTCCTATTATTTAGTTTTCTCCACTTCCCTGTTATCTCGTCCCACTTAGGCCCAAATACCCTCATACTACGTTCCTTCCTCAATGTGAGCGACCAAATTTCACACCCATCAATACAACAGGCAAAATTATAGTTCTCTAGATCTTAATCTTTAAAATGTTGGATAGCAAACTGGAAGACAAATGATTCTAAACCGAATAACAGCAAGCATTCCCTGATTTCAATCGGTTATTAATTTCTTCCTGAATTGACTTCTGATTTGTTAAGGTTGTTCCCATATATTTGAACTCTTCCACCCTTTCAAAGAAACTATTATCAGTCTTCATACTGTGACTTCGTCCTACATCCTGATCTCGCGACATGGCCATGTGCTTAGTCTCATCAGCATTTACTATGAATCCAATCTCCTGACTAGCAACTACTAAAGCTTCTGCGTTTCTTTATAGTGTGTACTCTTCCACCCAGCATATTAACATAATCAGCATAAACCAGAAGCTGATGTGCACCATTTAATTTCAAGACATTCTGGTTTACCTGAACCCTCTAAATGGCGTACTCTAGAGCAAAGTTGAAAAGCAATGGCAATAAAGCATTTCCCTGTTCCAGACCATTCTTAATAGGAACCATGTCAGATAAATGCTTGCTTACCCGGACTCTGCTAAAGGTTTTACTCAGGCACATTTTTATTAGCCTTACCAGTTCCAAGGGCAAAACCGCGGCGCTACTAAAGAAATCTTACTTCAGATTTTAGAACGTGTGCGATGCAGTGAGCAGCATCGTATCAATCTGGGAAAGCAGCAGGAGGGATACCAATTTGAACATTTGCTTCGCTGGTGATTTTCCCTATGCCATCGCACAAATGGGACACCTGGTATACATGTACACGCATGCGCGCGCGTTTACATACGCACACAACCAAAGTTACTGCCATAATGAAAACGTCTGTCATACATAAATGCACACAAATCGCAGGTGCACAATTTCGACTAAAGAATTTCCTCAGTACCTCCATAGCACACACAATATGCCCGAACAGTTCCACAGCTCTGGAATCGAAGTCCATACCTGACTGGTTATGCTTGCGTTTCAAGAACACCTTACTTGGCCGCTACTTCGAACTACCCTCAAACACGTTACGAAACCGGCTGTTTGGTCATGTGCCGTGGGCTGATAATTACTTACTTGGAAAAGACTGGAAATGTCGACGTCCACTTACCTGCAAAAATGGAGGGAAAAAAGAAATTAACAATACATGTAGCTGTTGGTGCCGATTCAACGATTACTTATATAGAAATTATCATATAAACAGATACAGAAATAGAGATTACTGTTTCCTTGGATGTGATGCCGTGTAGTCGGGTGCAAATGTACCATCTCATTCCTATAATGGACATAGTGGGTTCCTATGAAACGTCGATATATTCAGAATACACCATAACATTCATCGTCACTGCCCTAAGAAACTCAAATCTCACAACGATAAAAAAAAAAAAAGTTTAGTTTTATAAAAGTGGGCCTACGAAACGAAACCTGTGAGATCTCAGAAATCAAAGAGCGTCTGACAAGAACAAATTAATTCTGTTTAACTTTACATACTTCCATTTCTTAGACAGAGCTGCCAACAGCGGGAGTAAAATGAAGGCTTTTAGTGACGACACTGAAGGATTGAATTTCATAACAAAAAGAAGGTTAAGATCTTTTTAGCCTATCTGCAACGTAACAACTGATCCTGTAACTGCCCCTCACAACTGCTGGCAATCCCACACAACTGGAATCCCAGAGAAGCCGCAGGCTTTTCAGCCGTGTTTGGCGTGTTTCTTGTAGTTTGAGCTCCCCGCATTACGATACGTAGCATCAAATCACGGTTCAGTCACAACTTGACAGGACTTCCAAAGCAGCCCGGTTTTTCAAAAGCTGAACATATGTAAACTCTTCGCGAATATGAAGTACAGCGCAACACAAAGGGTGCATAAACTAAACTCCGTGGCCTTAGTCCGCACGCGAACTATACCGACAGAGCGGCCGCCGCCGGTCGGCGAAGTTAGTGCCAACTTTTGCGGATAGAGGGGTGTCACGTGGTCAGCGCAAC
>Ga0131853_10022921_pt1 | contig 11284 bp, 2 predicted proteins | sample TergutLab28metaG_FD_92764 | JGI IMG/M metagenome (GOLD analysis project Ga0131853, IMG submission 92764) | Labiotermes labralis P1 segment gut microbial communities from Petit-Saut dam, French Guiana - Lab288 P1 (version 2) (version 2) | ecosystem: Host-associated > Arthropoda: Insects >...
AACGGGGGAATGGAGGAGACTGCATAACGAGGAGCTAAATGATTTGTACTCCTCACCCAATATTGTGCGGGTGATAAAATCGAGAAGAATGAGATGGGCAGGGCATGTGGCGCGTATGGGTGATGAGAGGGGGTGTATAGGGTCTTGGTGGGGAAACCGGAGTGAAAGAGACCACTGGGAAGACCTAGGCGTAGATGGGTGGATAATATTAGGATGGATCTCCAGGAGGTGGGATGTGGGTATATGGACTGGATTGGGCGGGCCCAGGATAGAGACAGGTGGGGGACGTTTGTGAGTGCGGTAATGAACCTTCGGGTCCTGTGAAATGCGGGGAATTTCTTGACTAGCTGCAAACCAGTTAGCTTCTCAAGAAGGACTCTGCACCGTGGAGTAAGAATTACTTCGGCCTCGGTTCTGGGCCATCCTCAGGGACCTCGTGGTTTTTTCGATGCTTGCAGCCCATTCATTTAGAGCTGGAACACGAGGTATCTGAAACAGAATTCCGGGACTATTGTATTTGAAGAAAGGTTAAACGTAGATATTTGGACACAAAAAATTACATCATTGTCTATTGTGCAGTACTGTACTGTACTATTTGTAACTTACTGTTTATTGTAAATTGTGAATTACTGTGCTAATTTTAATTTAATTGCACTGTACTACTTGTAACTTAACAGTATTTAACTACAACATTGTTTTTAATCATATGTGAGAACTGTAATAGATAAGTTGAAGTTAACGCTGCATGTTATAGAGGACTACATGAAGATGGCCTATTAACTCAGGCCGACACATGTCTCAGAACTTACCAATAATAAATAGTATGGTGCAACAATTTGGTATTGAATTTTGTGAATGCATAATAGTTGCACCAGAATGTATTATGTGAAATTTAAAACGAGCTTTCTTTATTCGTTAAACACGAAATGTAATTAGCATACATTAAAGTTCTACCTCAGAAATTCGGGTTTAATTTTGTAGAAACAGATGGGAGAAATATTACAATTTTCCTTGGAGTAAAGGAAATCTGTTTCTGGAACGTTACAGCTTCTACATTTATGTCATATTGCTGACTGTACACAGGTATATCACATTTGTGAAGAAATCCCTTTTGCATTTATAAAACTTTTGCCAAAACTATCTGCTTAGAAGTATACTTAAACCTGTCAATTTTGAAGTAAGTGCAGAATTTAGAATTCTACTTGAAGATGAATGTCATACTTCTACAGTTGTCAGAGTAGTGAATTTGAGCGAAGTTTTGATGCGTTTGACATGTAGCTAAGTGGGTTATGCAGGAAATGCAAAAACGATGTTGGTGGGGAGCACTCTTATAAACAGACCATTTAAAAATAACAGAAATAATTGGGATAATAATATTAGAGTGGATTGAAAGGACTGTAGTTTGAAGACGAATGTGAATTGAATTGGCTCAGAAGCTTGTCTGATGGCGGAATTCGATATTAGCTATCGGCTTAAGCTACAAGAGTGTTAATCAGTACATTTCTGAAGGTAGGATTTACTGTTTTTAAAGTATCTTATGGTATTTGGTTTCACTATACGAGTATTATGGTAGACCAGTTTTTGTCGCGTGGTATTAATCGGCATACAAAGAGAGACAGTACAATAGATAAGAGCTGAAATAGTACATTATGCTAAAAAGAGCATACTCGGCGCAATTTAAGTTGTTAATACTTGCCTTTCCTATAACAGCTCGTATTGATGTCTTGTAATTTCCTAGCAGTGTATCAAAAATTTAATCATAAATGCTCTGAAGTCGTAGCGACGGTTTTAATTTGTTCTCCGTTGCATAATTAATGTGTATCGCTTATGTTTTTGATAGTCTTCTGTCACAGTGCTAATTATTTTGCGGTTTTAACTGTCAAAGGAAAGTATATGAAATCGTCCGTTGTCATCCGATACTATCGGCACGCCCACGCTCTGTCCTCAGCGTTCAGCGCGTTTTTGATTAAAGCAACGCAAATCTCTCCCCTCATGGAAAGCGTATTGATACGGCTGTATGGATTCAAACAAGCAACGATATGTTAAAGTATAATTATGTATTCGGAAACAAGTACTAATAAGGTAAGTGAAATAAAATACAACAGATGTGTTCATGCTTTTGTTATGACATAGCAAAAAGTTTGAAAGTGAACTTACTATTGCTTTCGCTCGCTGCATTTAATTATTTCTGGGGCGACATGATTTGGGGGAAACGTGTATGGGGCATCACATATTATTCCCGTACGGAACGGTTATTCTTCCATAAGTGCATTTAGTTTTCACAAGCTCTGACCACAATGTCGGCACACAGGACATTGTTGAACTTTGGTTTGTTTTGTCAGTGAAGTAGCAGTGTGACGTCATTACTAAAAACCCAATGAAAACTGTTTTTATGGTTCGTACTGCTTATATTTGTCAACAGTAATTTCTTAGAAAGCTAGAGTTTGCATCAAAATATAAATACATTTGTATCATAAATATATCGAATTTTTTTCTTACACTTAAAATTGCATTATAAATTTCAAATCAGTGTTAGGGGTGATTATTATGATCGATATCCATTTATTTTCCGGTCTAGACTTTGTAATTGTGCTGGGTATGTACTGCAAACTAATTCGCACAGCGTATCACTTGATACGACGGTTCTGCAGGCATTATCTATCCAACCGCATATAAAGTAAGGTAGAAATGTGTGCGTCGCTGCAGTACACGGCCATATGTGTGCCCCTTGCGATTATGCATAACTAATTATCAGCTTTATTCGCGTATTGAATATACGTACGGACATATTGTTTCAAAGATATCAGGCTATAGATATCAGACGGCATAGAGAGAAGTCAACATTTCTTGTCTGATCGTGTTGACTGTGCATTATATTCAAGAATATTTTAAATAGAATTTGTACGCCAACATTTTATTCCGTGTATTAATTTTATGTACAATGAGACATTTAAAAAAAATGATTATTTGTGGTTCGTGCGCATTATCGTTAATTTCGCCGATATCGAAAGAGAGAAAGAGAGATAAAATTGCCTAACAACGTATATCGTAGTCTGCCTAAATTAAACGCTTCTGAATGTCTTCTCCCTCTACTGAGTGGTACCGGAAGTGCAACAACAGGCGGACAGACACGTAGACAAACTGTTTCTGCTTCTAACTCGGTCCACGTTGTGGGGCTTTTGTTAAAATTATTATCATGAAAATTCTCTCACCTTTATTGAACCGAAATAGCCTTATAGCCTTTTTACGTCAGCACGATATTGGGCCCCATCCTAAGGTAGCCCATTTTATTTTAGATCCACATTTTCTGTTTCCACTACTCGTGTTTTAAAAGTCTTGCAATCTGTGTGTAGGTCTCCGAAGTTGTCTCCTTCAATTCAGGTTCTCAAAAAGTCTTCTGTGATCAGTAAAATCCCCACTTTTTTTATTTAATTGTGGACGTGTTATGAAGAAATGGGTTGAGACCGTATAGACTGGTTTACTGTGGGTCAGGACTAGGATCAGTGGCGAACCCTTCTGTCTGTGGCAAAGTACCCGTGGAGTTTAGACAGGGTAATTCTTTTTTATATAGCAAAACAGTTGTTAGCCACGCATAAAAAAACTTCTGATCCGTGCAAGCAGGAGACTTGCGAGTTGTGAAGCTTCGCATCATGCAGTTTTTTTTTATTCTGCCGTTGTATCCTCCTTTCCAGTTCCGAACATATCCCCCTAAGCGACCTATTATGAAAACGACTTCAACATACATTCTTCGTGTACAAGTTACTGTGAAAGAACAGATATCACATCGAAACTAGGCAACGGGTAAAATATTATTATGTATATCCATGTCTTTATGCAGACCTGTTTGACAGCTTACCGAAAGAAAATAAATTATGAACAGAATGGTGGCAAACATTGCCGGAATTTAATCCGTTCTTATTGCGACCGTAATTTTTATTTGTTCTGATTGCAAGAATTAGAACACTCTTGAAAAGCTAGTAGTCGTTCAGGTGGTCAGGAAATCATCTGTTTTTCATGTAAACCTATATTCATTACCCTCTTCTGGAGGACGCACCATAGGACCCTATACTGGGTCAGTTGAATCCAGTCCGCCCCCTCAACACTTTCTTTAACCCTTTAATACATAGTGGTATATATATATATATATATATATATATATATATATATACGTGTCACATATCCAGTGTAGAGTCATAGCTCGATATTACTATCACAGTTTTAAATTGGTTCTTGGAAGGAACAACAGTAAATTTTCTGGACGTCATTTACCAAAAATAACCTCCTGCGATTTAGGAACCAAGCCTTCTTATATTATTCAGATCTGCTTCACCCCAAAAATTAAGGTCAATTTTACACAAAGTGCAACTCTGCTATATCCCGAAGAATTTGTTAGTTATTTTAGTATTGAGATATTTTATTCTCTTCTCCTGACGGGATTTGAGCAGTTACTTCGTTTTCCTAACTCGTATTTCCAGACGATCGTCCTTATTAGCGCACTGCAGTCTCTGTTTTTTTTAATATATTATACGACTTATTCATGTTTTCGTCCTATTTATTAGTGTAATTTCTATAAGCCAAATGTTATAACGCTTTGTGTTTTATCTTGCACCTGTTGTGTGTCTTAATTTAAATAATTACACAGTTTTAAGCACCATGCATTAACTCCAGACCAGGTTTGGTCATACCGACTGTCTGAGAATGCCATGTTTATCGCATTGAGAGCTCTGTAGTTGTCGTTTGAAATACTTCCTAGTTACTAATGCAAATATTCCGAGAATTTTATAGGGATTGTCTTCAGATTATATCGGATTTTGAGTGTCAAATATCACGTGTTGCAGTTCCAGTAACTTTTTTTTTTTCAAAATATTTTCTCTGAAAAGGACGAGGCTCATTCATATGCAGACCATGGCACCAAAGGAATGCTGCCGGTCAGATAAAAATTAACACCCATCCAAATTTTTAATTTTTTTAAAAAATATTTTCTCTTCCGGGCATTCTGTATGGCAACTGACACCTTTCTAATACTAACTTAATGCACAATATATATTACATACATAACTTTGATGCGTAAATCTTACATGTTTCTGTGCTCGTGTACCATCGTCAGGGAGAACAACATGACTTACAAGCTACAGAATTGAACTCATAGATAAAAATGTCGTAATAGTCGCTGGTTTTTCAAGAAACATGCATAGTTGTTCTCCCTGGTGATGGTGCAGCATAACCGAAACATGTAGGAGATACTCATCAAATGTGTGTGTGTGTGTATAATGGATATTGTGAATTTAGTTGGCATTAAAAATGGCGTCTGAACCTATCCAAAACTTTATTAATGCTGTCAATTAATAATCTGTAGGAATATTTGTAAATCATGACCTACGCTATTTTTATCTGCTCAGATACTGAGGTTATGTTGCCAGATATCATGGATTAACGTACGTCATCAGTTGGGAATAAGACATTTATTACTAATAAAATATGACGCCGGTCCCAGTGGCCACGCTGTCGAAGGCATTGATCTACGGCGGTTCGCTTGCTGGGATTGTGGGTTCGAATCCTACCGGAGGCGTGGACGTTTGTCTCTTGTGAGTGTTGTGTGTTGTCAGGTAGAGGTCTCTACGTCGGGCTGATCACTCTTCCAGGGGAGTCCTACTAAGCGTAGTGTGTCTGAATGTGATCGTGAAGCTCCGTAAAGGAAGTCCATGACCCGTAATCGGGTCGAAGTGCCACAGGGGGAGTGGGGAAAGGAAATCTGACAACAATTACTTAGATTGCTTATTACCATTTTGCTGTAGATGCCAGAGTAAGTACCTAAGGATTTGTGCTCGTAAAATTGGAAAGAAAGATTTAATTCAGAGAAGGAAAATTCTCTGTAACCTTAAAACGTATACATTTCTTCAATGTAATAACTTAGGAAGATTTATGTTTTGTCTGAGACTTGTCTGATGGGAAAACGATGTATAGTCATAAGTGCACAAATGTAGAGCAGTCGTACTAAAAAGGAGATCTGTTCCAATTCTTGCTCTTTGATTCTGCTTACTCTCCTTTCACGCTTTTTTTTTTTACCGCACATAAAGGCGGTCTTTTGCTGTTCACCTCTTCTCATTCACTCTTTCGCCTTCGGTTTATTCCCTTACAAATTATTGGGTGCTGGTAACAGGAAAGCAGGTCCTGTAGGTAAATACATTGTGCCTGTGTTCTGTGTGATAATATTACGATGCAGTGACGGATATTCAACAAACTTGGTATACATTATTCAATTTTGTCGGCCATCTCGCAGGAATGTAGGCTGTTCAGGAGCGTTTTGCTTACGTTTAAGGCTGCTGTTCTTCATGGAACTATAGGAGTTTTCTTTGGAGGGAGCTTGGGGAGCATCATTGAAAGTTTGGAGCTTCTCATAGACTGCGTTTTACGTGTTTGAAGATAGCTCTTTTCAGGGATGTGAAACAGTGCAGTCTGGCCGAAATTTACTGTCGTTTCGGAGGCATATTATATCAAAATTCCTTTAGTTTAGACATCCCATTATGACACCAATAAAGAAGGTAATACAGGAACAGGCAGATTATGTGCGGTGCAGAAGATGATCTATATACACACTCCTCCGAAAACATATTCTGTTATTTAAAAAAAAAACCTAGCAAACTATTTTAATGTTAATTAAATAGGGAACATCGCAACAAACCCAACACAGTGGTTATATAATATGGACGCTACCCAGTGTCGTCAGTTGAATATTAAATTACTTCTCCGTTTACAAAATGCAGGGTCAGAAATTATCAACATGTGCCTTGCGTAAGGATACTGTTTTTAATTTTGATTTAATAAATTTACACATTTTAAAGTGAACTGCGTATATTTCGGCAAAAGGAAAACATATAAGGAATTTTACGACTCTTTTTAAAAACTTTACCCATTCTATGTAAAAGAATGAGACCTCGTTCTTAATGAACTTTATATTTATGGACTTTTAAGGCCGAAACGTGGTTTACAGTTGATATTAAAAAATTGTGTAAGTGAATTTGACTGACAGTTCTTGTATTACATTCCGTAGCAAAACCCTCTTGAAATAGAACCCGAAGGCTTCATGTCACTAATATCAAGACCTTTCATTAGCCGCAATACTGAAGCAGCGGCAAATAACGTGAATAATTCGAAGCACTTTCTCTTGCATGAGTTCCAGCTCAACTTTTTTTTTCTAGTTTCATCCTTTTTCTTCCGAAAGGAAAGATATGTTCTTATTCCCACCTAGATCTTTTATCATTACCTTGTCTCCTATTTCTATACAGTAGCCGGCATAGCACAATCCATTATAGAGACTAGGGTACAGGCTGGACAACAGACAAATTGTGGTTCGATTCCCCGTTGCGTAAGCTCTTTGGCAGCACCCAGATCGACTCTGGGGCCCACCCAACCTCCTTGCACTGGGTACATCCGTATTGTAGTGTCGAGATTAAGAATGAGTGCGTGTGTAGTATGTATTCACGCCCTCATAGGTCTTATCTACTGTTATGTATTATAATGTCCAAATATAGGGTTTGCATCTTATCTGGCCTGTACTGTAGGTCACTTTACGTGTGCTTATTACTGCAAACTGCTCTGAGTCAGTGAGCCGGCTGCACTTGCGCCGTCGCGGACACTTTGTTTTCGTCTGCAGCCGTCGTCAAGTTTTTTATTCAGTCGAAATGAGAGCACCGCTAGAACGTCGCTGTATTTCTGTACAGTAAATATGTTAAATACTGCGCTACAAGCCGGAAGGTCACGGGTTCGATTTCCGATGGTGTCATTGGAATTTTTTATTGACATCCTTCCGGCCGCACAATGGCCCTGGGGTCGATTCAGTCTCTAACAGAAATGAGTACCAGGAATAATTCTTGGGGGGTAAAGGCGACCGGTGCGTAGGGCTGACAACCTTACCAACTTCATGTGCCGATTGTCTTGAAATATGGGAGCTTCAAAATCCTGGAACCCTCAGGGCCTGTCCAGGCCTATAATGGGATTGCTTTACTTATTTACATATGTTAAATACCTATCTTACAAGAAGTGAGGTGCTGTCGTAAATCTGTAACAAAATTTCCCAATGGGCCTGTTGTAAAGTGTAAAATTTACGAGCAACATGTCTCTGCAGGAAGACACGCGTGAAGTTAGTGAGGACTAGACGAAATTGATACTAGACTGCAGACAGCTTCAAGAAAAATGTTGTGTGGCCTTTTAAAGCATATGGGCGTGTCTGCATCACCAACTGGAATTGCAACAAATTGATGCTTTTACATCCGTATGAAGCAACTGTTGGTCAAACTTTACGACACTGAACGCGAACCAAGAACGGGTTTTGTAAACTGGTGCCTTGCTGCGATGCATAATGGATAACACACCTCATATTCTTTCTGTTCAGCGAAAATTCTTGAATTTGTCTCAGGAAGTACGTGAGCCCTTAGAATAATTTTTCCATGTTAGCCCACGAAGTGTCGTAAGATGATGCTGTGAGTGGTGTGTAGTGCAATATGATTCCAGGTAGGATTATTGAGCTCATTTCTTTTTTTTCCCGAGACCATAAACTTACATCCATATCTTACATTAGGACACCACTTTTTGAATATCTGTTCCACTGTTCCAACAAGACAGTCGAACAGCTTGAGCCGCGTTTGAATGTATTCGATATACACTGCATGCTTATTGTTTAATTTAACAAAGATCATACTATCACATCACAGCGTGTAATGTAAGTGAAAATAATATAATAATAATACGCGTGACTCTGGAAGTCTTATTTCAAATTTTCTTCAGTTCATTATTATTATTATTGCACATCTTTTAACATACCCACAAGTAAATAACTACAGTAGAATTATCATGCCATTTTTCAAAAATTTATGCTCACACCAATATATTACACATATCCAGGTATTATTTGTTCCACGATGGTGCAATTTTTAAATATCTTTACTGCATTTACAGAGTGTATTTGGTAAATAAATAATGAACAGGGATTAAAGTCTCCGTGCCTATCAGATCTGAACGGTGCTATTGTCATTTGTGGGACGTGTTAAATAATAGATTCTGTAATAAAAATTCTTGTTCTAAAGACTCTGAAAGGAAGTGTTCGTATTACAATGCTTTCAGTTTCATCGACAAACCTTCGACGTGTACTGAACAAAATGTGATTATGTGTTATTCATGTCTGCACTCCGAATGAAACTGTTATCAGCATGTAGGAGTTTTGAAAATTAAAACATTATAATGCGCGAATTTAGTTGGTTCAATTTGTAACAATTGCTCTCAACATCATTTTAATATATGTACCTTGCATCTTTTATTATTTTCTACAATGACCAACAAATTCACAATTAATTGACAAATTATCACAACCTTCCTATGTTTCGACACTATAGTGTCATCCTCAGGGAGTTCGTAGTTAGTACCTTGCTAAGTTACACAAGTACGCCAAATGCAGTAGCTGGAAATATAATTTAAAATTTAAAATTATTTCACAAAGGTTTTATGCTGTTGAAATCTCAATGTTTAAAGTCTTTAAAATATTAAAATCGTTCTATTTATAATAAAATGGGCTAAAATAATTTTGTTGTAATAATGAAGTCCGTCTGTGTGGTGGCTGTATATATAATCTGTATGTTGATGTTGTCGTCTTGCTTAGATCAATGCTTTGCAGTTACTATAACCGTCTTACACAGTATTATAAAGAAAGTGCTGAGAAGTTTCTGTTCATTATGAGCAATCAGTATTAGTTCATTACTCCATGCGTTTAAAGAAATTGCTGAGAAGTTTCTGTTGAATATAAGCAATCAGTATTAGTTCATTACTCCATGCGTTTAAAGAAATTGCTGAGAAGTTTCTGTTGAATATAAGCAATCAGTATTAGTTTATTACTCCATGCGTTTAAAGAAATTGCTGAGAAGTTTCTGTTCAATATAAGCAATCAGTATTAGTTTATTACTCCATGTTGTCGTCTTGCTGGCCCTGGCCAGCAAGACGACAGCAAAATAAAACAAATAAATAAAATGTTCTCAGCACTTTCTTTAAACGCATGGAGTAATAAACTAATACTGATTGCATATATTGAACAGAAACTTCTCAGCACTTTCTTTATAATAGTGTGTAAGACAGTGATAGTAACTGCAATGCATTGATCTAAGTGACGCGAAACCCGACTCACGGAAAACTGAAGTGGCGGCCAGCGCTGTACTGCCTGCCTTCACGTGAAATGGTTTGTGATGAAGAACTGTATGGGGCCAAATAAACTAAGCTCCCGATGTTTGTATTCTGCTCGGCACCCTGTTATAAAACATTATCAGTATTTCTTTTTCACTAAAGAGTGATTCACAGCGCATAAAAAGAAGTAACGTATTGATACGCTTAACTTTACGTCTTAAGTAAAGTGGCAAGATAAAAGTTCCTAAATTGAATATTTCCCAGTGTTTCTCGTGTTTGAAATTATGTCATGGATCAGTTTAGAGGCTCGCGTGATCTCTGAGATCCACTATTCTACATAGATTTAATAATAGTCGGTCACTACGTGCATTTTGTAAAATTTTATGTATAGTTTCGTAAATACAAAAAGTCAGTTTGCTTTATCTTCCCAGTTTCATAAACAGCGAGAGACGTAAAACTTATTTTTGATGTTTTACGCACATGACCTTCAAGCCATATTTCTGAGGTTATCCGACTTCCTCAAACGGCGTATTGTTGCAGAGCAAAGCCAAGGTCGCCAAGGAAGTACTGTCGGCCATGCCAGCATAACTGTGGCTCTGGCAAGCCCGTCTGTTTGCAAATCAGAAGGATCTAAAAGTTGAATGAAGCAGCTACATAAATAAATAGATATGCTAAATACACACACCTGCATACACTGACAGTCTTCTCGGTGGATGATTGTGCGAGAGGCTGAAAGGTGTTGTGACAAACTGCAGAAATATTGGAAATGTTTGTTTTTCCTTGAGTGCAGGAATCTTGTACATGTACTGTACCTAACGACACTTGTAATGAATTCTGTCCTTCTAGTCTCTGACTTTGGATAGTCTGGTTGAAATCTGCCTACGTTTCGGCAGAATTTTCTGCCACCGTGTTCTACGCTGAAGACAGACTTTGAAAGTTCATCTCAAACATAAGAGATTTTTTCTTATGCGTATTGGACCGTGCATCATCTTGATATTTGAATAAAGGTTGACCAACTAGATGACACTTGCTTTATTATCTACTGCTCAACATGTTTCAGATGTTAATACGTCCGTCTTCAGGAGCTTGCGACTACTTGTTGCGTTGTGTAGGCTGA
>Ga0131853_10022924_pt1:0-10000 | contig 11283 bp, 6 predicted proteins | sample TergutLab28metaG_FD_92764 | JGI IMG/M metagenome (GOLD analysis project Ga0131853, IMG submission 92764) | Labiotermes labralis P1 segment gut microbial communities from Petit-Saut dam, French Guiana - Lab288 P1 (version 2) (version 2) | ecosystem: Host-associated > Arthropoda: Insects >...
AACACACACACACAAACACACACACACACATACACACACACAAACACACACATACACACACTCACACACCTACACACACACACACAAACACACACACACACACATACACACACACAAACACACACATACACACACTCACACACCTACACACACACACACAAACACACACACACACACCTATACATAAACACACACAAACACACACAGTGGGGACGCGCCATGAACTAGTGACAAAGGACGGCAGATTCAACGAAACAACCGTAGGAAAAATGAAGCCTAGATTTTCATATCCTGTCAGGAGGATAATGTGACAACATTAGCGGTACCTGTGTTTGACGAGAACTTAATGGACCCTCGGATCATCTGGAAATATCTGGCGTTATTTGAAACCGTTTGTCTTTAATTTGTGCCTTTTCAGCAAGAACCTGATGTTACTCTGATTGCAAGTTGTTCAGTAATCATCTCAATCACCTGTGTGCATTAAGCATTTTTTTTCGAGAATTATCTTCAAACCTTCAGTACTTCTTATAACCTTACTTTTGGCATATCAATAAAACCAAAATTATAAAGCAGATTTATTATAATTTATTAGTAAACAAACTGCTGTATTAATAAATAAATGTTAGAAATTTTTTTTCAAAGAAATAGTTTTTAAGTAATTAGAAGACATTTATTTCCCCCATCCTTAACATTTAAACCTCTCTCACACAGGCTTGCGTCTTGCACCGGCAAATATGTTAAGTTGTTTGCATAAAAAGTTTCCAGAAATTATTTCAATTTTTATTTTATACCGTTCTTCTCTTTTCCCTTCATTAAAGCCTTACAAGAATGTGGCTGGCGAGATTGCATTTCATCCTTCATATTACGGGCCTCTCGTATTAAGGGAAGAGGCGGTAGGGTAACTGGAAATGTGAGGCGAACCACAGAATATTTTATGATATGTGAACACAGCTGCTTAAAACGAAGAAAGAAGCCAAAGTACGTCTTATTTACCGATATGCGTGCTAAAAACATATAAACACGTGTCTTCATAACGAAAGAACGAAAGCTCTAGCGAACGAACGAACTTTCACTTCTGGCTGACCGCAAAATTGTTGAAAACATTAGAGTGGCTAAAACAAAACATTTTATAATAAATATATGAAAGTAAGCCCCTAACATTAAACCGCATTTCTACTCACCCTTTCGAATTTTGCAATTGCCGATAAATATCCCATTAAACAGAGCCTTTTAAGGCTCTTGCACTGTATGCAGGTGTGTGGGACCTCACCGTTTGGTAGCTCCGAAATCCTAGATGAAAGACAGAATTTGTTCAAAGTGTTGTGCATGTAATTTTGTTACACTTCTTGTGTTCTCAGTTGTCAGAGATTTCGGTTAGGATGGTGCCCAGTATCCTTACACTGCGTCTATACGCGTCTTAAAAGTGCCCTCCCCCTAACTCTATGAAGTATGGAGGGAGGAACATTTGCAAACTGAATGTGGAATACACACCAAATTTTTGGAGTGTTTAGCGTGTCATGCGTGAAAGTAACCTGTCAGGGATTTGTGTTCTTTTAGTTAATGGTAGCATCGAGTATATTACCTGAATCCTTCTTGAAGGTAATAAGTATCAGTACGTTTTCAATGTAAGGTTAAAATCAAGTAAACTGTATGGTAGGCCTAAAGTGGATTTTGTAAAGGGCTTGTTTAAAGTGTAACAGGAATTCTCAATGTGCTGTATATTTCTGTAAAATTTTCACCAGTGACTTTGGTCTGACAACTGATGTTTATAGGCAGGTGAAAGCAAATAAATGATTTGGCATGCTTGTCGTTAGACTTGCTAGTAATTCAGATTGTCACAGAATTTTCGGATAAATTTACTCTCTTTTCTAGTGCAGAAGACCTCAATTTTTAATTGTATAGTTACTTCAATAAAGCCTCCTTTAACTTCTTTTGGTATATATACAATTAGTTTATATTCGTAAAATTTTTCTGAGTCAAAATTGGTTACACAGAACCTGGCCACTAGACGTAAGTGTTGAAGGCAACAATTGCTGGTGGTGGCAAAGCGCCGATTGCCTCATGCTTGCGGAGTCTAACATACGTGGCGTTACTGTCCCTAGTGGCGACCGCTAGATGGTATGACGAGCGGCAACATCACGTCAGGGTTGCTGCCATCTTGCGGCTCGTCACAAATCCAGACAAGCAGACTAGGCCCGTTTTTATGTATTATTTTAAAATTGTGTGCAGCTAGCAAATTACTATCAATAAATTTATCTTAGTAATACTATTGAATATACAGGATAAAATACAAATTTCCTTATGCGTAATAAATTAAGGATCACACTGCGAAAATGTGATCAAGTGGAGGTATAAATCCACGCGTTATTGACTTTGGAACGAGATGACGGTAAGCTGTCAGACTGTTTATACTAAAATTGCTTACCCGTTGAATAGTAAATTGTGTGTTCCCCAGAGCCAGTATCAACGCGGTCGTGAAAAGAAAAATTTGTTTTGCCTTGAATCCAACTCGTTTTATTTTGAGTTACAGTTCGTAGAATTGTCACCACACTGCTGAGTTAGGCCTATACTTTAATGTCACCAGTAGGTACCTTTTTCCGCATGTCCAGAAGAAAGACATGGCAGTATCCTATGCTTTTGAAGAAGTAACAGGTATTTAATTTAAGAATCCTACGAAACAAATCTGTCGGAAATCCCATGATTCCTTAAATGCCTACGGAAAATGGTGCTCCAATTGGGGCCTAAAAAATCATGCTTTTACTCGTTAAAGAGTACAAAACGTGAAAGTACTTTTCTGCTCAATGCTCCGCGACTTCCATAAAAGGATTTCGTTTTGCAGCTTCCTAGACTTTCTTTGTTTGTCTTGGAGAAAGGTGGAGATCAATTGGACCGATCTTGTGAGAAATGGCGAAGTATTACTTGGAGTAAAGGGGGAGAGGAATGTTCTGCCTGCAATACAAAGAAGGAAAGTTAACTGGATTGGTCACATCTTGCATAGGAACTGCCTTCTAAAACAAGCTACTGAAAGAAAGGTAGACAGAAGGGTAGTAGTGACGGGAAGACGAGAAGAAAGACGTAAGCAGCTACTGTATGACCTTAAGGAAACAACAGAATGATGTAAATTGGAAGGGGAAGCACTAGATCACAATGTGTGGAGAAGTCACTTCGGAAAAGCTATGGACCTGTCGTAAGAAAGACTACAGAATAAATAATCGGTAACGGCTGCAAATATCAGGAGTACTGGCTTGTAGAAAATAAGATTATTAAGTGTTATCCGCACATAATCGTATATGGGTAGACTGGAAAATTGATAATTGTAAGGGTATGTAATGTAGCCAAATTTACAAGTCTGTAATGCAGTTAGGCCAACAGGAATCTCCCTTTCAATTGATAAGAAAAAGTCCCAGAATTGTCTAGTCGTTTTTTAATTGCACAAATTAAAGTTAAGATTATCTACGGTAGGAGAGGTGTAATAATTTGTGTAAAATTTCTTTGTTTTGTTATAAATGAATTCAGCCACATCCTAATATTAATAACTAAATAGTTCAGTTTGTGGCATTTTCAGCAATTTATTCTCTTGTACTTGTTACTTTACTGTTCAAAATCTTAACTTAAAGCAGAAAGAACGGTGATAATGGGATGCAGATATCCTACACAACATTACTTTTTCCCTCTAGGTTGTCAACCGCTAACATACACACACCCCATTGCCATAAAGACAGACTTATACTGACATATTTATATTATAACACTTTCTTTTTGTGGGCCGGGTAGCTCAATCGGTATAGCCAATGACTGCGGGCTAGGCGGTCCGGGATCGAATCCCGGTGGGGACGATATTTTTCGTCCGTCCAGACCGGCCCTGGAGCCTACCCAGCCTTCTGTAAAACGAGTACCGGGTCTTTCCCGGGGGTAAAGTGCGGCCGATGTGTGCTGCTGACCACTCACCCCCTTCTAGGACCGCGGTAATGGAAGAGTAGAGCTATACCTCCACCCACCCTCTGGGCCACACCGGGCCTGTAACGGGAAATCTTTACCTTTACCTTTTAACGTTTTCTCTTTACATACGTTGTTTCTTAGTGATGTTTTAAACTTATCTGTTAAATAAACATTTACCTATTCTACTGTATTTTATATAACCACCTCCTCTTTTCAGAGTCCTTCTTGAAAATCTAACAGGTTTCCAGATATTAGGGAAATTTCTTGCATTTTATGGAACCCAAAAGTTCATTACCCCATTCATAAAAGCCCGTCACCTGTCCCCATCTTGAGCCATATCAAGCCAGTCCATGCACCCAATCCCACTGAAGGCATTTGTGAAAGGTTCTTAAGGTGCTAAGTTTCTGTAGTGACGAGCTGCTAACACTTCTCCAAACTCTCAACGCGAAGGACCACAAGTTATGTGCTGCCCAATATTGCTTATTCAATATATTCGCAGCTACGCTCCATACTTGAGGCCGTTCCTCCATCCTCAACCGAAGGACTCTCCATACCGTGGCGACGAGGACCCACTTATCACGACTGTTCCAGATATCATGTGTCCTAAACACTTGTAACTACTGATCAGCTGGTTTATTTTATTTGTATGATTTGTACGGACTGACGTAATGACGCTGTTGCTACCAGCTTTTTGTGGGGTCGAATGAAAGGTTGAGAGTGTATAATGAATTTAAGGGGATTTGGAATGATGTAGTCGTGTCGTAATTTGTAGTAATAGTACATAATTTGCCCGGAGGGACTGGGAAAACCACTATAAAGCTTAGTAACTAAATTGTTCTGTCAATTATGGTATTATTTGACACTTTCCTCTGCTTGATATACTGTACCAATTCAAAAGCCATGGTATTTCTCTTATTTAGTGATGTCTGTAAACATTGGAGTGTATTATTTATAAGCAAATAATCAAACAAAATCTATTCACGCAACGCATCTTCTTACATTGAATAAGAAATGCATCAGTGGTTCCTTCACACAACGCCGATCATTTGGGTTCTGTTACGGGCCACACCGAAGCCCAACAATTTCTTTCCATCATGTGAAGTGATGAAAATGGAATCTTCCCCAATACCATTCCTTTCTCGTCCCTCAACCTCTGGAGCTTCTATACCTCACAACCCCCTTGATTCACAGTGCTGAAAATTGAATCCACCCTCCTGCTGCCTCCCCCAGGCCCGGAGTGCTGCATGACTGAGCTTTCCATTGGTCGCCCAGATGAGGTGTTGGATTAATGTGAGAGGCCAAGGGGCGAACAGTCTGAGAGCGCATCGAGGAATCGATAAATCGATGTTGTTTTATATAAAAGCTACTTGTATCCATGGTTACAACGCTAGAAGATTTCGCAGATTACCTGAGGACGTGTCGGTTGTTTTGTTTCCGTGACCGTGTGGTGGTTATGCATCATTGGCACGCTGTTAATAGAAAAGGATGCACACGACGGATTGTTTCCATGATTCGCTTCGAGATGTTAGACGGATTTTGATGAAGTTCGATATCCAGTTATGCGGAAGCACCACATTACCTTGCTTTGAACTTCCTAATGCAACATAGCGGACGCACGGACTTGTGACTTGGTAATGACAACAGCTCTGCTTCCGACAGCTAATAACCGTAGTGTTCAAGGCAGGACTTAATAATGTTAACATCTACATAGATTTGTATGTGCCATGAATACAGAAAATTAAAAATAAAATTTTTAAAAAGACTAACAAATACACTGGAGTGTATGAACGTAAGTTTATTATATATATAGTTACTACCGACATGTTTCGGCTACTCATTTGGCCATCTTCATGGTATCAATAACACAACTTTAGTTCCGGGTGGTCCAGTGCGCCATTTATATCACCGCTCCAGCATCTGGACCACAATTCAGTACATGTTCCTTCTATGAGTACAGTCCGTGTACAACAATCTTTTCCTTTTATCAATTAATATTTTATACCTATCCGTAAGGTAATTTTTTAAATGTAAATTTTACAAAATTATATGAATTTTTTAACTGTGAATTGATTCCAACACTTTATAATTGTGGCCACATGAGTGGGCGAAACGTGTCTGTGGTTACTACAAAATAAACTTACATTCATACACTCAAGTGCATTTGATTGTCTTCTTAAAAATTTCATGTATCTAAATCAGCGTTATTAGGAGAAGCCAGGAACTTTCAGAGTGCCAAGGTGCGATGATATTTTTGGGCATTAAGTTTCTTAAAATTTATTATTAGTTTTCTGGGAATTAAATACTTGGAAATTGGTTTAATAATCACATTCTGAGAGGAGTGCCCTTAAACTAAACACTACGTTCCGTCAGTAGAGGCGATTTTAATTACTTCCTGCCCTCCTATACATCCTCAAAATAAACTTCTCAAGACTCCCCTTTTATTATACTAGTATAACACCATCTTGCTGGGGAAACCGGAGGGAAGGAGACTACTGGGGAGACCTAGGCGTAGATGGGTGGATAATATTAGGATGAATCTGCAGGCGGTGGGATGTGGGTATATGGACTGGATTGGGCTGGCCCAGGATAGAGACAGGTGGCGGACGCTCGTGAGTGCGGTAATGAACCATCGGGTTCCGTGAAATGCGGGGAATTTCTTGACTAGCTGCAAATCAGTTAGCTTCTCAAGAAGGACTCTGCACCATGGAGTACATAAGTAAGTAAGTATAACACCATCTTCTTTCCAGTCTTCTAAAATGCCTTTCTCGAAGAGGATTCCCAATTAAATAATGTATACATTAGCTGTCTTACTCATTCCAGCTGTGTACTGCTAGCCCATTTAAGTGTTACAGATTCCAAAGCTTTAAAATGTGTCAATTATGTCACGGTATTAACGCATCAGCTAATGTGACACCTAAATTTATCTTATGTTCTTTATTAGGTTCCACTACACTACTGAGTAATTTGAGTTCAGGAACCTGAAACATTCTTCTTCTACTTTAAGAGAACACCTTTCACACGCAAACATAACCGCTTAAAAAATAACTATTCAATGTTTTTGGCGTGTGTATAATTATATACAATATCGTGATATTTAGCGCTTTGGATATCGGTTCTGATAACCATAATAACGATAGAATTGTAAATACTTGCTTAGTCAGTTAGTAACATCCTGCAGACCTGAAGACTAGAGCTTGAATTTATTCACTAACCAGGCTGGTTTGATTCCAGCTACTCCGCATGTTGTAACCTAATTATGTCGAACAATTACACAAGCAGCTACTTCGTCAAATTAGCCAGCTTTTCTTGTTTTTGGTTTTGTTATGGTCCCCATTACTCGTATTAGAAGTACATGATGTTGCTGTCGTCTGACAATTAACGTCATCTTACGGACACTGAACACATTGAGCTACATCCTCTCTGAATGAGTAACGGACATACATAAAGAAATTTATGTATCGGGTAATGAGAGGCGGTGTGTAGATTGTTGACTGTGAACATTCTTTGTTTAGGGAAATTACAAAGTAGGACAAAGGAAATGTTGCTTTGAGGAGGTTAGGAGACAAGAGAGGGCTGTTTGACCGTGCATATTCCCCCTGAAATAATTTGGAATGCCAACTTGATGCAACAAGGTAATTTTATTGATGTATTCTTAGCTCGACATGTTTCGGGTACATACGCCCATCATCAGGAGCGTTAGATGTTGAGTTGCAGCTTATGGTTTTCTGCACCGAGTTTTTGGATGGGTGGTGGTCTTGAAAGCCGCTGCTCAGGTCGTGAGTACGGGGCGTATGCTGCAACTTATGTCATTAAATAAATGGCATCATGCTGCCACACCACCGCTTAACATATAACGATGTAACATTTACTGATTTTTTATATAACTTTAGCCAGGCTTTAACATAAGCTCCATGATGATGGTCGTAGACCGAAACACTCAATGTGAATTTTAATGTAAATTTTAAAGCTTTCTCAAATTTAATAAAAAGTGCATTTGTTGGTGAATCAACTATAATGACACTGAAATGCACGGAACAACGCTATAAAAATTATTGCTTAGGTTTCCATTATCGACCTAGACGAGACATATGCTGATGAATATTATCCTACATTACCCCCATAATGCATGATTCACTCGTAGGCAAAGTGTGATCAGAGGATTCTTATCGAAATTTTGGGTGAAGCTGCCATTCTTTACTCACAGAAATTAACTGTCCTTCCTCAGATACTTCAGCTGTTGTCAGTAGCTTTCAACAGAAGCAACTCTTCAAGCTACATACATCCGGTTAAAAAGTTAAATTCTTCTATTTCTCGCCCTTGTAGCAGTGTTTCAAGTGTTAGCATGAATAGTTTCAAAGTTTCGTAGGTAATAAAATTGATAATACGACAAGGAACTAGCTTAGACAGCATTAAAAGTATATTTATGTCTTCCTGTCCTATGCAAAGGAGCATTTGGTAAATTAGACGCACACGACGCACAAGTACCTGCACACCGCTACCCTCTTTGTCTTATAAGGTGTTTCTAGATTCCTACACATCATTGTGTGCAATAAATAAAACGCCTTATGCTACACGCTTTTTGCTAGTTGCAGGAAATTTGTAATGTTATTATTAATACGCGGGTTTCCTATCGCCTTAATGATAAATTGCACACTCGAGACAGTAGGCTGTCAAATAAGCAAGTGTTCTTATCCGATTCAATTCAGACGCACAACCTACTTTATCAAAATGAAGTTAATGTATAATCCTGCTCCCGACTAGAAGTAAAAAGCAGTCCAGTGTAGTGGCATTTATATTTTATCGAAGGCCTCATTTGTGTAATTAATCATCAATAACAAATAAGCCAATTGGCTGAAGCTGTACAATTTATGATTTCTATGTGGGAAGTGAGCAGTTGGCATTTTGGAGAGATAGCTAGTGACACTGCCAGTCAGTGGCCGCGCGGTATAAAGCGTGGGTCTGAGGCCGCTCTCTTTCTGAGATTGTGGATTCGAATTCCGCCGGATGCGTGAATGTTTGCCTGTTGTGAGTGTTGTGTGTTGTCAGATAGAGGTCTCTGAGTCGGGCTGATCACTCGCCCAGAGGAGTCCTGCCGACTGTAATGCGTCGTTTTGTGTGATCTAGAAACCCCAAGAATGAGGAGGTCCTGGCCTGCGTTGGGCTGCAACACCTTGGAGGAGGGGGGGGGGGGGACTAGTGACACTGAATGAGGATTAGTGCTGTTTGTCAGTCTGTCCATCAAACGCCGGTATTTTACCTCAAATAGGCTACGACATCTCCACCTCACTACTCGCAGTAATTGTAGAATTCGATGCTACATAACCCGAGATACTGACTACACCTTTCAATTCAATAACCCAAATTCCGCATTACGTCGGACAATTGCCATATTTTGCACACTCGGCACATTTTGACGTTTAAATAATCGTGAATGGGAAAATGCCAAGCTTGTTCATATTAGACTGCAGGTTAATGATGGATCAATTTGACTACTTGCGTATATCTCAGCTCGGTTTCGGATCCAACACGAAGCTACTAATGTCGCATACAGAGTTTTGAAATAATACTTACAGAGCTGTGTCTGATTGAAAGAGATTGGTTGCCCCTTTCTCCAGAAATATCTGAAATGGCATGAAGCGTGTATCTGAAGCCAAAATATAAAGAAAGGAATCTTTCACTCAACTGTTATACCAACCAGTGCACATATATAAAATTTATACATTAAAACATTATAAACTCAACGACATGTTTCGGTCCTAGGACCATCATCAGGGAGCTATACTTGTATAGTCCTTGCAAGTTACTCTATAAAAAGTCACATTAATTTCGCTATTCCAGTTGGGTATTGTGACAGCATGCCTTGTTGTGTTGTGATGCGAAGAATGCCCTGTTACGGATGTGCGTACGCACATCCGTAACAGGGCATTCTTCGCAACATAACATTACACAACACGGCATGCTGCCACAATACCCAACTGGAATGGCGAAATTAATGTGAATTTTTATAGTGTAACTTTAGCAAGGTCGATATAGCTCCCTGATGATGGTCCTAGGACCGAAA
>Ga0131853_10022925_pt1 | contig 11283 bp, 9 predicted proteins | sample TergutLab28metaG_FD_92764 | JGI IMG/M metagenome (GOLD analysis project Ga0131853, IMG submission 92764) | Labiotermes labralis P1 segment gut microbial communities from Petit-Saut dam, French Guiana - Lab288 P1 (version 2) (version 2) | ecosystem: Host-associated > Arthropoda: Insects >...
CAACAAGCCTGCAAAACCTTAAAGGTACAAAAAGAACCATGAACCGTGAAACAAAAATAGATATAGAGCCTATGCCTTATGGGCGAGTACTTGTAGTAGATGACGTTGAAGCAAATTTGTATGTAGCCGAAGGCTTTTTGTCGGCATATGAAATTAAAGTCGAGCTTGCAGAAAGCGGAGCTTTGGCAATTTCAAAAATAGAAGCCGGAGAAGAATATGACATAATATTCATGGACCAAATGATGCCCGAAATGGATGGCATTGAAACCACAAAAATCTTACGAAAAATGGGATACAGCCGTCCAATTGTTGCACTTACTGCAAATGCATTCAGTGATTCCATGCAAATGTTTATGGAAAATGGTTTTTCGGGTTATGCTTCTAAACCTATTGATTTTGAACAGATGGACAGTCATTTAAAACGTTTTATTCGTGATAAACAGTAGACTATCTTAGTGAGAAGAATTTTCTTGCAGTTGCCGTCAAGGTATGATAAAATTCTTTACAGTACCAGATTAAAGACCAGCTTTACAATAAAACAATTTAAAAATAACAAAAATCGCAAGCTCATGATTGTGCAGAAACACTTTCATGAGGAGTGTAGATGATTTCAGACCTCACCTACAAACACAAGGGAAACCCCTGCCAAGCGACATTCGTAAGTATACAAGATAATTATCCTAATTTCAAGCCTTCTGCAATCTCCTTGGGCGTGTTGTAGGTAAGTGTTTTGTTTGATTTGAATGAATGTTGTTGTGTTTAAACCTTGCCAGTAGATAATAATGGCGTGTAGGTGAGTGATGTTTTTACGTCCTCATTTACACGCCTTTTGTATTGCTGGTCTTATTTTTTTAGAGGAGGAAACAAGGTGGAAAACACAGTAGAAATAATAAAAGTTGATAGCCTAGGAAGGGTAAAAATCCCAAAGTTTATTCGTGAACAATTAGCAGTAGAACCAAAAGATTACGTTAAAATTATTGTTCGTAACGGTGATATAATTTTAATACCAACAAAAAATTCAATATATGAACCAACCGCTATGGGTTGGGAACACACTTAATTTTAGTCTCCTTTTATTTTTCTTTTATAGGAGCTGTTGCACTGTTGAAAAGCAGTTATATACAGCTCCTTTTTTTGCTTGCGGCTTTCTGGTATTAACATACTTTTGACATGAAATAAATAGACATATGTAATAAATATATGATAATATTCGACTAGCAGGTAATCTAGCAGATGTGGCTCGCCTTCCATTTATTTTGTACCACTTGGGAGGTGATTGCATGGAGGAAAAGGTAGTAAAAATTCTAGTGTTGCTTTTTACATTTGGAATTTTCCTTCTTGCGTTACTGACATTTATTTTTACGTTCAGTTAACGAAAAACCACTCTGCTATGACCGTAGCTGAGTGGTTGCATTTGTAACATTCAGAATGGTGAGTCACATCAGTGACGATTACCTGCTTTTATTATACACAACTTTATTTTGTTGTAAACATTAAAATTGATTTTCGTTAAATTAGGTACTTCTGAAAATAGAAATAGTGTAAAGAGCTTAACGTTGTAATTTACAAAAACACATAATTTGAATATAATGCAATTATAATAAATTATACAAAGTATATACTATCTTTAGAGGTGATATAAATGCTTGCAACAATTCAAAAATGGGGCAATAGCCAAGGGGTTCGCTTGCCAAAAGTCTATTTAGATGATTTAAAAATGAGTGAAGGTAATGAGGTAGAAATCATAAAAAAAGATAATGTTATTATAATCAAACATGCCAACAAAAAACGCAAATCAATTCAGGAATTATTTGCTGATTATAATGACGACTATACCCCAGAAGAAATAGATTGGGGTAAACCTGTAGGCGGTGAAGTATGGTAAAGCAAGGTGATATAATTAAGGTTAACTTCAATCCACAGGCAGGGCATGAACAAGCTGGCAATCGTCCGGCAGTAGTTATAAGCAACAATTTTTTTAATGAAAAAACTAAACTTGCAATTGTCTGTCCAATAACAAACACAGATAAAAATTTTCCGTTGCATACAAGACTTGATGAAAGAACTAAAACAACCGGAGTTGTATTGTGTGACCATGTTAAAAGTCTTGATATTAATAATCGCTCATACAAGTTCATTGAAAAATTACCAAATGATATTTTAGAGAATATAATCAATAAAGTTTTTGCAGAAATTGAAATACACTAAACAATCACTATTGAATTACCCTTCAACACCTCTCCACTTGCACTTGTAGAAAGTTTAACTTCACCCATAAGCCTAATATCTTCTTCACCTGCATTATAAAAAATAGTAATGTCACTTTTACCATCACTTAAACGCCACGAGCATAAATCCCCATCACGCTTATAATAAATACCAGCATCTTGAACAAGAGAATTATATCTTTTCCTTAAAGAAATAACAGCCTTAAAAAATTCTAACATCTCTTTATCCTGTCTTTTCTCGTCCCAAATCATTGGCCGCCTGCAATCAGGGTCTCCGCTTCCTTCCATTGCTATCTCCGTACCATAATACACACACGGTGCGCCCTTCATAAAAAGCATAAACAAAAATGCATTTTTTACAGCAAGTTTATTACCCCTTGCTTGTGTAAGCAAACGTGCAGTATCATGCGAGTCCATTAAATTAAACTGAATTTGATTATGAATATCCGAAAACTTCATCATTTTTACATTAAGCTCTTGAGAAAAAATATCCGGGCTTATTCTCTTGTTTATAAACATATCCTTTATCAAATGTCCAAGCGGATAGTTCATGGCTGCATCAAAATATCTTCCGCTCAACCATTTTGTTGGGTCATGCCAAATTTCGCCCAGTACATAAAAATCTTTTTTAACATCTGCAATGGCTTTTCTAAAATCATGCCAAAAATCAAATGATACTTCATCAGATACATCAAGCCGCCAACCGTCAATATCACATTCTTTTATCCAATACAAAGCAGCATCTATTAAATATTTTCTGGCTTCCGGGTTTTCGGTATTCCACTTTGGCATGTTTGTTGAGAAACCAAAGGTATGATAATTTAAACTTTCACGGGAGTTGTAATTATCATAAACGGGGAAGCTTTGAATATGAAAATAGTCCTTGTATTTTGACCTTTCCTGGTTTTTAAGTATATCCTGCCAAAAAACATGCTTGCTTCCAATATGGTTAAACACCGCATCAAGCATTACTTTTATACCCATTTCGTGGGCTTTTTTTACTAGCTCCTTTAAGGTTTTTAAATCCCCAAAGGCAGGGTCGATTTCAAAGTAATCTTGTATATCATACTTGTGATTTGTTGGAGAGGTAAAAATTGGGGTCATATAAATACCTGTTACGCCAAGTTCATTTAAGTATGGTAATTTATTTATTATGCCTCGCAAATCACCACCAAAAAAGTTTGTTGGTGTTGGTTTGCCTGTTTCCCAATTTTCAATGTTTTTTGGCGAAATACTATTGTCACCATTTGAAAAACGGTCAGGGAATATTTGATACCAAATGACATTGTTTGCCCACTCCGGAGCGTAAAGCGCATCAACTTCATGAATAAACGGCATGTAAAAATGATTGTGTGGCATATTTGAAGCAAACTCTGTAAATTCCATTGTTCCGTTTTCGCTGTAATATATAATCTTATCGCTTGTATCCGTAAGGATAAACGCATATTTTATACGTTTTGTTTTTGGCAATGTAAGATTAGCACGCCACATTATATTTTTCTCACTTATATATTGGTATGATAAATCTAATTTTTCATACTCCCATGTCCAAATGTTGTTTCCGTATTCATCAAGCTTTTCTGTTTTTTTATACATAAAAGGGTCACCGTATATTAGCGTAACTTTTTTAATATCACTGCTGCATATGATTTTAACCGTTAATTTCCCTAAATTTTTATCATAATAACAAAACGGCAATCGTGACTCATGATGTAAAAACATTATAATTACCTCCTAAAAATTGGTTCTTCATTTCCAATCTCAACACCCTCACCAATTTGAAATACCCTTGTTGGCTCGGTGATAGTTAAATACGGCACAGTCTGCTCACCAGCCCCAAAGTTGTTAAAAATTAAAGTAACAGGCAAAACAGTATTTTCAGGAAGATAAAAGACCCATGCATAACCTTCACCATCAAGCCGCTCTGCCCATGTCATCGCAGACCCAGGCCAACCTCCGGCAAATACATCTCCTTGTGAGTTCCACGCCCATATTCCGGCTTCATTCCAGTTGTTTTCATCTCGGACATATTCTACACGAATACCTACAGCTTCCGGGGTTTCTATTTTAGTGTACGTTTGCGTAAACCTATGCTCTACACCATCAAATGTGCCAACTAATGTAACCGTTAATACATCACCTACACTAAAACCTTGATGCTCTGCTCCAATTAAAAGTGTCTCCCCATGCCAAAAAGCTTCGGTACTTATAAGCTCACCATTCCGCTCAAATAAAGCATAAGTATATTCAAAGTGTTTAGCAACAAAAGTAAGGTTAAGCCCTCTTTCACCAAAAAATTCATTGTTTATTACTCGTGGATATATATTCATAAACGGTGTGCTATTTTCATCATGCATTGCAGTGAGCCTTAAAACAGAAACACTAACCCGTGCTAAATTTGGCCCGGTAAGCCAACCGCCATAAACAGAAAAAGAGTTGCCGGAAATATCGCATATATATATGCCATCAACCATATGAACCGGAAACATAACTTCCGGTGTAGATGTGCCAACATTTACAAGCACAGCACCTGTTTTGACCCCTACTGCTCCACGCTCTATTATAGCAACATCACCAAAAGTAGAAGTACGTTCCGGAAGTTCCTTAAAATCATTAGCAAACCAGTTTATTGCAGCAACAGCCCTATCACGATAAAGAAGTTGATGCCCCCAAGTGTTTACAAAAGAGCCATCATCTTGTGGCTGAAACATTGTACCGCTATTTACAAAACCTTCACCGGGTCGCACAAAAAACAGCGGCGATGTCCCCTGCCTTGCTGCAATAAGTGCCCAGCCAACAATTATTTGACTATTACTTAGCCCACGAGAAAGCCCGTCATTACCATATTGGTCATGCGACTCAACCCACGGTACAACCCCTTCTGCAAATCCCATATGCCCACCAAGGTCTACAGCCGTAAAAGCCGGGCCGAAACTTGTTTCTCCGTGGCTGTGAGGGTTTCCGTGAATAAAAAAGTTAGTGGAGTTCCAGCCCGATTGCCCATTATTTAAAAATCCATTTTCAACCGAACTTAAAATATGACGGCTAAAGGCATAAGGAGTAACCAAGAAATTAGCATGTTCAAAAAGCCCGTGTAAATAATGGTTTGCCCTATATCCACCACCAAGCACTTCACCATACTGGAAAGGTATTCGCCCAAGTTCACGTACACGAGCATCAACAAAACCAGAAATATTTGGCCAAAAATCTGAAGCAATATCAGGTGGGTCGTTTGGCAGCTCTATATGATGAGCCGCATCAAAACGGAAACCGCTTGCCCCTGCTTCTATGATATTATTTAAAAAAGCAATATAAGCAAGTTGAAACTCCGGGCGGCTGGTATAAAAATCCCAAAGCCCAAGCAAATTGCTACGCACAAAACTTCTTCTGTTCCCAAAATCCATAGGTGATGCCCAAACATTAGTAAGCATATTTTCACCAAAACGAGAATGAAAAAGTGAAGGGTAAAAGCCTGTCATATTTGGGTCTATTTCATTCCAATATGCTGTGGTATGGTTTGGAATTGCATCAATAATAATAAAAATACCAAACTCTGCTGCCGCACGAGTTAAATTTCTAAATTCTTCTTCTGTGCCTAAATAGTTGCCGATTGTAAAATGGGTTGGCTGGTATAAATCATACCAACGCCCAAAAGTCCCCATGTTTGGCTGACGTACAAGAGATGCTCCAATTGGGGAAGTTTGTATTACATTAAAACCGGCTTCTGCAATGTATGGAAGGTGGTTTATTATTTCGTTAAAACTCATATTCCAAGCATGGAGTATATTTCCGCCATGAGGGGACAAAGGAAGCCCAAATGGGTTTGCAAAACTTAACTCATTAATCCCTAACGAAGGAGGAACAAGAAGTTCTGCTGCTGTTAAAGCAAGAGCAGTTGTATCATTTTCAAATACTTCATTCTCGTTTGTTAAATATCCATTTTCGATATCCAAAACATCAGCATTATCCAAATCCGCTTCTCTGCCACATGCGGCTAAGAAAAGCACTAAAAACAAAACACCAACTAAAAATTTACGCATTTATATACTCCTTCATGGCTTTATAAGAAAACCAAATCATTAGAAACTGGAAAAGCAAAATATGAAACACCGGCAAAATTATTCCAATACCAAAGCCAAGAATACCAGCCGGGATTGAAGCAAAAGTACATACAGCAAATCTTTCTTTGATAGTCATGTTAAAAGATAATTTTTGCCAATGACCAAAAAGCCAAACCGCTGCAAGGTAAATAAAAGCCTGTGAAATAAAAAACACAACAAAAGTTAGTAAAAAAACGGGTGCAACTATACTTGTGAAGTAGCGGTTATAAAGTGCAAGATGATTAAAAAGTTCTCCGGTATCACCCTGTTCTAAAACCCATGCAGAAACTACGTTTGTTGGTATTACAAGGGTAGAGTTTGCGTCACGATAAAAAATAAACTCCGGTGATATTACAAAAAGAAACTCATTTACTAAAATCCCCTCGTCTATCCAATCATCATAGCTAGAGACAAACATTACACAGTAATTCATCATATGCACATCATCATGTGTATTCAAATTTATGGGTAAGGAAACACCGGCAAGAGGTGAAATTGATGTAGTAAATCCTCTTTCGTCTTGTGAAACTTGAAGAAAATCACCCCAGTTTGTTTCAAAAACATTAAAGTAAGGTCCACCATGTAACCGTGGATAAAAAACAGCAGGTTCGTCTCGCAAAAAAGTTATTCCAGCCGGTACAGCCATGATACATTGTATAATAAAATACACGCAAAGCACACGAGATAATCTCGCATACTTTGCGTGCCTAGCTAATGTTGCCCAAATATACATAAGTTACTATTCCCCTTTGTTTGCACCTGCGGCAATACCAAGAGCAAAATACTTTTGGAAAACAAAAAATATTATCCCAAAGGGAATCGCAATAATAAGCGATCCGGCTGTAAAAGCGGTAACATCCCAGCTGCCTGCACCCGGGTTTGAAAGGTTAAATAATCCAATTGCAATTGTATGGTTTGATGTACTCCTTAAAATAAGCCGTGGAAAAATAAAATCCATCCATGGTCCCATAAAAGCACCAAAACCAATAAAGGTGATAATAGGTTTTGAAAGTGGGAAAATAACTTTAGTAAACACCTGCATCTTTGTAGCACCGTCCATATATGCCGCTTCGTCCAATGATTTTGGAATGTTTAACATATATCCACGCATGAGCCACATTGTACCGGGGATACCACCTCCAATGTATAAAAGTGCAAGAGCATAAATATTATCAAGCCAGCCAAAAGTGAAAAAGATTGCATAAATAGCAGTAAGTGCAAGGAAAGACGGGAACATATTTAAAATCATAATTGTAAGAAGTCCTGTCTTGCGTCCTCTAAATTGCAAACGAGCAAAAACAAATCCCATAAATGTATGAACAATAATTGTTCCAACTGTGTTTATAACAGCAATTTTTAATGAGTTCCAGTACCAAGTCCCAAAATCATGCTCACTAAACAATCTTCTAAAATTGTCAAATGTAAAATCTCTTGGGATTGGAAGTATTCCAAATGTTTCTTGCGTTACAGCACCCGGAGTTCCTCTTATTGGACTAATTGCAGAACCAACAAGCCAAAGCACAGGATAAAGCACAATTATTGCCATAACCACAAGCCACAAATGTATAAAAAATGAAGCCATAAAATCACTAAAATTAAAAGGTTTCCTTCTTTTCATGGGCTTAGTCCTCCTTAAATGCTCTGGTTCGCAGTAAATTCCAACCGGATACCGATGCTACAACTATAAATATAAATGTAGACATTACAGAGGCAAAGTTATACATTCTGTGGTTAAGTGTCAAGCCGTAAACCCAAGTTATTAAAAGGTCTGTATGACCTGCCATTATATAGTTAGGGTTCATTGGTCCACCACCGGTTACAAAGTAAACAATACCAAAGTTATTAAAGTTGCCGGCAACACCCATAATAATAAGCGGAGAAATTGCAGCAAAAATTGTTGGCAAAGTTAAGCTTTTAAATTGCTGGAAAGCACTAGCACCATCAATTGACGCTGCCTCATATGTTTCCGGGTTTAATGTTGTCATAACTCCTGTTATAAGCACCATAGGTCCGGCAAATCCAAGCCATGTATTAATGATAAAAAGTGCAGTCCTTGACCAGGCAACAGAACCAAAAAACGAAATTGGTTCTGAAATTATATTTGTATCCATAAGAATCTGGTTTATAACACCACTGCTTACAAAAAAGTTTCTAAAAAGCATCATGGATACAAGCCCGGGGATTGCCCACGGTAATATATAAATTCCTCTCCAAAACTTTTTATATCTTACAAACTTACTGTTTATAAATAAAGCTTGAAAAAAACCAACAGTAAAAGCCAAAAATGTTGAAGCAAAAGCCCAAATTACTGTCCATATCCCAACACCAACTAATGTTTGACTCCAAATTGGTATCCTAAAAACATCTCTAAATGTTTGAAATCCTACCCACTCAACAAGATGCCTTGGGGGGATATTGTGAGCATTATAATTTGTAAACGCAGCCAAAAAAGCAAAGAAAATTGGTATAAGAGAAAAAATCGCTACAAATGCAAGCCCAGGTGCAATTGCTATATATTCAAAGGAATCGTTAAACAACCTTTTAATATAAGACCTATCGGACTCAAAATGACCTCTTTCTATCTTTTTACGAGTACTATACGCATCTCGTATATTCCACTGATAAATAACACCAAAAGCAATTAAAATGGCAATTGCAATTAAACCCCCAAGCATAAGCATGGTGGAGTGGTCAAAAACAAGTACTGCTGCTGATGCTCTTTCAATTTCACCAAGGGTTACAATACCCCAAATACCACGTATAAACATTCCGGTATTTCTAAAATGCGGAGGAACATGTCCCAAAATAACTGCAAGACTTCCTGTAAAAAGTTCAATACCAATTAAAAGCAATTGAACAGAAAAAAAGAACGCTGCTTTTACATATTGCTTATTAACAAACTGTCCACTGCCCCAAACTATAGCGGACATGATTGCCACGAGTTTAGCCATAAAATTTCACCCACTTTACATTTTTATGTAAAGTCAGGGGCTGAGAAATCAGCCCCTACTTTTTACACACTCTAAAAATCAGTATCTATTCCTGCAACAGAAAGAAGCAAACGATAGGTATCCATCGCACGTTCTTGTGCTTCCGGGATAGTAAGTTCATCACCCCAAGTAAAAGAGAAAAGTTCAGACATTGGTGTCCATACCTGATTAACCTGCGGAATAATAGGCATTGGCACAGTATAAGGAGTCTGTTCCATAATACCTTGGAAAAACGGGTCATCCATTATTCCGGGGATTTGACTATAATCACTGCGTGATGTCATGGTGTGCAAATATTCATACTGGATTATTGCACCCTCAACACTAACCATAAAATCAAGGAAAGCATATGCCCACGCCCTGTTTATAGGGCTTGAAAAACTTGAAACGCCACCCATCATATTCCCTGAAAAAGCAATAGGTTGAACACCACCGATTGTAGGTATCCTTGCTACTCCAAAATTAACTTCGTTCTCAAAAAGGTCAACAAACGCCCAAGGTCCGGTTATCGTTAAAGGAATTTCACCCAAACGGAATCTTTCTTCCGTTGTATTAAAATTAATATCTTCAAATGCAAGCCCCATAAGCCTTCTCATACCAAGAAATATTTCAAGACCGGCAACAACTTCCGGTGTTTGGAAATTTGGTTGACGGAAATCATCCATATTTGAACCAAAAAGCTCAAAACCTGCTGTTGAAAGCCAGATATAATTGATATATGGGTTTCCTGCCTCCCAAACCATCGTCCAATCATTGGTAATTGGGTTGTTCCAAGTTTCCGCAAACTCAAAAACCTCTTCCCATGTTGTTGGAGGTGTTGGTCCCCAAAGGTCACGGTTATAAAAAAGTGCGATGTTTTCAACTTGGAAAGGTACGCCATGCATCCTTCCGTTATACGTGATTGTTTGCACAGCTGACGGAATAAGCTCTCTTTCCCACTTTTCTTGCAGCAGAATTGGCACAGGTTCAATCATACCGTCATTTATTGCCCAGGAAACTTGGTCATGGGGAAATGCAAAAATATCAGCACCAAGACCAGCCGGTCCATCAAGCTGCATATGTGTACGGCTATCCACATTACCCATTTGTTCAAACAAAACAGTCACATTTGGATGCCTTTCAACAAAAGCACGAATTATAGCCATAGCCCATTCTTCGTTATCCAGCCAAATGAGAAGTTCGACCGGCTCTTGTGTTAGTTCAACACCATAAAATTCTATGGTTTCTCCAAGGTCAACCTCAACATTAGTTGTCCTTCCATCATATGCACAACCAGAAAACACAAATGCAAGAAATAATAAGCTTGCAAAAGAGATATATTTCCTCATATGCCGCCCTCCTAAACAAAAAAGTTATTTTTTCTTTTTAAGAATTACAAGGATAACTCCACCAATAACAACAACTGCTGCAACCACAATTATAATAATTAGAACTGTATTGCTTGACTCATCTTCAACAGGTTCAGGAGTTGGTGCAGGAGTTTCAGCCGGTAATTCTGCCGCAATGGCAACAGGCGGTGCACGTTCTGGTGGCGGTGCAGCCTCATGCTCGTCATCCGGGTCAATTTCTGTATGTGACAAATAAAAAGCTCCGTCTGTATCCAAAATTACAATCCAAATATCTTCACCTTGCAAAACTTCAATATCAACTGTTTGCACACCGCCGCTAATTGCATTAATAATAATATGGTCTGTCCATGCAGGAAGTTGCATTACATGCCATGTACCGTCACGGGAAGCAAACTGCTCTCCGGGCCAACCGCTAAATACATCGCCAAAACCATCAGCATCGTTCCATGCCCACACGCCCGGCTCAATCCATGACTCAGGAATATATGCACGAAGTGTAATCTGCCCCATATCAGGGATATCACTTGGTTCCGGCTCTGCACCAAACACAAATGGGTCAGCTGTAGGAATCGCACCTTCCGTTTGCTGTTCATTTGTTACTTCAAATGATACTTCC
>Ga0131853_10022926_pt1 | contig 11283 bp, 4 predicted proteins | sample TergutLab28metaG_FD_92764 | JGI IMG/M metagenome (GOLD analysis project Ga0131853, IMG submission 92764) | Labiotermes labralis P1 segment gut microbial communities from Petit-Saut dam, French Guiana - Lab288 P1 (version 2) (version 2) | ecosystem: Host-associated > Arthropoda: Insects >...
AATGCGAAATGCCATGCAAATACAGACGAGACAATTACAATAGGCAGCCAGAACACCAAAATGGGCACAATTAGCTGCAGTATTGACTTTTTTGCGGATACGCCAAGCGTGCGCATAATTGCAAATTCCTTATACCGCTGGCGCAAATATAAAAATACTGTAAGCGAAAGTACCAACACAAGCACTGCGGTAAACAGTACCAAATTAAGCCGTATTGCCATGCGAATAGGTACGATTGAAGACAAAAATTGCGCATGGTTTGGCCCGGTAAACTGCATCGTAAAACCAGCCTCTGCCAATGCGTCTCTATACCTAACGGTAAATGTCCGTATTGCCTCTGGCGATGTTAGTACAAAACTATACTGGCCGGTAACAAAGTGAGCGTCTACAATGCCAAACCCTTCCGGGATTATAGACGCAGGCATAAAAACTTCTGTTTGGAAATAGCTGTTTCGTATGTGCATCCACCGTGGCAGCCGCCATGCTAGGGATACGGCGTATGTTCCTATTACTTCTACATCTATTTCCACAGTCGGGTACTGCTGCCAGTTGCCTTCGTAGTCCCGGGGTATGCTTACCCAATACCCTGCAGGTATGTTTTGCCATTGCCCCGCTGCGCCGTAGTTATTTGCAAGTATATGATACACGGGGTGGCCTTCTGGCGGCAGTGGTGAACCGTCTACAAAAGTGCGCATATCTCGTAGTGTGAGTGTAATTGTTTCGCCAAGCAGGGGCAGCATATTATGCGGTACAACAATTACTGGGTTGGCGTTTAAGTAATCTTCATAAGTAATAAATCTGCCCCGGGTGCGCTCTATTACGTTGGTTTGTACCATTGGCAGTGCAGACATATCCTTTGTGCCTGTTATCATTAGCATGCTTGTGTTTTCTTCTAAAATAGCCAGCTCGTCGGATAATGCTGCAAATACATAATCAATTGTTTCAGTGTCGCTAACAGGCACAAAATATAGGCCTTCCAGTAGAGGAAATATAGAAAGTACATTGTTAGCCGGGCTTTGACCGCTAGCCCGCACCAGATAACGTTCGCCTACGCGAAAACCGTCTACTATTGTGTTTCCGTTTTCATCTACTATAAAGTCTGTCATGTACCGCCTGCCCGGCAAAAATTGACTATGGCCTACCAGGACTTCGTGCGGGGTAAAATCTACCCTTGTTGTAAGAATGTCGCGAGATACACCGTATTCATCTGTTAGGCGCAAGTTGCGGTTGGGGATTATCTGCCTAATTTCTACAATAACAAGGGAGTCGAACGGGTACAGCCCCTTGTAAGCAAACGGGGCTTCACCCCCCATAAAATAGAATTCATTATTAATTGTATGCGCACCTCTTAGCCGGTTGTTATGGCCGTGCATTACGCCCTGTGTAATGGTGCGCCTGTCTTCAAACTCAATAAGGTTGCTGCCGGAGAAAATATTAATTGCATCGTAAACGTTGTTAATATAACGGGCATCTACCGGCACAAGCGAGCCTGTGGTGCGGTAAAACCCAGCTATCCTGTTTATTTCACGTGTTAGTATTGTATATTCTACCGCACGGGAAACAAACCCAAAGGTTGCCAGCCCCACCAGTAGTACAAAAATAAGTGTACGTACCGGCCGTCTTATGGATGATATGAATGGAACCTGGCGTTTCATAATATAACCTCCTACTACGTAATTTTAACGGTACCTGCCCCCAGTAAATTCTCCAACTCCTTAGCCAGGATATGGTTTGGCGTAACCCAAAAATCTTGTTTAGCCTGGTACTTTTTGCCTTGGGCTTCGTTATAAATCATAACTTGTGTGTGACCGTGGTGGTTAGATAAAATTTCGGTAATATCTTTTAATTGTACTGGGTTATCTTTGGGTACTTTTATCCAAAAAGTTTGCACTGGCGGTGCAGGGGCCGTGGAGGGGCTTATTGGGGGAGCGGCTTCCTGATATTCCTCTCCACTTTCGTACGCCACATCTTCGTAAAATAAAATGTCTTGTGCGTTTATTTTTGTGGCTTCGTCTTCCCGCATGCTTACTTTGCCTTGCACCACTATTACTTGGTCTGTTTGTAAACGGGCGCCAAACTTTTCGTACATTTTGGAAAACACCATTACTTCAACTGCGCCGTGCATATCTTCTATGGTTAAAAAGCAGAAGGGTTTATTATCCGCCTTAGTGTACAGCACTTTTTTACCTGTTACCATTCCGCCGTATTTTACGGGCTGGCCATCCTTTAGTTTTTGGTTAGATGTTGCAGATTCGCTTATGGTGTTTATGTCGCCGTCGGCAGTATCGTCTGCAGAATCATTAGCAAATTCATCTGTTTCAGTGTCGCTTGAGAAATCCAGGCTGGTTAGATTAGAGTAGCGGCGCAAGCCTGCTTCAAATTCTGCCAAGGGGTGACCGCTTACATACATGCCCATTAGCTCCTTTTCATCAAAGAGTAAGAGCCGCCTTGGGAATTCTTTTATATCCGGCAATACGTCTGTTACGTCTTCCTCGTCATGGGATTCGTCCATGTCAAAAAGGGAAAGCTGCCCGGTTAGGGTGCTTTTTTTTGCATGAGCCTGGCTGTCCATTGTTTTTGCAAACACTGTTATATATTGGGAACGCTTACCCCCAAGGGAATCGAACGCACCTGCACGGATAAGGCTCTCTAGGCAACGTTTATTTATTTCACCGCCAGATGTACGCTTGATAAAATCAGTCATTCCCATAAATTTACCGTTTTTTTCACGTTCGGAAACTAATGCATCTACTGCGGCTCGTCCTACATTTTTTATGCTGGACAAACCAAAACGGATGCTATTGCCAACTACGCTGAACACAGCATATCCTTCATTTACGTCTGGCGGCAAAAGGCTTATGCCCATTTTTTTGCATTCCATAATATAGCCTGCAACCTTGTCGCTGTTATCTATTACGGATGTTAATAGTGCTGCCATAAATTCTATTGGGTAGTAGTACCGCAGCCATGCGGTTTGATATGTTATATATGAATACGCCGCCCCGTGAGATTTATTAAATGCATAAGCGGCAAAAGTTGTCATTGCATCGAATATTTTGTTTGCTGCAGATTCCGGAATGCCGTTTTTTATACACCCCGGCACGTTTTGGTCAGGTATGCCATGAATAAAATTTTGCCGTTCTTTGGCCATAACATCTGCTTGTTTTTTACTCATTGCCCGGCGAATAAGGTCGCTCCTGCCCATGCTAAAGCCTGCAAGGTCACGTACAATTTGCATAACTTGTTCTTGATATACTATACAGCCGTAGGTGGCTTCTAAAATAGGCTCTAGCGTTTTGTGCATGTATGTTATGTTTTTTGGGTTGCGCTTGCCCCGGATGTATTGCGGAATAAAATCCATAGGCCCCGGACGGTATAGGGATATTCCGGCTGTAAGGTCCTCCACGCTTTCTGGCTGTAGCTCTTTCATAAAACTAGTCATGCCTGCGCCCTCTATTTGGAATACGCCACCTGTTCTGCCTTGAGATATCATGTCATATACTTTTGGGTCTTCATAATCCCAGTTATATGGGTCTATGTCTATGTTTTTGCTGCGTTTTATTTCTTCTATAGCAAGGCGAATAACAGTTAATGTACGTAGGCCCAAAAAGTCCATTTTTAAAAGACCAAGCTCCTCTACCGTACCCATTGGGAACTGAGTAGTTACCAGCCCATCGTTTGTGTTTAGCGGGATGTATTCGTACACGGGTTTGTCTGCAATTACAACACCCGCCGCATGGGTGGAAGCATGGCGGGGTAAGCCTTCCAGCCTAAGGCTCATGTCTATTAGTTCACGGGTTTCATCCTCTGTATCATAGGCGTGTTTAAGTTCAGGGTTCATGTTTAAGGCTTTTTCCAAGGTCATACCAAGGTCGGCAGGTATCATTTTTGCTATGCGGTCTACATCGCCGTAGGGCATGCCAAGGGCACGGCCTACGTCACGGGTTACGGCCTTTGCCTTCATTTTACCGAATGTGATTATTTGTGCAACTTGTTCCGAGCCGTACTTTTTTACTACGTAGTCTATAACTTCTTGGCGGCGTTCGTAACAAAAGTCTATATCAAAGTCTGGCATGGAAATACGTTCTGGGTTAAAAAAACGCTCGAACAGTAGGTTATAGGGGATGGGGTCTATATCTGTAATGCGCAGGGCATACGCCATTATGCTGCCTGCGCCAGAGCCACGGCCCGGGCCTACCATTATGCCATTATCGTGGGAATATTTTACGAAGTCAGACACTACAAGAAAGTAGTCTTCAAAACCCATATTTGTAATTATTTCAAGCTCGTAATCCAGGCGGGATTGGTGAAGTTTTGCATTTTCGCCGTAGCGGGTTACCATTCCGGCTTCGCATAATTTGCGTAAATAATCTGCAGCGGTTGTATCTTCTGGTATAGGGAATTTTGGTAGCTTGTAGTTGTTAAACTCTATTTCTATATTGCACCTGTCGGCTATTTTTTGAGTATTTTCCAATGCCTCTTTTGCGTATGGGAAGCGCTCGTACATTTCCTGCGGGGTTTTTAAGTAAAATTGGTCTGAGCCGTAGCGCATACGGTTTTCATCCAAAACGGTTTTTGCGGTTTGAATACATAAGAGAATGTCATGAGCTTTTTCGTCGCTTGGTTCTATATAGTGGATATCGTTTGTTACAACCATTGGTATGCCTGTTTCTTCTGATATACGCAAAATCTGCCGGTTAACTTGTTTTTGGTCGTCCAGCCCGTGGTCTTGCAGCTCCAAGAAGAAATTACCTTGGCCAAAAATTTCGTTATACATAATAGCCCGCTCTTTACCTGCTGCAAAAGTTTGGGTTAGCAAAATTTTTGATACAACGCCAGAGGGGCAGGCAGATAGCGCAATTAGTCCCTCGTTATATAGTTTTAGGACTTCTACGTCTACGCGGGGTTTGTAATAAAAACCCTCTGTAAAACCAATGGAAACCAGCTTCATTAAGTTATGGTAACCCGTTTCATTTTCCGCCAAAAGAACGAGATGGTGGTAATTGCCCTCGTCTCGGCGTTCTTTTACATAGCGGGATGTTGTGGCAACGTAAACTTCGCAGCCTAAAATCGGCTTTACTCCCGCTGCTTTTGCTGTTTTGTAAAAATCTATTGCGCCGTACATAACGCCATGGTCTGTAATGGCGATGCTGTTCATACCCATTTCCTTTGTACGGGAAATTAGTTCCTTTATTTTTGCACTGCCGTCCAGCAGGCTGTATTCCGAGTGGACGTGTAGGTGTACGAATGGTGGTGGTTGCATGGGAGACGCTCCTTGTTTTTTTACTAATTCAACTGGTCGGATTTTCCGACCAGTTGGGTTTTGCTTATTTTTGTGTGCCTCTTATTAGATGAAGCAGTGTATTGTTTTCATACTCTTATTGTTGTAATATAAGTATAGCAGGAATATGAGTAAGAAAATAGTATGAAAATCGAAGGCAGGAACCTACAATGACCAACTTCTTCGAAAACACATTCAACACCCTAAACCAGCAAGATAACCTAATAGTTATCATGGTGGTTTATTTAACATTGGCCGTTATAACTATAACCCTACGCATAGTTGCTCATGTACATTTTAGCGGCTCAATTATGGCGTTCCAACTAGACACACGCAAAGAAATAAAAAATAAAAGCGATGTATCAAATCTTAAAAACGGCCTATTACGTAAAGCCGTTGAAGAATACATTCGTACAGCAGAAAATGCCGTTACTGCCGTGCCAACAAGGCAAATTGTAGAGCGTGCCGTTGCAAAAAAAAACCTCCTTGGCTGGCGGTACAACAATGCCATCCCATTTATAGAAAGTATGGAGATAGGCCTTTTGCTGGTTGGTTTGGTGCTAACAATTGCCTTCACACAAAACGCATTTGTATTCGGCTCACTTACAGCAATAGTCTTTCTTCTAACCCGGTTATGTACAGCATTTTTTAACGCAAAAGGCGCAAAAGCCCAACTTACAGACGATATTCACCTATATATCGAACGAGAAATAGGCCGCTTTTTTGCCTCCGACACAAGCGGCACAATTCTGCGGCTAAAAAACGACCTTACGGATGCAATAAGCAAGCAATCCGCCACATACAAAGAAACTATGGAAAACATAGGCCATATAATGGCCACAGCCCTTGACAAAGTGTCTGATAGCATGACAGAAGCCACAAATTCTATTGGCCCGTCTGTTGCTGCTGCAATGGATGAAAAACTAATAAACATGAATGACACATTAACCGACACTTTAAAAAACTGGGAAAAAGCGCTTGCAGAAGCTACGAGCCTGCACACATCCATGAACCAATCTTCCGAGCGTCTTTCCCATGCAAGCGAAAAGCTGCAATCATCTTCGGAGTTACTGTCTACTCACATGCAGGGGCATAGCAACGCCCTTTCCAACCAATTAGTAACCCTGGTAAACGCTATAGATGGAATAAAAGAATCCGTAAATCATTTCTCTACCCAGCAGGAAGCATTAACCGAACAGGCAAAATATATAGAACGCAACCAGCAAACACTTGACACAACTCTTCAAACATACGAAGACTCTTTACGTGGGCTAACCCAGTCCCTTGGGGACGGGCTTGGTACGTTTATAAACCTACATGCCCAAACTTCTGCCCAAGCTATAAACGATACAGTTAAAGCTAATATCGAAAAAATAATGAATATAATAAGTACGGAAGTGAGCCATTTACGGATAGGGGATGATACATAATGCCCCAAGTGGACACAAGCCGTTTCTCCAACCCTCTCCCGGTATTGGCAACTGATATAGATAGCATAGAAATAGAAACAAAAGATATTTATAACGGAAGTTTTACAATAAAAAACACCGGCGGTGGCATACTTGAAGGCAAGATAATATCGCACTGCAAGTGGCTTATTTTCAACCCTACAAAATTTGAAGGAAATAACCAAACAATAAACTATACCTTCGATTCCACATGTCTTACCGCAGGGCAAAGTGCAAAGGGTTTTGTTTACATATCGTCGAGTGGCGGCGAAAAGTGCATCCCTGCTTCTGCAAAGTTGGCAAAAATGTCTGTAACTACGGCGGAAGGGTTTGCTATCACAAACTTGCATGATTTTTTCCAATATGCCAATATACACCCGGCACAAGCACGCCGTTTGTTTGTAGACAGCGAGTTTTACATGCTTTTACTTGCCATAGGTTACGAGTATATGGATATTTATGAATCGTTACATAGGGACCCTAATCGGGAGCGGGCTATGGACAATTTTTTTATTTTGTCCGGGTTAAAGGGGAAAACTGGTGTGTCCATACTTTGCGCAGGGCAGGGAGTTCCTTCACATGATGCGAAATGCGACTGTATACAGATTGCAACAGGCTTATTTCGCAAGAAACCGCCCGTTCGCAAAATAGAATTTATACAAAACCCCGGAGATAGACAAACACTTCATGGGCATATAACCATTGAAAAATCTGATTACGGATATGTGGAAACGCAAATTGCATTGCAAGAAAATGCCGCTTGGCTCAGTTTCCACCAAAACAAACTATACCATGCACGGGCAGGAAATTCACCTGCCCATGCCACTGGCGGTTGCTGCGAAGTGGCAACTTCGGATTTGAAACAGAAGAAGTTGCCCCTTCGCAGTATTACAAACGAATTCAAAGACAACCTTACAGCCATGTTGCAGTTTAGTATAGATCCAACAAAAATTACAAGCAGCTGCGCACAAGAGCTTGTGACAATTGGTACAGAAACTGTAGTAATAACATATCGCCGTACAGCCCCTGCCATTTTAAGGCTAAACCAAGCCGCCTATCGTTACGAAGACAGCGGCGTGATAAAAGTGGTAAACAACACCGGAAAAGATATGCGTGTAGAAGTTTTCTGCCCGGAAAGCTATGTACGGTTCTCTGCAAGAAGTTACCTTGTTGGTGAGTATGGAGAAATCCCGTTTGACATAAAACTGTCTGCATTTTTAAGTGCCCAGTTATTTTTCCGCAAATTGCCTTATATGAAAACAACAGTAGAAATTAAAGCAACCACCCCCGGGAAGTTGTTTAAGAAAAAATTGCCCATAATTGTTGGAGAATGGTGATAGTGTGTTAGACTTCAAAAAACAAATAGCCAACCTGGAAGCCCGCTTGTTAACTAATAACGACATTAACACCGCCGCCACCCTAACTCTAAGATATTGGCAAGCATCCTGTTTCTCAAATTCTAAAACAGAGGCCCACACATTAATGCAGCATGCAAACCATGTTGCCCTAACGGCTCACCGCCGCAATATTTCCCATGTGGAAATGTACACCCTTGCAATTTTTATTTCAATAGAAGCAGGGCATTACGACAGCGCTGCAGAAATGCTGGACAAAGCAATGAGCCACAAGTCTTTTTTGCGTACCCATGCGCCATATGAATATGCAGTAATTCACTTTTTATATGCATATTTGGAAACAAAGCGGCAGCACAGCCGTTCCGCAAAAAAATATTGGCGCATGTTGGAAAAACACGCCCAAAATGCAAACCCGGGTTATAGTATTATGCTGGGGTTGCTACATTTGGCCGGCTGCGAATACGACAGTGCATTTAGCTACTTACGAGAAGCGTATCTTGGTGGCTCAACAAGTATCTTTCTATACGAAGGGCTGTATAGGTATTACTGCACTGCACCACATTCCCCTAAAGATGAAATAATTCTGCCACTATTGGTTTATACTGTAGGCAGAGGGGTGAATGTTAATAAACTTGCCGCACGCCACCACCATGCACTTTTAGCAGCAGTATCTTCTAATTCAAAAATGGGGGAGCTCCTTTATGATATTAGCGGTTACGCACCACTATTACAGCCAATATGCGCCAACCGCATAGCAAATGCAGACACTAGCCCAAAGGCGTACACATACTATCAAGAAGCGGAAAGCAAGCAGGTTCCTGTAGAAGGTCTGTCTGCATATCTAGTATATGAGGCACATGTAAGCGGCGCAGACTATATAAACCGTAACATACTTGCGCAATTCCTGCACAATTCCGAAATGGAAATGGAAGCAGAACTTGCTGTGTATGTTTACCATTTGATTTTAACCAACCCGGAGTTAGGAGAGCTACTAACAGGTAGAGAAGCGTATATTTTGCAACTTGCAGAGGGAATGATTTTGTCGGAAGCGGATGATTCAGGTGTGGCTCGTAGCAGGGAAGCTAATAGCTTGTATCATTATTTTTGGTTGAAGAATAGGCAGCAGAGGCAGGACGACGAAAGCTTAGAAAAGATAGAAGAAGTGTTAATGCACAACCTTACTTTATATGAAGTTACAGCCAACACCGCTAAAAATTCGCCCATATCGCATATCTATATTACAGAACCGGAAAAACGAGGTACCACTGTATATAGCATGCAAAATGCAATAGGTGCCCGCCTAACAATAGAAGCAACCGGCCAAGCCATTTCTTACGCCTGCCTTGGCTCTGGCCAGCGTACTGTTTTGGACGAAAAATTGACCATAAGACGCATGATACCAATTGCGGGAGCGGAGTTGTATTTGCACTTTTTTAATAAAGGCGACAGGCGGTTTTATTTACTTACCTATTTAACAAACCATTACTTGAAAAACCCATACAATGCTGCAATTCCCGTGTTCGAGGCTGTATTGGCAGAAGAATCGCTTGCCAAAGTTTATAGGTTTCGCATTCTTATGGCACTTGGCGGGCTGTATTACAATGAATCTAATTTTGACAAGGCACTAGAATGTTATAACCAAGTAGATGAGGATGCACTTAACAATGCCTGTGTTACGCATATTTTAATGGTATATATGCAAAAAGGCGAAATAGACTGCGCCGTTGCATTTTTGCAAAAAAAATATCCCATTATTTCAATGGAAACTTTACAAGAGGTAGTATGTACACTGCTATCCCACCCTATAGACCATGCTCTGTTGTCAGAGGCGGCATATAAATTAGTATGTGGTGGTTTTTATACCCAACAACTCTTGAGCCTGGTGTTATCCCACTACAATGCAAGTTACTGCGAATGGACAGCGCTAGCGCGTAAGCTTGGAACAGCTAATATCACCAGCCAGCCTTTGGACATTAAAATTTTGGAAACCGCAATATGGATGGCAAGCTGGGACACAGATGTACAAAACGCTTTTGTGCGTGTGTATAACAGGCGAACACAGTTCACCCCCACAGAAAACATAATTGATGAATTTGTAGAATACGCAACTTACGAGTTACTTGCGAATGCCACACAGCCAGAATATGACACATTATATGTATTGGAAGAATTATGCGTAAACAACACACTGCTAAAATGGGGCCTGGCAAGTTGCTACCTACACCATAACATTACCACACAAAAATCCGAAGAAATATTAAACCAGGCAATAACATCCTTAGAAAGTGAAGGTATTCTGTTTCCTGTATTCAAACAAAACCGCTTTTTACGGACCCTATTTATTGAAAAACATCAGCCTTTTTTACACCGTGGTTTGCCGGGCAAAAATTATCAATTGTACTACCGTATAGACAATGCAAAAGATTTTACACCAATGCCTATGCGGTATGTAAAATTTGGCCTATATGTAGCTTGCCTGCCACTGTTTTATAATGAAGAAGTTACGTATTATGTTTGTGAAGAACTTGCGACCGGAAGCATTGCTACCAAAGAAGAAACAATAAAAAATACAACACCGTTTTTATGCGAACAGCCTTTGGATGAATTTTTTGCTATAAATAACGCCATAATTTACGAGCAAATGTTTAAGCATGACCAGGTAGAAGATGCTATTAGTAGTTTGGTAAAAGATGTAGTGGTTGTGAGAAGTCAGTTGTTGTAAAATTTGGTGAAATATATGGTTAAGAGGTACACATCTTATGCCTGCAAAAAAATACAGCTTAAAACCACAAAAGACGCTACCCATTGGAAGCGTCTTTCATTATATAAATTCTCAAGAATTAGGTGGGGTGACATTCCCACATCTCCTAACCTCTTACAAGGGGCGACGGCCGCCCGTTCCGTCCTCTAATTCGCCAAGCTGAATTTTGTGTACATTTTCCATCTTACTGCTGGGTTGGGTTGTCGGTATGTTGGGCTATATCAGTTTGTATTACTTCTGATTGTAGGTGCAGTTCATTTTAAAAAAGAACCTTGCGGGAACTAAGTGTTTCGTAACTATACCATAGTCCACTAAACAGGGCAAAAAAAATTCTATAATGTTGCTTGCAAGGCATTGATAATTTACACGATATGTGGTATTGTATATTTGCAGCAATTGAGCAAACGTTTCCACGCTATGGACGGGTTTTGCCAACTC
>Ga0131853_10022927_pt1 | contig 11283 bp, 6 predicted proteins | sample TergutLab28metaG_FD_92764 | JGI IMG/M metagenome (GOLD analysis project Ga0131853, IMG submission 92764) | Labiotermes labralis P1 segment gut microbial communities from Petit-Saut dam, French Guiana - Lab288 P1 (version 2) (version 2) | ecosystem: Host-associated > Arthropoda: Insects >...
CCCATGAAATAACTCAACAAATAAGTTGCAAGCTCCTGAGGATGGATGTATTAACATCCGAAACATGTTGAGCATTAAATAATGAAATAATAAAGCAAGTGACATCAAGTTGGTCTCTCTTTACTCAAATAACAAATGTATTTACACTTACACAAATAATTTACCAGTATGCAGCATAATGAACGCTTCAGAATTGAAGAACCTGCTGTGTTCAGATTCACACATTTGTAATTATACAACTACCAAATATTTATGAAACAGAAAAAAATATTCTGAGAATTCTAGAGACAATTTGTGAATATTGGTATCATATTGAATTTTTTTTAAATAAAGGGAACTACTTAACGTGTTCACATTCAGGAGAGAGATGGCGGATTAGAAGCATATTTAATATTTGCAAAGTTAAATGAAATTCATAATATCCAAGTCAAAGAGATGATTACTGTAAAGGACCTAATTACATACTAAGCATTTTCATAATTACAGAAAGAACCTTAGATGTCAGCAGCATGTTTACATAGTTTTCCTATAGGGATATTCCCATAATTAACTGAAGACATCATGCCCCTTTGCATAACAGACAGGCTGGGAAATTATTTGAAGATTCAAACATACAGAGTTATGAGGTCAAGCCCTCCAAAAGCATTGGAAACTGTAACTTATTATATTTTTCTGATGCTTGAAAGGGGCAGTCCATTGATTTATACCAGTTTTGAAGCTTTTGAGCAAATTCGGACAGAAGCCTGAGGTGTGATTTTGAAAGTTCCTCATCTCATATTGGTGTAGAGTGTATGCATCTGCTTCTGTTTATTTCTGAAGCCACCATAACAAACTGAAAAATAATTCTTGCCAATATTTTCAAAGGGAGTTTACATTTTTCTTATGTGTTAATCAAGCCTGCTTGTGCTCTTCCAGTCTTGATGCTTGACTAATCAGAATTGTACACACTTCCTGTCTTGTGTGATGTAGAGTGAGATGTGACACTTTTATGTAGAATATTTATCTTTTCATTATTTGTATCATTGATCTTTGTTACTTTCTCTGTCTTCTTTTGAGGTGAAGTTTATTTGCATTTAAATAGCTTTCCTTGTCTCTGCATTTGTCCATAGCAAGTCTCCCAGTCCTCATTCCCATCTAACTTCATATGGTCTTGCACATTTCAGTAGCTTGTCCACACAGAACATATTTCATATTTTATTAAAAATATGTATCACAATAGGCAGATCAGGTGAAATAGTTACCTTGTCAAATTTCAGACATGATGGAACAGACGACAAACTAGTTCTGTGTTACTTTTCGCTTTCTGCATTGTGTGTGTCCACTTACACATATCTGCAGTGTACAGCTGCAGTCCAAGCAGGTACACAATCCCCTCACTTCGGTTATGGTGGTGGCAGTTCCTCTTCTCACAACTGCCTACACTTTCTACTTCTGCTCCCTTAAACACAAACAGTTTATGATGTTTGTATCCAAATCTGAAATTTCTCCCAGTCCGGCAATTTTGTGTGGTGGCTTCAGATGGCACAATGAGAGAGGGCAACATTAACTTTTGGTTTCTGTTGTTGCAAGTCAGAAGACGCCCTACACCAGCCCTTGGCAGTGGACGACAGTGATGGTGAACGGGGAGTAATGTTATCGTGCCTTGTCCACGCCGTCTCACCATCACCTGAGCGGACTGATGTAAGAAACAGATTGTATCTCTTGTTAACAACAACACGATTGAGTTCTGTATTAACATAGTAAGATCGTGGCGTTTGTTTTTTATCTCAGGAAACTTCTGACGCTGTGATTTTTTAGAATTTAACTGGATCAAGTAAAGTAAGGCTTTGTGTGAACTCTTCACCTGTGTGCCATTTCAACTGCCTGTATACTGAGAAGCTTGTTCAAGTTTCGTCACCTTAGTTGTACAATAAATTGAACATATCCGACAGCTGTTACAAAGAGAACATTCCATTCAAACAAACAAGAAAAAAATAGAGAAGCAATGAGAAATGTTCCTTTCTATGTTTGTTAACTCAATGTGTTTGAAAAGTTGTACTGCTGAATCTTTTATTGAATCTGTTCTGCATATAGCCTATCAGTTGATGTTTTTGTATTCTTAATTTTCCCTGAGTATTAGGCTATCACAAGAGCCCAGCAAGCCTGTATTAAATAGACTGAGACGTAGCATGACTAGCCATGTCTTAAGTGCCAAAATGGCCAGACTGTTGTGTTTTGTTTGTTTTAAACACGTTCATATTGTAGATATATAGAGTTGAAGTTCATGAAAGTTTGGAATATGTGAAAGCACAATAAAAATATAAAATACTTATTTTATTTTGTTAAGAGAGAATGCAGATCTGTAGATATTGGAACTAGTCCACAATGTCTGTATTATATTTAAAATACAAGATTGCGCTGTGAGTTTGTAATATTTAAAATAGAATTTTTTAATTCAGTCAGTGTGGCATTTGTGCCAGGAACATGTTACGTGAGTGGGGTAAGCACATGTTGTGACTGATTATTGCATTAAGCCACATACTGCTACATGACGTTTCACAGACACCAGGCTTGATATCTGCATGTTGGCTAGGCAGAGGTTTGGAAGAAACCACATGGGAGCCAAATAATTCAATGACAGTTATTTAAACTGTAGCTGAGCTCAGTACACTGTCAGTTACCCAGTTCCTGTAGTTATGTGTTGTCGTGACTACAGATCTTGTTATAGGCAGAGTGTGGATGGAAGGACCAAGAGTGGAAAGGTGCATTACAATGTACACATTAGTGGTCTGTTGTACTAACATACAAGTTCAAACTCTTGTCTTACCTGCAGTTACTGGAAGTAAGAAACTTTAATTTACTTTGTACCGGACATCTGGTGATGAACATTCACACAAAGATAATAAATCACCAGATAACTCCCATATTCAACACAGCTTATTTAAAAAAAAAAAAAGATGTGAACGTACAAAATTCTACCATTTTTGTTTGGCCTACCACAGACAGGAACATTTGAATGTTAAATTATCACCCACTGTTTATTTGCTTGTATGCCCTAATTCCATAACAGATAGTGTTAAAATATGGAATGCTTATGACTGACTATAAAAGTCACAATGAAATAAAGCAATTTTCATCAACTTTCTCCCAAATAATTCATTAATATGCAAATAACACAGGGTATTTGCAGGTAGTAATTTCTTTTTCTGCTCATTTTTATTATATTTTACAAAGACATTCTGCATTTCTCGCAGATTTACTCTGTTTAAAATACCACAAACTGTACAATATAAACAAAACAGTTCTGGTATTTCAGGAGGTAAGTGGTAGAGCTTGAGCAAGTGAAGGTGGACAGTCCTGATTGAACTGATATTCAGAGGTTCCCCTAGAGCTTGCATATTAATCAAAATCTATACAAAAGTAAATTTTAACTAATGAAGTCAATGCCAAGTGGAAGGTACCCCTCATAACAGAAAGTAAGACAACTGCACAGTAAGATGCAAGTTCCATTCCCTCCCTGGACAAGCAATGCTTGGCTCAGCCCATGGCTGACATAAGTGACCAAATTTAATGTCAGAATAAAACTGTAACAGTAAGATAGAAGCCGTACAAAGTCCAATATTTTAATGCTCCATTCTTGTCCATCATCACTATAGACTTCTTTCAGGTGCTTACATTTATCTGAGGTCAAGAGCCATGGTAGCTTAACAAGGCTAGGTCTACCTCCTCCAATGTAGGGTCCTTTTCTTCACTTCACCATCATGTCCACACTGGTTCTAGAGTGCTGTCAAAAAATGATAGGATAAATGAGGCCAGAACGTGAAACTGACTGCTCAGTTTAGTTTTAGATAAAGGTTAGTGACTTCGTGGAGCCTTAATTTCATTCCTTTTATACACCTTATGTTAGGCGAAGGCACAACGTAGCACGTCGCACCTATACAACAAACACAAGACATGAGCCATGCCTTCAGCGGGATTCGAACCCTCGATCCCAGAAATTGAGCGGCTACAATAACGCCTTAGATCCACGACCACCGGGATCGTGTATCGTTAGTAAAGATGTGAGGATTAGCCTTTGATAATGAAATGGTATTTAAAATAGAAACATGTTGTAAATTAATAAACGTATTGTGTGTCATAATTTAAACGGTCTAGAACAGTACCGGGGTTCACACAGCTCACTATCCCGGCCAAAGTATGTGAGCAACCACTTTCCTTCATTAAGGCAAGGCAGCTTTAGGCTTGCAACCCTAATTTTCTTTTATAGAATAGTGACAGAGGGGCAACGTTTGGTTTCCTTACGCAAATTCAGCAAACGAACGCATAGCTGTCTGTTCGCTTCATCTGCGAAAATGTAGTGAATGAGTTTCTGTTAAATTTTATATTTGTCAATATTAGATGCAATTATTACATAACATGAAGCTGAAACAATTTTGTAACTTCTTTAAACATGACTTACTGTATATAATCTGGTGTAACTATATAAAGTATTCATTTAAAACTCTGCAGTTTTAATTTGAAATATTCTATACTGTGTACGGTTAAAGAAAAAGTAAGAAATTTTCAAAACTGTTGTAATTCCTTGTGTTTGCTGTTGCTCTTGGCTTTACAAAAACAGTAGTTTATCGGCAATAAATATTCTACTATTGCCACATCACAGGTGTGCAAATTCTCAAAACTCACGTGGAGACTATACGTTACGCTGCCCTGCTCAAGGACACGATAAAGGAGACAGTCTATATGTAGGTAAACTGTTAATAGTGGTACACCCTTTGACTCGCCATTGCGAAATACGTAGTTTGTATGAAGTACACCTGAGCAGTGAACCTATTCCGGGAACTAGTTTGTCTTTCCACTCATTGTCACAGTGGTAGCAAGGGCGATCTGTGTCACCAGGGGGACGTGTCCTTTCTTGCTTCTGCAGAATTCCCCAAGGATTCAAAGCCCCATATCCTCCGCGTGTCATTAATGAACCGTGTCACTGTTTCGATCACATTTCGTTTCTTCGCTTGAAGTCAGATTTGTAGGGGCGGATTACGACACGTCAAAGCCATCGTATGCCGGCCCCTTTACAAAATCCACATTAATTTTCATACTCCCCCGCCCACCGTAACCATCTCGGTCTTCTACGATGTTCTAAGAGTTTTTCCTAAAACAAAATCCTTTAAATATTCGCAGTTCGCATTGCTTGCTACCTGCATTATAAGAAGAAGATTGTTAAACTCTAATAATACCATACTTCTAGATCAATTCTGTACCGAAGTATATACACACACTGGGATGAAGTTTATAGGCAGCCCCACACAGTCAACAAAAAACTGATTTGCTCGCTTTCATTCGTATATTGTAATTTCCTCATTCAGTACCAACTCATGGCTCGAGTGAAAATGAACCGTCTGCACATTCCACTCTTTGTCAACAATTCCACTGACCTATCAGTAAGTTCAGGTTTTCGAGCTCCAAGTCCGTCACAGCGGTATTACACCGTATCGACTGGTAAATATTTACCGACATTATGGAGGGAGTGTCTGCCGTCATGCAGCCCAAGAAAACTGGATTGCTTGACCCTGAGCACAGAAGCTCTGCGCTCTACAAAATCGGTATCTGTATACCAAACAACACGGCATAACAAATCAGAAGACTTGAGTCTTCAAGTGCTGGTTTGTTAACAGTTGCGATGTATTGCAACAGATTCATAGTTCTGCGACGCTATCTTCACCATGACCCTTTCCTTGTCAGTCACGACCTCTTGCGTATGTAACAACTAGCATATATTTCACACTTTTTACAAAGTGACTTCCTTCTCGCATGGTAGAGACAGTATTGTTCCATATTTCGCTGGTGCTCCTGCTACTATTACAGTTGCACTCTTTAAATCAGTTTTTCTAAACTTTTCCTCAGATGCCAGCCATTTATCCTGAATGCTTTGCATATATCAGAGTTTATATTTAGGCCTACATAACGTGATAGCACATACCTATAATTGCTATATTTAATAATTAAATCTACGGCAAAGAGACTAGTTCCACGTTTGGGCAGCCTTAGGTCTAGCAGAAACGTGCAGATATCACCGGTGACCTGTAACTATAGTCGGTAATTTGTTTATTTATTTATACTCGAGTTGTTGATACATTGCCTTTGTGGAATTATATTATATTATTAATCATAATTTGGTTTACTGTTTAATTTTTATGAACGTTATTGTTTGTTTGTGTTTCTGCTTGCATCTTGTTCAGTCATGACCACTTACAAATCAGAATACCCAGCAACAAACGTATTGGCGGACTTTGTGCTTCGATTGAGCCGTGCTGTTGTGAAATCAGTTTCATGTGACCGGATCTTAGTGACGACAAATCAAACCGTACCTGCATCCTGACTTAAGAAAATCACTGGGACCAACAGCTTTTATCAAAGGATGACACAGACTCCTTAGATCAATATTTCTCAGCGTTTCCTACTTGCCTATAGGAAACGCTGATCTGAAGATGTACAAACACTGGGGAGTCAAGGCCGACGGTTTGTTGCGTTTCAAAGAAATATTTGGCGAAAGCGCCCTCAGAGATTTGAATGCCTCTATGAAGTTTTCAGCATTTTTTAAGCTGTTACATTTATGTCGGTCTGTTCCATTGTATTTCGGACCTAGAAATAATACAATAATACTTCACGTCGTGAACTGTGTGGAAGCACTAAGTTCGTCGCGCTCATTCGGTTTCAACTAACATTTTGGTATGAATGTTTTAATGCTCAAGGAGTTTCGAAAATTGACTGGTAAAAACTGTTTAGTTGCTGAGTTGATTGAAGGTTCGCACCCCACGATTACAGTGAACTTTAAGACGTAAATAATGTTCGTATTTTCGACTTATTGTCTGATTCATTACAACACCAGGCCGCCTCTCTTCAGATTACCTTCAGTTCAAAAGGGTATTTGATATAGTAGGGAATTCTGCCTGCTGCTGCTGGCGAATTCGTTGCCAGTTCCCTTCTAACTAAATATGGAACTGTTCGCTAGACTGCCTGTCTTTGGATTTCTTGGTTTCTGAGTTTCGTCCACCATCTCGTAGATCGAGCTGAACGCAAGTGTAATACGTCCACCATAATCAGATCTCGTTAGAATGTTCCTCGTTTCCGTTTTGTGAATCTGTTTCTCATTTGCACGGTTTAGCAGTTGTTACAAAATCACGTCATCAGATTCAAGGAGATGAAGGGTAGTTTCTGATTGTGTCTCACAAAATTGTAAAATATCAGTTCAGGGATAGGAAAATCTCCAAAATTTTGGAAAGGCTGTTTTTGTAACAGCGTAGAAACCCAACGCCCTTAATACGAGAGGCTGATTTTTTTATTTTCTTGGTTATAACAGCCACCAGAAATAAATCAGGCCCTTTGAATACTAACATTTCAGATTGGCATGCTAATTTATGTCCAAAGTGTCCCACATTTGAGCCCAACAGAAATAAAGAAAACGTGGACGATGGAAATTACAGCTTCCAGTAGGCCTATGATGACCCTCGGTCAAGGAACGCTGTTCAATATAATCATTTTCTTGTGATCTAAAATACGAGGTGTCAAGGGTGTAATGGATGTGGTGGCAAACTAAAGTACATTCCATGTTCTTAGTACGTTGCCCACAGTTGTTAGTGATGAGAGAGACTGACCCTTTGTCAGCACTGGCCTGTTATTTTATTTGCGGTGGCCTTGAGGGTGCGTTTCTCCTCGCCTCTGGGTTGCGAAGTTTCAATAAATTAGTGAACCTATTTGTTTAAATAAAAAGCTGTTAAACAGTAATATGATGCATTAACAGATTAGTGGCTGTCATAACTTACGGGACAGGCCGGGATGTCTTGGCCCTTAGGTCAGAAGAGTGTGTTATGTCAGAAAGGTCTCATCGCGTCATGAAAACCTCATTATGGACTCTTAAATTAGTTGCACAGCTGGCTTCCTTGAATTAAAGTGATAAAACATATCTCCAGCGACAAGTAACTGCCGTCATTGATTGTTGTCGTATGTCCAGTTAATTATACTTTCTTTTCATTTTACAAAAATCTCTCAATTAATAGTTGTCTATGTTGAACCGAAATTTTGGTTGGACGGCTACATTTTTAATAAGTAAAAATTTACTAGTTACTCTGTTTTTATCTGTGCTGGCAGTAGACCCGTGGAACGAGGTTGATGTGTTTCGCGTGTCACTGCTTACAGTCCAATCAGAAGAACCCCAGTGTGCAATAAGAAAGATCATAACCAAGCATAAAAATATTCAGATAAACGTTTACTTACGTTGTAACTAGTTTAATACCCGTCAGTGCAACGCATCGGTTATCCGTTATCATACACCAGTTGGGGTGAGGGATAAATTCTGCGAACTAAATTAAACCCATAAATGACAGTTGAAGATCACACATTGGTTGTTGCTGTTAAGGCACACAGTAGACGTGTGAAGGTTAAAAGACGGGGTGTGAACACGTTGGAGTCAGCAAGATACTGATTATGAATACAATACAAAAGAGAAGCTATTTTGAGACATAAAGGACGGGGTTTAAAAAATGCTGATTTAGTGTCGTCTACAAAAACATATCCGTGACATAACGGAATATCGTGCTGTGTGCTTCGCAAACGGCACTGATAACTTTGCGAAGTCTCCAAGGCTGAGACGTGTCAATCTTTATTTGAAATATCACCGTTGGTGTATCAGTCACAATTACATATTAGCATTCACAATCACACACAACGTATTGCTTTACAGTCGTTAGTTACTTGCCGACTAGTTTCGGCCCTGAGTGTGGGTCATCAACAGGCCATCTACAAGAACACGAAAATGTATGCACAAACTCTGTGTACCGTGAGGTTGGACATCCTCGTGTTTTACATTAAACTGTATTTTTAAAATGTTTTGTACTTCTATAACAAACCAACAAATGCACATTTATTAAAAATGCCAAGCAGGTATTATTATTATTATTCTTCGCCAATGTGTTATGGTCACAGGAGTGGCCGTAACACGTTGGCGAATAATAATAATAATAATACAAGCCTGAACATATTTGTAAATGTGCATGTTTTGATTTCTTATGTGAGTATAAAACATTCTTTAATGCACGGTCATGGACCACATAATGTATTTTTAAACATTTTGAAAAGCAGTTATACAGTTCCTTAAATATCCTTAGGTCTCTTTTAATTATAAAGTATCCTTGTACACTTTATACGCGTTTTAATGTCTTTTAATGTAAAAAATGGAGATCTCCATCCTTGTGGTACGTGGGGTTTCGGTATATATTTTCGTGTTCTTATACCGGGGTACTGATAAGACCTTAGCCAAACCAGGAAGGAAACAAGCTCAGAAGCATGTCAGGGACGCGTGCGATTTCAACTACATCAAGACGCGAGCTGTCATAAGGTTTTTGTTTGTTTTTTTTTTTTCCTGCAATGCAAGGCGCCGAAAGAAATTCACGCCATTCTGACAGAAACATTAGCTTGTTTCCTTCCTGGTCTGGCTAAGGACTTAGCAGCACCCCGTTATAATGGCTTCATAATGGCCCACACTCAGGGCCGAAACTAGTTGCCACGTAATTTATGACTGTAAAGCAATGTGGTGTGTGTGTGTGACTGTGACTGTGAATACTGATATGCACATGAGACGTGCAGTTTTATTGGTCTTACGTTACGTGTGCATGACGTGCAAGGTACTCAAGACAGTTTCTGCACAGAATCTTGGTCAAAGTCGAACGTAACAGAAGGCTGTGCACTAAAGGAAAATATCAGTCATGAAGTAATCAAAATAAGCAATGACGTACATTTAAGCAGTACATCTAGATAGCATCGAATGACATTTTTTTTTTATGCTTGCATTTTAACATGGCGTCAAAAGTTTCCCTTATATCTTTACAGAAGGGAGAACTTAGGGGAAGTGGCTGTTACATAAGTAACGATGCAGTGCGTCACGTAACTTGCTCTACTAGTTTGTCTTTTGTTAGTTATTAAAAGAGTATGATGAAACAATATTTTACCAAAGATCAGTACGAATGGGAAGGTTTATGGAATGAAACAGAATGACGTGTGGCGAATGAATGGGGTATATTGTTGTTTATGAGTGTATTGGGAAAAAAAAAGATCTGATTCGTATTTATTTGGTTTAAATGAGTATGGAACCATCTTGATTGTTATATTAACGTAAACCTGTGTAATTAAAGACGAATGTTTTCGACAAATTACCAAACTGTGATGATCACATATTGTATAAAAAAAACACTTGTTCCCGAGTTAAAAATATTCGTCTGTAAACAACTATACATATACATATACATATTATATATATATTACAGAACTTGTATCAACTCGCAACACGACTTTGTATATAAAATTTATGTCATGTGGTTACATTATACATAAATATATATTGTGTACATATATAAAATATTAGCACATTGAACAGTATTACGGGAGGTCTGCAGTTATTTGAGACAAACCATCACTCCCCTCTACCACTGACCTAACCCTACTCCTTACTATTTTTAGTTGTTTGTTTCTGTTAACTATTAGCTTTATCGTATTGTAATTGTTTGTGTGGCATTTTTCTTCTTCGGAGCTGTCTAAACAGGTTCAGTGTTCCCCAAATGGACACGTAACTTACAGACGAATGACCCATTTAGATAAGAGTAAACTGAAATGAGTCCCAGTTTAGTGTGTTTCAGCTTCAAGTTCATACCGTTGTTCTTCATTGTATCAAAAACAATCAAACATTGTATATTGTGTGTTTGTTTGTTAGATAAGGTAAGACTCATGCCAGACGTTTTATGACTTATAAATAGCCATTATCAGGACGAATCTTTTATCAACTTAGGAAATGTGCGTGAGTACTATGTACACTACAGTTCTGTGTAATAAAATATCAGTGCCGCTACACCCTTACAGGTAATTTAATGGGAGCCTTGTGCGTTACTGAATTTGAATTTTTTTTTTTGTATTGTGTCAGTCTGCACCACATCAACGTGAATTCTTGACATCGTCTAATAACGCTTCACAAAAATACCCTTTACGTACACAAGCATTAAGGAATGTCTAGAAGCCACAAACAATATGTGGGATCTTATGTATATTGGACCGTGCATCATTGTGATAGTTGAAGAATAAGAGACCAACGTGATGTCACTGGTTATTAAGTTTTATTTCACTTCTACTATGCTCAACATGTTTCGGACATTAATACATCCATCATCAGGAGCCTGCGACTTTTCTATTGTATCACCACATTGGTCACGTGTTCTTGAAGCCTGCTACACGGATACCACCCCAACCCAGCCACACCGAAAC
>Ga0131853_10022928_pt1 | contig 11283 bp, 6 predicted proteins | sample TergutLab28metaG_FD_92764 | JGI IMG/M metagenome (GOLD analysis project Ga0131853, IMG submission 92764) | Labiotermes labralis P1 segment gut microbial communities from Petit-Saut dam, French Guiana - Lab288 P1 (version 2) (version 2) | ecosystem: Host-associated > Arthropoda: Insects >...
AGTCTACCGACCGTAGGGATTAACAAGGGCAACACCGGTGGGCTGCGTTGCGGTTCCGTGTTGCCAATAAACATAGGGGGATCTGCCGGGCCAAGGTCTTGCGGGCACCCCGGAAACGGCAAGGAGAAAATTATGAGAAAGACATTTGCAAAAACGGTTGGTTGCGCCGCCGTCCTGGTTTTGGCTGTGGCGTTTTTTGTCGCATGTGGTACCGGTGGCGGGGCCGCCGCAAGGCCGACCATCATACCGCCCACCGACATTGACCCGGCGGTGTTCGACAACTTCAACCACGGCTTTTCGTCCCCGTTGAACGGGCACAATGGACAGTGGGGCAACAACGATATTCACACGAACGGCCTGGGGTACTGGTTTGGCGGGGTAAGTTCGGAATCCATGGTGCTTGCCGAACCTTTCCACGGTGTCCATAACCGGATTGCCACTTTTGGCCTGGGCGCCGCCGCAAACAGCTGGGGAAGGATTTTCCAGACCAGGGATGGCATACCTGCCCCGCTGGGCGCACCCAATGCCATAGGAATAAGGTTCATGGCCCGTGAGGACAACGCCACTTTTGTCGACGTTACCTGGGCCATCTTTGTCCATGCCGGCCGGGGAGCCGGGGGACCTTCCGCCGGGATGTACTTTCAGCTTACGGAGTACGCCGAATGGCAGGAGTTCTTTCTGGAGTTTCCGGCGGATTTTAGAAGCGAATGGATAACCGGTTATGACGTATGGATGCGGACTTTCCCGCCGCGTGCGTTGCAGGGGGATGCCGCATCTGCCATGTCCATCGCCCAGATAGTGTTCGTCTACCCCGAAGCTGCGCCGGCGGCGACGCCCGATGCATCTGCGGTGGAAGACGAGTAAAAAAGCCCGGACCCAGGTGCCTGGCCCGGCATCTGGGACGTGTTGCCTGGAAAACGGACGGGGGTAAATCGTGAAAAAAAGACTTGCAAAAATGGCCTGTTTCGCCGCCATGCCCATTCTGGCCTTGGCGCTGTTGGGCGCATGTGCCACGAACGGCGGCCGTCCCGCCCCGGCACGTATCCTGGAACCAATTCCCCCCGCCGATCTAAACCCGGCAGTGTTTGACGATTTTGACCACGGCTTTGCTTCCCCGCTGAACGGGCACAACGGAACCTGGGGCAACAACCTTATAAACGATACCGGCCTGGGGTACTGGTTTGGCGGGGTAAGTTCGGAATCCATGGTGCTATATGACGGGCCGCCCGCCGGCCAGCCGCCGCCGTTCAACCACCGGATCGCCACTTTCGGCCTGGCCAGCCCGGAAAACGGCTGGGGCAGAACCTTTAGGAACAGGGATGGCGTGCCAACCCCGTTGGGCGCGCCGGATGCCATAGGGGTCAGGTTCTGGGCGCATGAGGTCGGCGTGGCCTTTCTTGGTTCCACCTGGGCGCTCTACATCCATTCCGACCGGGGGCCATCCGCAAGTCTGGAGTTCCGGATTGCCACGATAAACCAGTGGCAGGAATTCATCGTCGAATTCCCCGAAGGTTTCGGAAGCGAATGGATAACGGGCTACGATTTCTGGATGCGGGATTTCACGCCGGCCGCTACAGGGCCGGGCGCTTCCGCCGGCATGTCCGTTGCCCGGATGATGTTTGTCTATCCTGACCCGCAAGGGGTCTACGAATAGCAAAAAATGGTGACACACAAGACCGCGTTGCGGATCCGTGTCGCCGGCAGAAACGTGCAAGTTAGGAGAAAGATTATGAAGAAGCGATTTGCAAAAGCGGCCGGTATCGCCGCGGTTCTCGTTGTGGCTTTGGCGTTTTTTACCGGGTGTCCCGCAGGGGATCCTGTCATCAATGGCCCGCAGATTGAGCCGGAGGCATGGGTATTTGACGACTTTAATCACGCCGCACCCGGCAGGATAGATCCGGAGTATGGCTGGAATGCCCCGATTCACATAGGTTACTGGGCCGGTGGCGTAAGCCTGGGGGCGTATGTATTCGATCATGAGGAACCACCGCACGCCCCCGCCGGCATACATCTTACCCGTGTAAGTGCCTATCACACGCCCCATCCTGAAAACGCCTGGGGAAGGGAATTCCCGACGCCAAGGCCGGTGCCTGCCGGTTCCACCGGAATTAGCTTCTGGGTTTTCGAGGAAGGTACGGACGACGATAGGGATGCGGAATTGCTGGAGGTATCCGGTACCTGGCTGTTTACGGTCGGATGCGTTGATGGGAATACCGCGACGGCATACTTTACGATAACCGAGGTTGGCGTTCGCCAGCAGTTCCAGTTGTTGTTTCCCGCCGGTTTTGGAAATGCGGTTGCCGAATACATGTTCTTCATGCGGCCCACGGGAGATTACGTGCCCGGAGTTGCTCCCCCGGATGGGTCTGTTTCCGGCGGCCTGCATTTTACCCAGATGAGGTTTATCAATCCGAACGAGCCGAACGAATGAAAAAACTTAGAGGGCAAGCATGAAAAAAACCGCGTCGATTGTGGCGTTGCGGGCAGCGGTGCTGTTTGTGGCGGCGTTTCTGGTACCAACAATTTTTGTCTCGTGCGGCGCTGCGCCCAACGTTCCGGAAGGCCGGCCCAGGCTGGAACGGGAGGGCCGGCCCTTTTACAAACGTGGCGTTTCCTACAGCTTTGAGCAGGGCGGCACCACGTGGGATGACTTTGCTCTGCTTGCCCCCGGGATATACTGGTTCTACAACTGGTGGATCACCATGCCCCGGGAAGTTGCCGATGCCGCAGCGTACCACGGCATAGAATTCATTCCCCAGGTCTGGGATCCATGGGATTTCGAGCCATACCTGGAACGGCACATGGCCGCCCATCCCGGCACCAGGTACATAAAGGGTTTCAACGAACCGAACCTTACCGACCAGGCAAACCTTACTCCGGCCCGGGCCGCACCTGGCTGGCGCAGGTTCATGGATGCCGCCGGACGGCACGATCTTACGGTCGTGTCCCCGGCCGTGAACTTCGGCACCCTCGAAAACTACTGGCTCCCGTGGGTCTGGCTCGATGAATTCTTCGGCATAGATTCTGTTGACCCGGACACGGGAAGAATAACCAGGAACCGTGGCTTTCCCGGCGTGTCCCTGGATGACGTCCATGCCATTCGCATTCACTCCTACATGCGGGATCCGGGTGCCATGAAGTGGTTCATAAGCACGTTCAAAAGGTACAACAGACCAATCTGGCTGACAGAGTTCTGCGCCTGGGAAGACGTGGCATCCCCGGAGCAGCAGATGGAATTCATGAGCGAGATGATCGCATACCTGGAACAGGATCCCTGGATCGAAAGGTACGCCTGGTTCATCCCCAAGGGCAGCGAACACGAAAGCGTTCATCCCTTCAACAAACTGCTGACCCACGACAGCCCGCCGCAGTTGACCCCCCTGGGGGTGGTGTTCGTCAACATGAGCAGATTCGACTGCAGGGTGTTCATACCGGCCGGCGAGCTTATGACGGCTTCCAACATTACCGCATCGAACCTGTCCGAATACGTGGATTCCGAATGGCTAAGGCCGGAAGGCCCGCACTGGCCCCGTGTCGAATACGGTTACACCCGGGGCGCTTCCGTTCACTTCCGCCCCGGGACGGATCCCGGCGGGGCAGCCCTGGACATGTTCAACTTCACCCGGCAGAACTGGATCGAATACCAGGTGGAGATACCGGCGTCCGGAACCTACACCCTAAGCATTAGAAACATGGCCGAGTCCCCCACCGAAATGGCGATTTACGTGAGCGGGCAACTTGCAACGACGTTCACTTTCAACCCTATCGACGTATGGACAACCGGCACCGTTCCGCTGGAACTGGAAGCCGGCCGGCATACCATGCGTTTCAGGGTAAACGAGGGCTACCTGTCCTTGAACTGGCTAAGGTTGGATTAGGAGGCAGGCAATGGCTAAAATGGTACACCCTGGATTTGCGACCGTGGCGCTGTCGGTTTTTCTGCTGACCCTGCTGGCATCATGCCAGGTGGGTACCCCGGAACCGCCGTGGGAATCCCCGCCGGAAGGCTTTGCGCCTGTCATGCCGGCCGGCCGATCCGTGAAACGTGGCGTGTCGTACAACTTCAACACCCCCAACAATCCCACCGGCGAGATAACCAGGGCGGACATGGCCCTGCTTTCGCCCGGCGTAAGGTGGTTCTACAACTGGGCCAACAACATGCCGGCGCATGTAAGATCGGCGGCTCTGGAGTTCGACCTTACGTTCATTCCCCAGGTATGGAACGCATCGTGGAACTTCGACACCGTTTCCGGCAATATCGGCACGCTTGTCGGCGAGGGCCACGACATTAGATGGCTGATGGGCTACAACGAGCCGAACCTTACCGACCAGGCCAACATGACCCCGGCCGCCGCCGCCGCGGACTGGCCCCGTGTGGTGGACCTTGCCCGCAGCCTGGATCTAAAGCTTATATCGCCGGCTATGAACTGGGGCACCATGCCGGGTTTCGAGGATCCCAACGTATGGCTGGACCGGTTTTTCGAACATGAAAATGTCGATATCGATGACCTTCATGCCATTCGCATACATTCCTACATGTCCCATGCGGTGGCCCTGAAAGGTTTCGTCGATATGTTCACCCGTTACGGCCTGCCAATCTGGGTGACGGAATTCTGCGCCTGGTATTACTCGACCGGCGAGGAGTTCCAGATGCAGTTCATGAGCGAGGCGGTCGTGTTTCTGGAACTTCACCCGCAGGTGGAAAAATACTTCTGGTTCATCCCCAAGGGCGGCTGGGCCGGAACGTACAACACGAACCCGCCCTTCCACCATCTGCTTACCGTCACGAATCCGCCGGAACTGACCCCCCTGGGGGTGGTGTACGTCAACATGCCCGGTTTCGACAGGAGCATGTGGGTGCCTGCGGGGCAGCGCATGGTGGCCGCGCACATTACCAACGTCAACACTTCGGAAAGGCTGCTTGTGCCGGACGTGTTCGACAGGTCGGTGCATTTCCGTCCCAGCAGGAATCCGGCCGGGGACAGGGAGCTGCTGGACATACACAACTTCACCGCAAACGTGTGGGTCGAATACCAGGTGGAAGTGCCTGCCGGGGGGACATCCACCATCAGCATACGCAACATGGCGCCTTTGGCAACGGTGATGGACATACACGCCGACGGATCGTTTGTTCGTACCGTCAACCTTTCGGCGTCCAACGCATGGCGGACGACAACCGTTCCCCTAAACCTGGATGCCGGCAGACATACCCTGCGGCTGACGGTCCGTTCCGGAAACTGCGCCATAAACTGGCTAAGGTTGGACTAGCATGGAAAACAAAGGTTTCGTGAAAATCGTGGCAGTCATGCTGTCGGTGTTTCCGCTGGTGTCCTGCGGTACCGCCGGGGCACGCCGGGTGGGGCCGCCGCCTGAATGGCGGGGCGAGGCACCGGCCTGGGGCGAATGGCCGGAAGCCCATGTCAAGCGTGGCGTGGCCTACAACTTTTACACGCCCCGCAACAACCCGACGCCGGAAGCAGACGTCGCCCTGCTTGCGCCCGGCGTAAGGTGGTTCTACAACTGGAGTCCCGGGATCAATTACCCACGGGTAGCTGCGGCGGCCGTGGAACACGGCATGGTCTTTGTCCCACAGATATGGAACGACGACTGGGACTTCGATACCGTTCTTGCCGACCTTCGCGCGCTGATTGCCGAAAAGCCGGAGGTAAGGTGGATCATGGCGTACAACGAACCTAACCTTGTGGACCAGGCCAACATGACCCCGGCCCATGCCGCCGGGGACTGGCCCAGGTTCGTAAGGCTTGCCCGGGAACTGGACCTTAAGATCGTGTCGCCGGCGATGAACTTTGGCACCATGTACGGTTTTGGCGATCCCGTTGTGTGGCTCACCGAATTTTTCGCGCAGCCCGGCGTTTACGTCGAGGACCTGCACGCCATACGCATACACACTTACATGTCCCACCTTTCTGCCCTGAAATGGTATGTCGAACTTTTCAAGCGGTGGGGCCTGCCCATCTGGGTGACCGAGTTCTGCGCCTGGTACTATTCGACCGACGAGGAATTCCAGATGCGGTTCATGAGCGAGGCGGTCGCCTACCTGGAACTTAACCCGTGGGTGGAAAAATACTTCTGGTTCATTCCCAAGGGCGGCTGGGCCGGCACGCGCAATGAAAGGCACCCGTTTCACCATCTGCTTACCGTCACGGATCCGCCGGAACTGACCCCCCTGGGGGTGGTGTACGTCAACATGCCACGTTTCGACAGGACCGTGTGGGTGCCTGCCGGCCGGCGCATGACTGCCGGACACATGACGAACTCCAACGTGTCGGAAACCATGTCCATTCCCGGAAGCTCAAGCACGCCGGTGCATTTTCGCCCCAGCACGGACACGACCCCCGACAGGGAACTGCTGGACATACACAATTTCACCACGAACAGGTGGATCGAGTTCCAGATTGAGGTTCCGGAATCCGGAACCTACACCCTTAGCCTTCGCAACACTGCGCCTTCCACTACGGCGATGAACATACACGTCAACGGCCTGCTTGCCGGGACCGTCGATCTGACACGTACGGATGGCTGGCGAACCACCGCCGTCCCCCTGGATCTGGATGCCGGCCGGCATACCATACGGCTGACAGTTCGGTACGGCAATTGTGCCCTGAACTGGTTGCGCTTGGATTAGATCCGCAGTATTGCGGGTTTGTGAATATTTTGAGGAGGCTGTTTATGAGAAACAAATTGTTCGGTATTCCCGCGGTGGTGGCACTGGCAGGAATTTTTGCGCTGGTCTTTATGGGTTGTCCCAGAAACGACGATCCACGTCCCCCTACGGTTCCGGTAGAAAGCGTTACGGTAACTCCCGTTGAGTACACGCTGGAAGTAGGCCAGTCCGTGACCCTTAGGGCGAATGTGGCCCCCGCGGATGCTACCGACAGAACGGTAACCTGGTCCGGTTTCAACGCCAATGTGACACGGGCCGTTCCCACCATGGGCACGATACGGGCCGCCGCACCCGGACCCGCCGCCTACGAGGTGACGGTATATGCCGCCAGTGTCGGACATGCCGACATCATAGCCACGGCGGGCGGCGTGGCAAGCACGGCAGTGCGAATAACGGTAGTCCAGGCAGGGACAGTGGTACCGGTTGTCAGCGTCACTATCGACCCCGCCGATCCGGTCACGCTGGATGTGGACGAGGAAACGACCATTTCCGCCACCGTGCTTCCGGGCGATGCAACCAACCGGACCGTAGCCTGGAGTGGTTTCAATGCCAACGTAACGAGGGTGAGCTATAGCCAGACCGATAACGTGGCAACGGTGACAATAAGGGGTGCCGCCGTGGGAACCGCCGACATCATCGCCACGGCGGGTGGCGTGCCAAGTACGGCAGTGCGAATAACGGTGGAAGGAGAAATCCCGACTTTCGAAATTGCGATGGGTGCATCCCTGCACGGCAGTTTTGAAATCAGTCCCGTTACGGCGCAAGAGGGCGACACGGTAACTCTGGAACTTACGCGCGTTACCCGGTTCTTCGAATTTGACGCTTGGAACATTACCGGGGGAATAACTGCTACTTCTACAGGCGAAAACACCTGGACCTTTGTTATGCCGGGCAACAATGTCACGGTAGGTGCCAGCTTCACTTTTGAAGGATATACGATGCCCGGTTATGAAGCTACCTTCCTGGGCGACTTTAGAGGTAGAACGGGTGCGTTCGCTGGGCCCCACGGAAGCATGAATTTTTGGGCAAATACCTGGTGGAGTGGTTTTTTCACCCTGCATGGTCGCGACCTAGTGAGTTGGTTGAGAGGACCGTATTTCTCTGGAATTGGAAATACGGGTCATAACTGGAATATTGCCCACTATGATTTCATAACCTTTTCGGTCATGACAGATACGACAACTGCTTCTGCCAATAACCCCCACTATAGTGCCGTAGGAGAAACCGTTAGGTTTGTCCTGCATCAGGTGGGTGGCGACGCTCCAGCCGTCGATCATTTCTTTCATTATGTTGACATCGAAATTACCGAGGAAATGGATCGGACATGGTGGGATATAACGATACCCCTTAATGCCGGTGACTTCCTGAATGACGGCGATGTTGAGATAGATCTCACCATGGTTCAGGGATGGAGATTGCACATGCTCCACGGGCCTGATGGAATGCTTGGTGGAAACCCCGCGCCTCGTATCTATGTGGATTCCATAATTGCTTGGAGGCAGGACAGTGCTAGTGGATCTTACAGAATAACCAAGGGCGAAACAATCTATGGCGAGGGGGACTTCGACATAAGCCCCGATGGATTGGTACAGGTAGGCACGACAGTCACCCTGACTGCTATACCTGATGTAGGGTACGAATTCTATGTCTGGGTAATTACTGGTGCTACAGTCGAACCTGTTCAGGATGCGACGAGTGCCAACGTATTTACCTTTGATATGCCTCCGGCGCACATCACGGTAAATGCCGAGTTTGTTCCAGAAGACGCTGAATTCTTTACTGTTACCGAGGGTACGGTTATTGGTGGAGGCAATATTGCTATCGGCCGTACCAGCGCAGCGGAGGGCATGACGATATCCTTAACGGCTGAGGCTGATGAGGGGTACGGATTCATCGGCTGGACTCTTACTGGGGGAATCGTTCCCGTGCAGGTAGGCTATACCAACGAATGGACCTTTGAAATGCCCGGGAACGATGTTACGGTTGATGCCTTATTTGAAAGCCTTACGCATTTTGACATGAGCAGATTTCCACATGCACCAGGGGGAATAGCTCCGCCTTTCGTGGCAACTTCCTGGCGTGCTGAATTTCTGGGACCAGTGGATGACCGTTTGACATTGTTCTTTATGAGGAGCCATTATGCCTGGGCCCAGGTTCTAAAGTCAGGTCAGACATGGGACCTTTCTGGGTGGGAGTACGTTTCCTTCTGGATAAGGAATGCATATTCGCCTGGAAGTGATTTTACGACTCCTCCCGTGGAATCTGCTATTGGTCAAACATACAGATTCGCCATAATGACTGGTGCCGGCGTTGCCAACGAGTTCTTTGTCAGTGCAGAGGACTTTACCATCGATGCCTCATTTGATGAGTGGGTGGAAATAAGAATACCTTTGGCCAACTTTGTGAATAATGCAGGTGCTCCCATAAATCTTGCAAATGTCACGGGGTGGAGGTTTTGGTTTCCTGCTGGCTTTGTGGGACCGGACGATGGAGGGGCCACGAATCCAACGATACTCATTGCAGACATTCGTGCCGTAATGGCTGACTAGAAGGGGTAACCCAACCCTGTTTCCACGGCAACCTGCGGTTGCCGTGGAAACATTGGTCTGGCCCGGCATCTGGATTTCTGGGTGCCGGGCATCATCGAAACCGCAACCGTGCAAAAGGCGCACGAAGGAAAGCTTTTAAAAATATTTGGAGTGTCTTCGCCATGCCCTTGTGCGTCTTTTGGACCGTTGTGGTTCTGCCCGGGTTTTGCCCCCCGGGATAAAGCGGGTTTGCTTCAGCAGTGTCGTGGGTGGTTGGAAACATTTGGAAGCTTGCGGACAAAAACAAGTCTTCAAATAACACCACCTCCTTAAAAAGCGTTCGGCCAAGTACGTGGGTTTGCGGACGTTTTCGATTCGCCCACGACTTGCTGAAACAAGCCCGCTTTTTGGTTCCGGAACCCCCGGCGAAACAGCCGGTTCCACACCGCCGCAAACCCTGATACAATGTACGGATGAAAAAAGCACTGTTTGCGGCCTGCCTGCTGGCCTTTTTTTGCATGCCCATGCCGGCGCAGAACCATACATCGATAGGCCTGGACAGCCAAATCTACCACATTCTGGAACAGGCCGAAATTAGGGGCCTTATCTCCCCGCTTTCCGGGGTCAGGCCCTACACACGCAGCGTTGTCGTAAGGGCGATAAACGAACTTCTTGATTCCGGCAGGCTAAGACCCACCGAACGCCAGATACTCGAGGACTATCTGGCCAGGCTTGCCAGACCGCAGCAGCAGGGCCTTGACTTGCAGCGGGGCGCCTTTTTCGGCGAAACCACGATGGGCGAAAACGAAACGGTGCTGACATTCCACATGGACGTCGGCATGGACTTCGAACTGTCGTCCAGCTTCATCCCCACCTTTGGCGAAACCCATACCGATGCGGAATTCTGGGTGCATCTGAACCTTGCCGGCGATATAGGCCGGCACGTTTCCTACGGGTTCTACAACCAGTTCGGCATAGTCAGGGCGCAGCGCAGATTCCTTGGAATGTACAACACATTCTACGAAGGCTTCGACATGGGGCCGGACAGTTATTTCCAGAACCGTCTTGTCAGGGTTTACAGCGGCCCGCTCACGCATTTTCCGTTTGCCTACAGGGGACGCTGGGATGCCTCGGTCTACTTTCTTGGCCAGCTTTCCAGCATGCAGGGCTGGCCGGATTCCGTTGCCGGGGCGTTGAGCCTTAATGCCGAACTGACGGCTTCCTTTTTGGAGGACAGGCTTATCATGCGCATGGGAAGGATGCGGCGCGAGTGGGGTTCCATGCCTCTTGGAAGCAGCCTTACATTCAACAGCGCGGCGCGGCCTTTCCTGGCGGTGGAGGCGGAGTTCAACCCTTTTTCGTGGTTCAGCTTTTCGTCGCTTACCGGTATTCTCGAATACAAAAACACCGAGGGCATATCCAGGTCTTCCATGACCAACCAGAATGCGTTTTCCATCATGATGATCCAGTTCAGGTTCCGGAACTATCTGTTTCTGGATCTTATCGATGCGGCGATATGGCCCAAGCGTTTCGAGCTGGGCTACATGCTCCCTATAACCAGCAATTTCCTAACGCAGAACAATGTCGGCTATTTCGACAACATGGCGCTGGCTTTGAACCTAATGGCGCAGTACCCCGGCCTGGGTAGTCTATGGTTCTCGCTTTTCGTGGACGAGATGAACTTCCAGCCCGACATGTGGAACCTGGCCCGTACCATGATTGCGTATCAGGCCGGGGTGAATGTCCCGCTGCCGTTTCTGGCTTTTTCGTCGCTGCGGTTCAGCTACACCAAAATCAACCCGTTTACCTACACCCATACCCGGCAACGCAAGCCATGGTATGGCGACCTCCTTATGGAAACCGGCTGGACCAACCACGGGGTTGCGCTGGGGCACTACCTGCCCCCGAATTCCGACGAGTTCCTGCTGCAGTTCAGGACGATGCCGGCAAGAAACCTGTCCACGACCCTGCAGTACCAGATGATTCGCAGCGGTGCCAACTTTGGTTCCGGCGCGGTGATGGGCAGCGATCTGCGTTCCGAACTGGATCCGTCGAACAGGGGGGGGCCTA
>Ga0131853_10022930_pt1 | contig 11282 bp, 6 predicted proteins | sample TergutLab28metaG_FD_92764 | JGI IMG/M metagenome (GOLD analysis project Ga0131853, IMG submission 92764) | Labiotermes labralis P1 segment gut microbial communities from Petit-Saut dam, French Guiana - Lab288 P1 (version 2) (version 2) | ecosystem: Host-associated > Arthropoda: Insects >...
CGACCCCAGGGCCATAGTGCGATCGGAAGGATTTTATGTCAATGAAAAATCCACTGACACCAGCTGGGATCGAACCAGCGACCTTTCGATTTGTAGCACAGCACCTTAACCACTGTGCTACCGCGGTACAGTCGACTATAGGAACGACCAAAAAACGGATGGTGGGACTGTGTACATACAGATATCAGCAGATGCAAAATGAACGTGTAGAAGGAGAGGTGAAAAAAATAGCTGACTGGGAGAAGTTCGTTACGGAGGCGAAGGTCCGTATCGGATTGTAGCGCCATCTAAGAAGAAGAAGATTGGGAGAGGCACACACATCTATCATGGGCCGATACGGCTACTTGCACTTAGAACAGCGGTAATATTATAAGACGGAAATATTGTTATTAATACAGTCCTATTCAGATGTTTGTTGACAGCGATCCGAAAGGCATGGTCAAGCACACACAATAAACTCAGCGACTTCAGGCTTAAAACCCAAAACAATCGTGAGTCTCAGTCTGGATGAAGAAGGAGAACCACAAAATTTTATGAGGCAGCCAAAGTCCTCCGAATAACAGACGAGTTCTATGGAACCCCTTTATAGGGCTGAAAAAACCGGACAAAAACACGTGAAAAGAAAAACTTAAATATGTAAGTAAGAAAAACCTGTATTTGACGCCTTTTGAATAAGAAATTTTCTACCTATTACATTTATCCTGTATAAAATTTACAATATCCGATATAGGCCCAATGTACAGAGCACTGTACTACAGAAAACTCCCCTACAATCAACGTGACACACATACAAAACATCCAGTAATCTAAATTCGTATCCGACGCCTAAGCCTCGACTTTTATTATTTTAATATATATATATATATATATATATATATATATATATATACACTTAAAAATAATATAATGCATTGACGAGTAATTTGCCTTGTTCGCCTGTTTTTATTACAAAACATAAGATATATTTAACTACTTATGAATCAACTTATTGTTACAACTTACTTTCAAGAACTTGTGGAATCCCCAAAACATGAAACATTATTATGTAGGAGGCGATGAATTTGTGTCTTATTGTTAAATAATTGCGTAACTATTCTGATGGTCTTCGATTATTGACGGAAATATGTAGCTGTCATAAGAAACATATTTGTGTTTGACTGACCACTACAAGTGTTGTTATGATAAGCTTAAAGCACAGGAGGACGAATTACATCAAGTCCACTCTTTGTATAAATTTAGAGATATATAACACTGTTCTGTTTATAGGTGGTTACACACAAGCTCAAAATGCGAGACAAAAATGTGTGGTTATCGCCTGGGCTGTGACCCATACGACCAAAGGAACAATTTATTTCCAGGCAGTGCAGTAATGAGACAAAGTCGAATTCCTACCAAATGGACACCGGAGTTAAGACAGCCGGGCCATAAAGCTAACCCATCACATTCATCTAACGAGCGAGACTGTACACACAATCCCTCCACATGTCTACGTCAATAAGGCTATAATTAAGAACAGGGAGAATTTCACCACTTTTAATTTACCTCATATGGGCGTTTTCCTCGTGCCAAAGATTGTTCAACGATGAATTCCAAGGATGCTTTCTTCTTGTGAAGTTAACAGTTACTCATGGGGTCAAGAAATTCCCCACACATTGTGAAACCAGAAGTTTCATTACCGTATTCACAAGCGACGTTCTCAGGCCCCTCCCTACAGAGTAATGCACCCCTCCACGCCCATCCTTTACGTTTCTGTAATATCCACTTTAATATTGTACTTCTACTTAATATTATGCCTTCCTAATGATCTTTCTCTCTCATTCAAGTTTTGCAAGAAAAATCGTGCAGCTCAAATGCCCCGTTCATTCCATCCTTAATAGTATCAATCTAAAATTATTGGCGAAGAGTAGAAACACAAAGCAAATCACAACATTAGTTTCTCATTCTTCGCGTTACTTCTTTTCGCTTAGGCCCAAAATTGTTCTCAGTGCTCTGTTCTCAAAATACCACAGTTTATCTCTTCCTTTTAATATAAGTTTAACAGGGTTGCCAAATAAAATGCAATTATAGCTCTTTATATTTTCACCTTTATGACTTTAGACAGCACGGGAGAAGACAAAAGATGCCTGACCGAATGATGACAGGCATTATTTGAACTTAATTAATTTCTTTGTGCATGCAGTTTTGAATGGTTAGTGTCGTTCCCAAGTATTTGAACTCTGTCACGTTATTGCCTTCATCTGCTAATTTTGTTCTACAATCTGTTCAAAAGTCATGAACGTGTACTTAGCACTACCCCTATTCCCTCCTTGCTAAACACCCATAATCTTTTCGTGGTTTTCCTATACAGAATTCATTCTTCCAACCAATAACACCACATCAACAACACTGACCAAAAGATGGTATGTACCATTTATTTTCACTCCCTCATGGTTCTCTTCGATCTTTCTAGTGGCTGGTGGTAAGAAGAACGTAGGACGGAATAGTGTTAAGTGCTCTCCTTATTTCACACCATTCTGAACAGGAAAAGTATCAGACAAACAATTCCCTGTCCAGACGTTACTAGAGGTTTCATTTAAGTGAATTTTGATTAACCTCACCAGTTTCATGCAATACAAAACAGAGTAATCATATCACCCCCAACATCCCTTATACGGGAATCAAAAGCTTTCTTGATGACTCAAGTAGTTGAAGTACTGCTGCAGTTTATTCCAAGAGCTGTCTTAACTTTTCAGCAGCCAAATATATTATTTCGAAATTTCCACCGATGATTTAAAATAATTTGGTATGCACACGGGGTAAACCTTGACGAAGGTTGCTGGATTAACCTTGTACGCAACTGACATAAATTATTTTCAGAATAATAAATCTAAATGATATGATATATGATACATTTGTTAACTACAATTGGGTTGACAACCGGTGGCAGTTTTACAGTACATATTTACACACAAACAATACAGAGAATAACACAATGAAACGGAATACCTAGAACGGAACATATATAACAATAATACATAAAAATAACAATAGGATTACATAACAATACGAATACATAATTTACAATATTAAATAGAAGCATACAACCATACATACAATGATACAAAATAGAACCAAAAGAATATGAAAGAATGTGATAAAAGAAAGAACCATATAAGTGGCAAACTTCATATGATCTGTATATTTTATAATAATGATAGAGATGACTGGGTTACATTCCAGCAAAAGATGCAGTACACAGAGGATTACATAAATCTCCAATGCGAACAAACTACACGAATTTTACTGCTCCCTTAAACTATTCGTATTGCTGCATCAAGCAGGTTACTGTGGACTGTATTTATTTATCGGATGGAAACAAGAAGCGAACGCTGATAAGACATGTATTTCTACTAAAGTCTCGTCTTTATATCTGAATTTAAATAAAATTCTGCATCGGGAAATTTATTTTTGGTTTATAATACTGCTGTCCCTCTTGGAATAAACTAAAATCGAACAACATTCTTAGTTTCAAAACGCCAGAGCACGCGGAAGTGATAAAGCTAAAAATACTTATCATGAAAATAAGCTGTTAACTGAAATGTCTGACGCTCTAGTAAATACTGTAACCAATGAAAGATAAAACAAAGTTTCTAGTTTTTATTTTATTTTCATTGTTACACCGTGTATGTTGTCGAGTTACTCAATTATTACACCAACCACTGCACATATATAAAATTTACACATTAAAACATTAAAACGCTCAGACATGTTTCGGTCCTAGGACCATCATCAGGGTACTAGCAAGGCACTCTTCGCAACATAACATTACAGAACACGGCATGCTACCACAATACCCAACTGGTACAGCGAAATTAATGTGACTTTTTATAGTGTGACTTTAGCAAGGACGATATGGCACCCTGATGATGGTCCTAGGACCGAAACATGTCTGAGCGTTTTTAATGTTTTAATGTGCAAATTTTATACATTTTATATATGTGCAGTAGTTGGTGTAATAATTGAGTAAAGTCTCTAGTGATAGCCAATCTGATGTACAAATGCAATAATTTTGATTATTAGACATATTTCCGCAATGAATAAGCATCAAGGTTACAAAAAATCGGTATGTATGTTAAATCAGTTCACTGTGATATTGCACCTATATGTATTCGAGCAACTTCTAACAACCGCAAACAACACAGCCTTAAGTAGTTTAATCTAACTTGGAAAACTGTAACAGCAAATTAAGTGCTCTATGTATCCAGAAACTCTTGCGTAAGACCTTTACATGACGTCAGAAAATGTTAAATTCACGGATTAAATTATGTTGCCGCAAGAAATAGATGTTTCTGAAATAATAAGTTTGAAAAGTTAAAGAGCAAACGTTTAAAGTGGAGATGGAAGAGAGCAATAAGTAACAAAAGAAGAGTACTGAAGAGTAGTAAGAAAAAGTAGAACAAAAAGGGCAAAAAGCAAGAACGGAGTCTTAAAAACTAACATACACTCAGTATACACACGTAACGAATATTCCTGCTAGCTTGTAGGCATTTGGTAGGAATTAGGAGCAAGGAATAGTTTTCCTTGCTAATGCGAGAACTTCTCCTACACAGCTGTGAGGCGGGAGAGATTAAGCAATGTGTTACAGGCGTTTTTCAAGTACGTGTAATTTTCCTACGAACGCCATTGTGCTATATCTTTTCCAAGACGAAAGCAACACTCTAAAATAGTAGAGACACTGCACACTTAGAATTCACTGAATACAAGCAGAAATACGCTAATTCTACTGGGTTTTCTTTTTCACGAGACTACAGAAAACTAAAACGAGGAATTACATTGAAATTAACAAATATAAATTATTCTCGTAGCTAAAGAATTATTACCAAAGAGAACTGAATCACATTGAAAAATATAGGATACTTGCATAAAAATTTAACATCCTTGGCTCCTTTATATACTGGCAATAGTAGAAAGTAATTTTATTTATTTATTAGTTTTCAGTAATATGTCGTCGTTAGCAAGGAGCAACGAAGCAAAAAAATTACATATTCATACAACCGCCGTTCCGTGCGCTCATAGTAGTGATGCTGCGTTTTATTGTGCAACAGAAGAATTTACCTCGTACGAACCGGGCACATAGCTTGAAATCCATCTTACCGTGCTGACAATCATTTGTCTGGTACTTTCTGATCTGCTTGCATGTTTTGATCAGCTCCATGGAAATCATTCTTTCTTGACAAACTTATTACCTCTTAAATGGTCAAGATACTTCCCATCTTTAGGGACACCAAAATTTCATTACCGTGTTAACAAGGGACTACTAAGGGACTCCAACCCAATCTCAATGAATCCAGTACACAAATTCCTATTTCTGTAAGATCGACTATTTTAACATTTTTGCTACATCTCCGGAATTTAGTTTCATCTTTGGACTTTATGTAAAAACGTGCTACTGAAGGCCCTGTCACCCTGGTCACTTTTATTGTCTCAAGTGTCACTAAATACCGGCAGCTCTAGTCTTCAATAGGAAATAACATAAGCGTCATCAAGCCCTCATTCTGTCGTTACCATAACTCTCTAACAAATTTATTGACTTCGGTTCAAAAAGGCTTGTAACAAAGCGGAAAATAATTTGTTGTCAGTGTGAAATATTGCAGCATTCTCTTGCTAACTTACTAAGCATTTGACGTAACCTATGTTAATTCATATAAAAGGCACCAGGACATAGGATGCCCTAAAAGTACAGCTTCATGCTCTTTCAATTTCGACAATATACATCGTCCTTCGCTCCACTTACCCTCGGGAACAGAGACAACGGTCTTCATCACATAAACGCTGGGGATACCAGACTCAATCTGGAAGCGGTGGTGAAGATAGAAATGTCTGCTCCTAACCGGAATATAATCCACGCTGTCATGACTACAGCTATACACTCCACTGAATAAGCTTATGTAAGATCTAATCCTTCGGGGACCTGAAATGCGCCACGAGTAGTTTCCTTCCTTTACTTCTTCAAATGTCACGGATTATACCCTCTTGTATGCTTCGACTCAGTGGAAACGTGGAGCCTGGATTTTATATTTGGTAAAATTCTTCCTGCGGCAACAGCCATCAAAGGAGTCTTTTTTATGTTTTTCTGACCGTGCATATCAATATAATCTTAGTAATTAACCCACTTAATGCATAAAATCTTATTTTGTAAAATGTTTATTATATTCCTGTACATGTTTCGAGCACATAGTGCTCGAAACATGTACAGGAATATAATAAACTTATAATAAAACAAGATTTTGTGCACTGAATTGGTTAATTACTAAGATCAAAGGAGTCTGATTGCCCTGCACAGATGGCAGCAGAACATTTGAATTTAACGCGATGTTTTATTCACCAACAGTTAAAACACCCAATTTCTAAGCTAATCACTCTTTAATTATAACTCTGACGCTTTTCGGCGTTTCTCTAACACATCAGCACGACACAAATTGTGTCTTGTTGATGTGTTACAAACAACAGCTCAAGGACTCCCTGAAGGTGGGGTAGACAAACGTCGAAACGCGTCGGAGTTATAGTTAAAAAGTGATTAGCTTATAAATAGTGTGCATTAACTGTTGGTAAATAAAACCTGACGTGAAATATCATTCGCGGTGTATACAACGTCAAAACACTCGAATGTATTGCCATGCAGTGACACGGATTTAAATAATCAATGAAACTGTCGCAGCCGTCCAAAAATTATCGCATTACAGATAAATGAAATTAATGTTACTCTGTAACAGTGGCGTAACCAGGAATTTTGTTGTGGGGGGGGGGTTCAACAAATTCAGTTGAGGACAGAGGACATAGAGAAAGGGGATCTGGGGGCGTTAGCCCCCTAGTCAGGGGTTCTGAAGGCAGCTGTAATTTGATACAAGAAATTTCATTTCATATAGTAAATTTTTTTTTTAATTTTTGGTACTTTAAGACCATTTACGTTGACAACCAATTTATTTGTCATTGCTAATGTAAAATAATTGCGAACCTAAGCAGTTTTAGAATTTTACTGCCTTTTTCCGAACATCTTGTGGTGTTGGCGTCCAAAATTGAACAATTTTTAAAAGTTTTCACAATCGGGTTGAGTTTGGCATGATTTTGGAGGGCCCTCGGAATTTCGGGGAAGGGTTGAACCCCCTAAACCCCCCACGGTACGCCACTGCTCTGTAGGGCTCTCTGAGTTACACGTCGTACAGAAGGGTTGCACTGAATCAGTTGTACCTTAGCGCTTGTTATCTGCGAGGTACAGTACTTAACAAAGACAGGAGACAGAAGAAATCGAAATGTTGCTTTGGAAACCACATGAAAAAAAAGTTTGAGGGAAAAAGAGATGTAGACGTAAATAGAATGACAGATGGTTCGGAATCGTCACAAAAATATGAAATCCATTAACACAATAACTGGGGGTTTATGATAGTGGTGATGAAACATTTGATCCACATTTATAAAACACTTCTGCTGCAAAACAAACCTCGACTATGGAGTTAGTCACCGCAATTATATATTTCCTTTCTTTGTCATGCAAGTAAATTGTTCACACACATAAAGTGTTAACTGAGAAATGTGTGAAGTTACTGGGTATTACTTTGAAGATTACTGCATCGATTGGCAACTGTCTTTGGCACATACTGTGTAGGCAACAGCGTTCTACGTTACGCATTATTTGAATAGAAAATGTGTGTGTGCAGATGTGGTTTGGGAAGAGAGACGTCTTCTTATCCATGTTCCTGATCACAGATGCGAAAAAAGGGACTGAAGTAAATTGTAAAACGTGAAGAAAGGGATGTGACAAAAGGAATTGTGAACAAAACGGATTTCCGGTTAAAGATTTCGAAAGCATGGTGGAGAATGTGTGATGCAAGCGGGTGAAAAAAAAAAAAAAAGAGGGATTAGATATGAGGATAAGGGTGCAGTGGAGGGGCAGACACGGTAAGAGAAGGTGGATGCTGTAACAGTTGTGTAAGAGAGAGAAGGTTACACTGGTATGATATTTGGTAAGTAAATAAATCCTCTTTCTACTTCATACAAGCTTTTGGATACAAGCACACATTGCCTACGTGGTTGGGTGAGTCTCAGGAATTCACCCTTTCCTTTGTTCCCATATTTCATACAAAAGCCACATAAAAACCCTCCACATAACCATACAAAAGATACTACCCTGCAGAATATGGTAGAGCGCCAGGAAATTCCATATTATACAAGCATACTGTTCATTTACAGGGGTTCAAAGTGTAAGGTCACCGCAAATGCACAGGCAGAGGACATAGGTAAACAAATGCGGCTAACTATTAACAACTTGTTAATGGCAACAAAATTTATTCAACGAAACATATATGAAACAAATATCAAGAAGTATAGTCCTGAATGGAAAGTGACAGTACGTCCTGTCTAATGTAGAATCCGAAGTTTATAAACGTCCTGACATTATTAGCCTCTGGACTCACCTTTATAGAAGTGAAATTAGCCCGTCCCTCTTATTCATTAATCGTACCGTAACGAAAGAAGATATGAGTAGAAATGGAGACTTGTGTCCAAACATTTTTTATTTAGAATTCGGTGGGAGAAGAGGGGCCAACCTCAAGGTTCGAAAGCTTTGAATTCGAAATGGAGAACCCCAAGCATCGTAAGGTTAGGAGTCTGTGTTGAAACCTATGCCAGTTGTTACAATAAAACCAACTAGATGTACTAATTTCTCAAATTTATTTTTGGAATAAAACTCTACATGTTTCGGACAGTTCTTCTGTCCATCATCAGGAGTTTTTCACTGTACACAAAGCAAACTTGCATGATGTACACCACTGCTGTGTGTACAGTGAAAAAATCCTGATGATGGACAGAGGAACTGTCCGAAACATGTAGAGATTTATTCCAAAAATAAATTTGAGAAATTAGTGCATGTAGTTGGTTTTATTATAAGAATTTAACACAATGCACGATCACCTGAACGTCAAAAACCTGTACCAATCTAGACGAAGTCGGTTCGTCAGTCTCGCAGTCCAGTTACCATACCGACAGAGCAATCCCTACTTTAAACCACACGCACATTACCGTTAGGGCGAAGGTTCTACGAATGTGGAGTACAAAATATGTTTCAAGTACCGATTCGTAGTGAATTTACGCCATAAATATATTACGGCTCTGGTGACATGTGAAGTTGCGTAATTTACATATATAGGAGCAAATATGAATTAATAGTTCAGAGATAGCCGGCGTCACGTCGGGTGTATGAAGTAATAATTCATAAACCTCACCGGCCGAATTGATCTGCTGGGTATTCTACGCGTTGACACCTATTGGGATTCTGAAATCTAAAAATGTCCAGACTCGATTCTTAAGCAAAAAATCACGCCTAAAAGCGTAAGAAAAACACGATTTACTTAAACCAATCACCATACTTTAGTTATCGCTGATAAATAGGCTTCCGTGTGGGGCAGGCATGCAGGCAGAATTTGAAAAAAAAACTGCAAAATAAATTTAGGAAGTGGGACAAGCTCTTGGAAAGACCTTTGGGAATTTGTAGCGTACGAAACACGAAAAGTCACGTATAGAACTAATTCAAGATTGCACGGGACATTTGGCTTTAATACTGTAAAACAACCCCTGCGCTGGTCTGTTACAGGTCGCAGGGTTCAGGAGGTCGAAGTTCCCAGATTTCTAGACAATCGACACATGAAGTTGTTAAGATTGTCAGCCCGAGGCACCGGCCGCCTTTATCCCACAGGAAACATTCCTGTACTTATATGTTACAGGCTGAGTCGGTCCCAGGACCATAGCGCAGCCGCAAGGATTATGTCTATGACAAATTCCAGTGCCAACATCAGGTACCGAACACGCTACCTTCCGGCTTGTAGCACAGTTCCTCAACCAAATGCACCACCGCGTACCCCGGAAAGTGTTGATAAACTTCGCGTCAAACTCAGCTCTCCTAGAGGAGTCCCACAAACTTTTAAAAAATGCTTGAAAGTCTGAAAATTTCGTATGGAGGGAGGTGTTGTTTCTGATAACAAAAACTTAGAAAAGTTAATATTTGAATAAAACAACTTCGTTAAAATTGTATCTTTTTTAGGATTAAAGTCTTTATTTAACAGCCACACCTTATACCAGTATTTATAAAAGATATGATGTCTCCATTTTAAAATTTCATGCTTCATATTTCAGAAGATATCCCTGAGTGTTACAGTTTTATTGGATTTTGTATTTCATTAAATTATCATCTTATTTATTTCAGCTGAAACTCCCCCTAAAATACTTCTTATTACAAGTTTCCTTCTTGACTCGATTCCTTTCATCGTTCACAGAGTCAAACACTTAATTATGGGAAGCCACATTGTGCGAAACATGCCAGAATACTTTATTAAGTTATCGTACCGAAAATCCCATTCAGGAAAAAATTCAACTTATTGAGCAGAGAAACTGGCAGTAAAAGAACCCTGTAGCCTCGAGAAGATGGGTTAAGACCCATGCGCACAGCCTGCATCTGTCTTGGATCTCATCCCCCCAAAAACCTTCATCCCCTGGACTATTCGTTCATCCGGCGGCACAATAAATCAAGCGAACTCAATCTCGCTGCTATAACACGTTCGGGCTCCTTAGTCTATCACCATACAACCGTCCACCTCCCCAACACACAATAATGTTGGTAATTTTTCGCACATCACCCCTTATCCTTTACCTCTCACCTTCTTTTCACTAGTCCTTTTGTATCTGTGTAATTTGTCTATGTCTGTACAGGGCATTAGTTTCCGATTTACCTTCACTTCTCGTACAATTTCCTTGACCTGAGAGTTCTTGCAATAATGCGAAGTACGGAATGGAAATTTAAACCGCAGTTACGATTCGCAGTACTACTGCATGCATAGGATTTGTTTACAGTAATGCGTAATTAAAGTACCATTCGCAATTAGCATCCATAAATGACATGCGTAGGGCGTGACCATGTGTTCTGTATGATTCAAAAAATACACGGCGATAATTTTATCTGCATCAAACAATCAAACACAGTATCAGGCAACTTCAGCAACCTCCAGTTGTTATTTGAAATGGTAAATGGTCTTACGTCTTGCCAGCCGCAGATTTAAACGTCACACTACTTACAGACTTCAATTAAGCATATGATTTATTTAACCTTTTGGCGCCGGAATTATTTTTTTTTTAATTTTAGCACACCCTGTACTTAAAATGTGAATAATACAGGAAACAAATATGTTAGAATTATGAAAAAAACTGCATTTTGAAGAGAAAGAAACGGGGAGTATATACCATGTTTAAAATATTCA
>Ga0131853_10022931_pt1 | contig 11281 bp, 11 predicted proteins | sample TergutLab28metaG_FD_92764 | JGI IMG/M metagenome (GOLD analysis project Ga0131853, IMG submission 92764) | Labiotermes labralis P1 segment gut microbial communities from Petit-Saut dam, French Guiana - Lab288 P1 (version 2) (version 2) | ecosystem: Host-associated > Arthropoda: Insects >...
AAATGGTGGTTTCGTATTCCTCGGCTATCACTTGCGCCATCAGCTTATGCTTGGACTTGGCCACCGCGTCCAGCGCGGCTTGGGTTATGCCATATCTTATGGCTGTGTGTAGGGGCTGGCCTTGGTATTGCAGGCTATCTAGCTCTTGTGACATTTCCTTGAATGTGGTGATTTCGCGGCCTACCAGTACGGGTTTTACCGCTTCTTCTATTATCGGGATAAAATCCTCGGCCAGAAATAGCGGGTCGCGCCCGGCCGCGCCGGAGTACTGCACCGCACAGCAATCGCCGTGGGCTACCTGGCCGTCTTCCAGCACCAGCAGCACGGAAATAGATTCACCGGCTTGGCGCACACGCCTGAAACCGGTAGTTGTGGGGTAACCCTTGTAGGTGTTGCCGTCCTTGACGGCGTTCATTTTAATGGCTTGCTGGTCGTCGAAGAAGAAGCCTGTTCTTCCTGCTGAACATACTAGGTTTGTGATTTTCATGGTTTACCGTACCGTCCTTTTTAAAAGATTAGCAGGGTAGGTCAAAAGCAAGACCTTGGGGCGCTGCCCCAAACCCCGCAAGTTTTTTGTAAAAAACTTGACTAAAAACTTTAGGGGAATGCGCGTTGCGCATTCCTGGAGTTATATTTATGGGTTTATTGTGGAGTGCCTTGGTGGAAATATAGTTTCCATTGTTTGTTTTCTTGTTTCCATATGGATGTTCTTAGTGCTTGGGTGTTGGGGTTTTTGTGGTGGGATGTGTAGCGGGCTAGTAGGGTGTTTTCGCTTAGTTGGGTTAGGGTGAAGTTTGTTATTTCTATGTCTCGGTCTTGTGTTATGGATTGTAGGGCGTTTATTGTGCGTTCTCTGTTGTGGATTGTGCCGGATTTGCCGTATTCGGTGAAGTCTTTTGATAGTCGGTTTTCTAGGTTTTCTTGGATGTTGCAGAAGTCTTTGCTGAAGAAGTCATTTTCGTATTTTAGTATTAGGTCATTTATTGTTTGTTTTACCATTAGCATCCACTCCGTGACGTTGTTTATTCGTCATATTCTTTGTCGTTTTCTTCGATTACCTCTATGTTGGGTTTTTGCAACTCAAGAGCGTTAAGGGGTGAAACTACAGCTTTGCCTGTTTGCAATTCATACTCTTTTCGGGCGGCTTTGGCAACGCCGCCGCCTTGCTTGGCTACTTTTGTGGTTTCGGTCATGCCTTTTGGGTTTTTCTCTTTGGCAATGTCTGTTGTAGCGGCTTCGGCTAGCATGTTTAAGATAAGCTCTGTGTTTGTCATATGGTCGCGCAGATTCTCTTTTTTCAAGCTTTTTAGCACTTTGTATTCTTTTGTGGATTTGCCGCTCCATTCACGTGTGATAATGTCTGTGAGACTTGCATACTGCTGGCGGCTTTCAATGCCAGCCCGTTTAAATTCGTCTGTTAAGCCTTTGCGGACTTCCATTGACTTGATGCGCTGGTTTATCCAATTTTCGGAATAGCCTTTTTTTAGATATGTTTCGAAGGCTCTATCAATAGCCTTTTCTGGGTCTGCTATTTCGTCTAAGCGTTCGCTTCCCACTTGCGCCAGCCATTGCTTAAACGGCTCGGCTTTTTTTGATGGGATTGACTGGATAAGGCGTAGTAATTGTTCCGTGTCCAGTACGTCAGTCATGCGCATTTTGCCGTCATTAGCTTGTATTTTGAACTGTCCGATTTTATCGGACAGTTCACTGCCTTCGGCTTTTAGCTTTAATTTTAAATCGCCCCAATACTTTCTTGGGCGGTCTGTGTCGGCAAGCACTTCGCAAACATCCACAACAGAAAAATACCACTGTTCGGTTTCCTCATCCCAAACGGTACGAATTTTTTTATCTTCAAAAATCTTAATTTTATTATCCATATCTACACCACCCGGCCCACCAGGTTGCCGCGGCTTACTGCGTACACGTCGTCTATCACCATGCGGAAGTCTACATCACGGTTTTCGTGCTTGGCGCGGGTTTCAAGCTGGCTTCGGTGGAAGTCTTTTAGGGCGGGGCTTAGGGGGAGGTTGCCGCTGTCTAGCAAGCGGATTGCGCCTACGTTGTCCCGGGCGGGCATTAGCTTGCCGGCGGTGTACTGGCTTGGGGCGAAGGGTACGTCCAGTATGCCCGCCTCGAAGGCGCGTACTGTGCCTTGGGCTATGTCGCCTTGGCCCAGTTCCAGGGTTTTGGCCATTATCAGGCGTACTTCTTCGGTTATTATTTCGCATTCGGCGTCTACGCCGGCTTGGTTTAGCAGGGGCTGGTCTTGCAGCATGGTCATTAGCTGCTTGGTGGCTTTTAGGCCGGCGGCGTTGGCTTCCTTGGTGGGGATGCCTATGGCTTCGTGGGGGGTTTTTACTATTACTTTGGTGGCGCGGGATAGTACTGCCGCTGCTGCGCCCCAGGATATTACGCCAAAGGCTTTGCTTTCGTCTTGGGGGAAGCCACCCATCCACTGGTGCAATACTGTGGTTACTTTTACGTCCGGGTGGCCGTGTTCGGCCAGGTAGGATTCTGTTAGCTGGCGCAGGCTTTTTATTGCGGCTACGTCTTGGATTAGGTTGCCGCATTGGCCGTAGCCTACGGTTATGCATTTGCAGCCTTGGGCGGCGGCTAGCAGGGCTTCTATTATGGCTACGGCGTGGGATATGCAGGGTGGGACTAACGTACCGGTTAGCGGGCCGAAGGGTTCGCGGTTAATGGTTACACCGGCTTCTTGGTATATGCCAACCAGGCGGTCGCAGTATTGCCAGTCTGCAATGGTTTTTTCCAGGGGGTGCTTTTTGGAGTAGGGGATGTTGTAGGAGATGCCGCCACCTTCATAGGAGGTGAAGCCGCCGGCTATGCTTATCTCGGTCAGCAGCCTTGCGTCTGGGGTGCCGTGGCGCACTTGTACGGGGCTTTTTAGGGCGGAGGTTACTTGGCGGCAGATGTCAACGCCGTAGTTTACCGCCGGGAAGCCATTAAGCATTGAGCGGTTGTTTTTTATGCTTTCATCTATGCCTACTTGGGCCTCTTTGTAGCGGTTGAGGCGGGTGTAACTGTCTATTGTGGTGGGCAGCAGGTCGGCCTCGCCTTCTGTTTCCAGGTGGTTTAGCAGCTCAATGTGTTCTTGGGGGAGGGCTACACCGGCGCGGGGCTGGGTTAGGGTGCGGCCTTGGCGGTCTGCGGTTTGTAGGGTTTGGGAGAAATGTTTTTGCTCTGGGATAGACTTTTGGTAGGCCACGGCCTCTTCGAAGTTTACGGTCTTGCCTGTTTCCCAGTGGGTTAGTACGTCCTTGCGCTGGGCGTGGAAGTGGTCGGGGGTTAGCTTTTGGTTTTTTAGTGACATTGTATGCCTCCTATTGCCCTAGTTTATGGGCTTTATCGTTGCTATTGATGGGTAGAAATTCAGCCTAGTCTGGTATCATCTAAACCGGAATTTCATCATTTTTAGCGCAATTTCGGGAAATTTGCGCGACAAAAGCCCCATAGCCGCCAGGCAGTAATCGCTGTCGATTAGCAGCCTGGGGCTTTGGGGCTTTAATATGTTTGTGTCTTGTGGGGTATATATTGCGGCTTCTAATATGCCGCTTGGGTTTGCGGCGTTTATTATTGCACCGCCTGTGCCTATTACATATTTCACGCCGGATAAATCCTTGCCGGTTTGCACGATAGTTTCACCAACGGGTGTAAACACCCGCTCGTAACTGCCGGCGTGGCGGGCTGCCGAGATTCTAATGGCCTCACGGGCCAGGGCATTTTCTATTTTTGCATAAGCCGCATACTCTCCGGTGGGCAGGGCGTCCGGGTTGGCGGTGCATATTGCAAGCCATGCGCTTAGTTCGGCCTCGGATATCCCGTATGTGCTTAAAAAAAGCGGCATACTATTCTCCTCTATAGCAGACAACATAGGCCGCAAGGAATAGCGCATACCAATATCACCCTCCACGGTACGCTTAGCGAAAGGCTCTATCAGCCCCTGTACATACACATTTGTAGCGGCAGGCAGGCCGCTTGCCATAGAGTAGACGTCCGTTGTAGCACCGCCAATATCCAAGACCATAAGCTCGCCTAGGCCGGGTTCAGCTTCCGTACCCTGGCTTAGCAACTGTGCGGCCTCGTATACGGCCAGCGGGGTAGGGATTATCGTGTCAGACATAATGCCCTGGGCCTCGTCCAGGCCCTTGGCAGATATTATATTGTTGATAAACAGCTCCTGAATGGCGTTTTTAGCCGGCTCAATATTAAGCTTGCCAAACCGGGGCATTACATTTTCACAGATGACGGCCTTTTTGCCGCCGTCATGCACAAGCTTCTCCGCCTGCGCGGCAGCAGAACGATTACCGGCAATTATCACACAGAAATCACCGGCGGTACGGGCAAGACTTTCGGCGTTTTTAAGCAGAACGTCTTTGTTGCCGCCATCAATGCCACCGCTAAGCAGTATGATATCCGGTGTGATATCTTCGATTTCGGCAGTATCTTCGGGTGTCAGCTCATAGGCATATGTTTTAAGCACCTTTGCACCGGCGCTGGCGGCAGCAAGGCGCGCAGCCTTGGCAGTTAAATCCGGCACAAGCCCGCTGGCAACCATTTTAAGCCCACCGGCGGCAGAGCTTGCCGCCAAGCACATGTCAAAATCCCGCACACCACAGATAGCGCAGATTTGAGAAAGCGCGGCGTTATAGCCATCCATAATATTGGATTCAACGGTAGTAAACGCCTTAGCAGAGGCCACAATTTCCCCAGCATTTGCGTCTATTACACATAGCTTAGTGAACGTAGAGCCAAAATCACAGCATAATATCAGGTTCATGCTATCACAGTCCTAAGTCAAGCTTCATATGTCCAATATTCAATTGCGGGTCAGTGCCGGGCGGATACACCCTATCAAACCCCATATCCAAAAACCGCTTCTCCACCTCAGTAAAATCTTGCTTACCCACAACCAGATTACCCCCGGCATAAAGCTTTATCCCCGTAAGCCCAGCCTCATCACATTTTGCACGAAGCCCCTTACAATCAATCTCACCATGCCCATACAACGAAGAAACCACAATAGCATCCGCCGCCGCCTCAACAGCCGCCTCAACAAATTCCTTCTGCGAAACCATAACCCCCAAATTTACAACATTAAACCCCTCCTGGGTAAACACATACTCCAAAATCTTATTCCCCACAGCATGTACATCCGCCCCAATAACACCCAACACCAAAGTAATCTCCTTCACAGAACTCATCCCTTCTCAACTAGCTTATCCCAAGAACCGCGCAATGCGCGGTTCTAATAAAGTTTTTGGTCAAGCTTTTTTCAAAAAGCTTGCGGGGTGTGGGGCAGCGCCCCACGAACTCGGTTTTGAACTTGCCTTTGAACGTGCCTTTGACCTACCCTACACAACAGAGGGTTCAAGAATCAGTTCGCCATCATTGAAGCGTGAAAAACCTAATTTGTTCCAGGGTAATGTTGGTTCGAGCCCCAGCACTATTTCTGTCATAGCCATGCCAGTGAACGGCGCGAGCATAAAGCCATGGCCGGAATATCCCGCAGCCAAGTAGAAGCCGTCAACACCAGGCACGCGGTCGTATATGGGGTGGCTGTCCGGCGACATGTTGTATAAGCCGGCCCACTGGCGCAGCATACGCAGGTTTTTAAGCCTGGGCAGTACCTTCGTAATGGTCTTAGCCATGGCCACCGGGAAACGGCTGTCTGCTGTTATACGCAAATCACGGGGCTGGTCCGGGCATGTGCGGCCCATTATAAAAGAACCATGCGGAGTCTGCTGGCAGTAGAAGTTAAGGGAAAAACTCATTAGCATAGGGTCAAGTACTCGCTCCACCGGCTCGGTCACAAGTATGTTATGCCGCTGGGAATATAGCGGCAACTTTACATCTATCATGTCCGCAATGGTTTGGACATATCCGCCGGCCGCGTTAACGACAGTATTGGTGGCAATATGGCCCCGATTAGTGTCTACACCGGTTATACGCCCGTTTTCGACGCGGATGCCGGTAATGCCGGTAGAGGTATATATCTTGCCGCCAAGCCGCGTAAAGGCATGAGAAAACGCCCGCGTAGTAGTAAACGGGTTAAGATGCCCATCCCGGCCATGGAATGCCGCGGCAAGTATCCCATTCGTGTCCAATAGCGGCGCCATATCTTTAGCTTCAGACGGGGTCAGCAGCTTAGTATTAATACCAAGGCTGTTTTGCAGCGCGATATTTTCCTTAGTTTGCGCAAGTTCCTTCTCTGTAGAAACCAGCATCATATATCCACCCTGGTGGAACTCTATATCGCCGTCATACTCCAGCTCATGAGCGGCAGACTCAAAAAATTCACATGAAAATTTGGACATTATGCAGTTCAAAGGCGAACCCCACTGCTGGCGAATGCCCGCGCCGCAGCGGCCAGTAGCACCGGCAGCCAGGTAGTTTTTTTCCAATATAACCACGTTCTTAGCGCCATGTTTTAACAAGAAATACCCAATAGAAACACCGGATATCCCACCGCCTATGATTACGATATCAGCAGATTTAACCATGTGTATCCCCCTCATAAGCCGCCAAGTCCCCAAGCTCAATACTCTTTACCATAGGCCTAAAAGAACCCGCCGGTAGTTTTGACACCGGTATGTTAAGGGCCTGGGAAAGCTCGTTCATTACGATAGGCAAGCAGTTGCGGCCCTGGCAAGGACCCATGCCCAGGCGGGCCATCTGTTTTAGTTCTTGTATGGTGGTGTAGCCCTGTGATATTAGGTCGCGAATTTCACCCAGACTCAAATCGTTGCAACGGCATACTATGCCGGAGTCTTGGGGGGTGTCAGGCGCTTTTTCAGCATCTTTGATGCCATCCGTGGATTGCGCAGGTTCTTTTATCATGCGGAAGTTTCGCACTGTCTTTATTAGCTGTTTATCAACTGCGATTGATACAATTGGTACTTTGTTTTTGCTGTTGTTTAGCACTTGCACTACCTCGGCCTGGGCTACCGGGCGGCCTTCCCTGTCCAAGGCTTGTACTATCTGGCCTTTCTCAGGCAGGGGGTGAAATTCGTATGGCAGTTTTATTAGCGCCCGGTCATGTGAGTAGGTCGCGTCTATTACGATTATTGCCAGCCCAGGGCATTTAGTCATGCATAGTATACAGCCGTTGCATTTATCGGTATCAATTTCCGGCGCGTCGTTAATGTCTTCGAATGGCTGGATAGCACCCCTTGGGCAAGCCGTATAGCACGGGTCGCATGGGATGGACTGGAAACATTCTATTACCGCCACCGGGCCTTTAGAAAGACGCTCTGGGCTTGGGAAAACGGACTCAATTTCTTCTATCGTGGGTATACCTGTTTTTATTAGCATTATGGACTCCTTTGACCGTACTACAGTTGTAATCGCTTTCAACCAAATCATCAAAACCGGGGGAAGCCTTTCACCAAATCATCAAAACCAGGTGGCTTGCCACTGGTTGTGGCGGGATAAACCTTTGTCGGTCGCATCAAAACCAGGTGGCTTGCCACTGGTTGTGGCGGGATAAACCTTTGTCGGTCGCATCAAAACCAGGTGGCTTGGGTGGCTTGCGCAAGCCCAGACAGCGTCCGCGCACCAGCATCACCACGGCGTAGGGAATCAAGCTGCGCCAGACAGTCATTGTACTTAGCCTCAAAATCCGGCGCATTAAGCCCCAAATGCCCAGCGGCAGACAGCCCCGCCAGCCGCCCTTCAACCATGGCGGCCGAGGCTTCTTCTATACCGGCCACATCCCCAGCCACAAAAATATTCCCCACAGATGTAGCCAATCGGTTATCGCGGTATGGCACATAGCCACCCAGCGCAGGCACATGTACCATCTCGCAACCGGCCTGCCACAGCAATTCCGACAGGGGCGAAAGCCCTACAGCCACGCATAAAACATCCGCGTGGTACGTCGTCTCCGTACCAGGGACACCCTGCCAATTCTTATCCAGTTCCCATAACACCACGGTCTCAAGCTTGCCGTTTCCCGCAGCCAGTTTCACGGAATGGGACGTAAGAATAGGCACGCCCATACGCCTAAGCTTTGCCGCATGTACCAGGTAGCCGCCTATCCTAGGGCCACCCTCGGCTACGGCTAAAACTTCCACGCCGGCTTGCAATAGCTGATAGCTTACTATCAACCCGATATTACCGGCACCCAACATAACCACCTTGTCGGCGGGCCTGATGCCGTATTGGTTCATAAGTGTTTGTACCGCGCCCGCGCCGTACACACCAGGCAGGTCATTGCCGGGGAAGGGTAGGGATTTTTCTCCTGCACCCGTGGCCACGACTACGGCCTTGGGCAGGATTTTTTCGTAACCGGTTTCCATTTCCGCCGTCCATATGCCGTCGTCGTATACGGCCAGTGCCGTTGCGCCCAGTGCCAGGGTTACGTTGGGCATGGCAGTAATCTCGCCAAGCAATATACCCGAAATATCAAAGCCGCGATAAGAGGCGTATTGCTCCTTAGAGCCGAAAAACATATGGGTCTGTTTTACAAGCTGGCCGCCTGGTACGTGGCTTCTCTCTAATACGAGTACGTTTGCACCGGCTGCACCGGCTTCCTTTGCGGCCATTAAACCGGCAGGGCCGGCACCTATTACTAAAATGTCTGTATATATCATATCCCGCCCCTGCCTTCTTGAGTTTCTACTACCATGCCGTCCTGCACAAGCTCTATGCAGGATTTGACATTGGCCTTGCCGTTTACGACCATCATGCAAGAAGAACAGTTGCCAATAGCGCAGTAAAGCCCCCTGGGCCTATGCTTATTGGGGCTGTTGGCTAAAGTGCGAAAGCCTGCGGCATATAGCGCGGCCGCAATGGTTTCGCCTTCATGGGCGGAAACGGGCGCTCCATCAAATGTAAAATTTAACGGCTCGCCGCGGGTAAAATCTAATATGGGATGCTGGGAAAGTCTCATGAAGCCACCTCGGTATTATTGGGAGTGGCTGATGCGCGTTTTTTATAAACAAGCATCGCAGCTGTACTCTCTTGTTTATGCGTTCATGCTTGCTTATAAAAAATGCGCATCGGCCACTCCCGTATTATTGTGGATGTTTCAAATCAGGTACACTATAATATATGAAATGGATTTGGTGAAGTGGTTTTTATGGAAATATTTGAACGCGAACGCAGAGTGGTATCCGATGCGCGTCTTTTGTGGCCAAGCCCCCAAAAAAGCCTATGGGTGTGTTGGCTTACGCCGCTGTAAGCGGCGGGTGTCGCGTAGCGACACCTGGGAGAGGGCTAAAGCCATTTTTATAAGCCCCCGATGAAGATTCTCCAGTAGTAAGAAATGCCTGAAGGGGGCTTATAAAAATGGCTTTTTCCCTCTCCTATAAGCCAACACACCCATAGGCTTTTTTGGGGGCTTGGCCACAAAAGACGCGCATCGGATACCACCCACAGAGTTTGCACGTGTAAAGCATAAGCTGTACAATAGTTTAATAATGGCAACCAAGTCAATCACGGTGCGTGTAGACGAAGATGTTAGAATGCAGGCCGAGACTATTTTAGATGATATTATAGTAAAGCGACATATATAAGGAGATGATCAACAAATGAACGCAATCTTCACAGTACCAACCCCAATAAACGAGCCGGTACTATCCTACGCCCCCGGCACCCCAGAGCGCGCCGCAGTCCAGACAGAACTAAAACGCCAATCCGCCACGGTAATGAACATACCCATAGTAATAGGCGGCAAAGAAATCCACACCTCCAAAAAAGGCCACTGCAAAATGCCCCATAACCACAGCCACGTACTGGCCGAGTACTCCATAGCCGGGCCGGATGAGCTAAAGGCCGCCGTAGAAGCCTCCCTAGCCGCAAAAGCCGACTGGGCCAAGATGCCATGGGAGCATAGGGCCGCAATATTCTTAAAAGCGGCAGACATGATTGCAGGCCCATGGCGGCAAGTGCTAAACGCCGCCACCATGCTAGGCCAAAGCAAAACCGTATACCAAGCCGAAATAGACTCCGCCTGCGAGCTGGCGGACTTTTTGCGCTTTAACGTCCACTTCGCACAAGAGATTTACAAAAACCAGCCAATAAGCGCCCCCGGCATGTGGAACAGAAGCGAATACCGCCCGTTAAGCGGCTTTATAGTGGCCATAAGCCCATTTAACTTCACGGCCATAGGCGGCAACCTGCCCACCGCCCCCGCGATTATGGGCAATACCGTTGTATGGAAGCCCGCCGGTACGGCAGTGCTGTCCAACTATATTATTTATCAAATCTTGCAAGAAGCCGGGCTTCCGCCAGGCGTTATCAACTTCGTACCCTGCAGCGGCCCAGACATGAGCAAATATGTACTAACCCATCCGGAAATGGCCGGTTTCCACTTTACCGGCTCAACAGGTGTGTTTAACGGCTGCTGGAAGCTGGTAGGTGAAAACATAGCAAATTACAGCAACTACCCCCGCCTAGTAGGCGAAACCGGCGGCAAGGACTTTATCTTTGCCCATAACACGGCCAAAGTAGTACCTCTAGTGACCGCAATGGTACGCGGCGCGTTCGAATACCAAGGGCAAAAATGCTCTGCCGCATCACGGGCGTATATCCCAGAAAGCCTATGGCCGCAAGTAAAAGAGCTGCTGCTGGCTGAGGTAGCAAAGCTGCGCGTAGGCGACATAGCAGATTTATCCAACTTCGTGGGCGCGATAATAGACGAAAAAGCCTATCGCTCTATCGTAGAATATATAGACACCGCCAAAGATTCCCCAGACGCAGAAATACTTTGCGGCCACTACGACGAGTCCAAAGGCTGGTTTGTCCACCCAACAGTCATACACTCCAAAACCCCAGATTTCATAACCATGCGTGAAGAAATCTTCGGCCCGGTACTAACGGTTTATGTATACCCCGACAGCGAATTCGACGCCGCAATTGAGAGCTGCAACACCGTAAGCCCCTACGCCCTAACCGGCGCGATTTTTGCCCAAGACAGGGCAGTACTTGCGGATATGGAATACCGCCTGGCCGACGCGGCGGGCAACTTCTATATCAACGATAAGCCCACCGGTGCGGTGGTAGGCCAGCAGCCCTTCGGCGGTGGCCGCGCCTCCGGCACCAACGACAAGGCCGGTAGCGTACTAAACCTACTGCGCTGGACCAGCCCGCGCACTATTAAGGAGACGTTTATCCCGGCAGAGGCTGTGGAATATCCGTTTATGGGTTAGGCAACTGAAAGAGGCGATATAGATGGCAATAGAAAATGCAATGTTACTAGGCGGGCTATTGGTAAACAAGCGGGCTGCTCTTGCCCCGTCAGCAGCAAGCATAGGCAAAG
>Ga0131853_10022932_pt1 | contig 11280 bp, 6 predicted proteins | sample TergutLab28metaG_FD_92764 | JGI IMG/M metagenome (GOLD analysis project Ga0131853, IMG submission 92764) | Labiotermes labralis P1 segment gut microbial communities from Petit-Saut dam, French Guiana - Lab288 P1 (version 2) (version 2) | ecosystem: Host-associated > Arthropoda: Insects >...
ACGAACTCCCGGGATGTTTTGCTGGAAATGGCCCCACACCCGCCCGTCTTTTACGCAATTTTTCCCCTTCCCAACCCCCTTCCCCCCCCCTGTTTCCCCCCATTTTTCAGTACCACCCCCCCCCCCCCAATACCTTAAAATCTATGTTTTTCCCTCGAAGTGATGGGCCTAATTTTGGACCCAAAAAATAATGCGGGAATGTCAAGTCACGTGATGAATTCGTGTACCGGCATTCCGCAATCAGTTATGCAGCATGGACTGCTATAACGTTACGCAGACATCGAATGGCAATCAACACACTGAGCATTATGTCACAACCATACTGTCTTTACAGATTGTGTAATTTAAAGCCGTTGAATCAGTTGCAGTGTTTATTTAGCGTCGCGAATGATGAGGCGATGGTGATTAGACAGGTTGAAAGAAGAATGAAAAGAGGAAGAAGTATTTGTTACACAAGTTAACGTATCTTTATCACAGCTTCAACGGGACGAACTGAGGAATTCCACGAAATCTTCATTCATGACAGATGTTAGCCCAGCTGAGATGCCTGCTCGGTTTGACAGTGGTTCGTTTTTTGGTTAGTTTGGTATGTTGTAAGAGGTTCAAGGCCAATTATGGCATTCTATGAGCCGCGGTCCAACTTCGGCCCTCGACCAAGGGCGGGTAGTGCAAAAGGGCTGCAGCTCTCGCAGACATATTAAGAAAAATTAACTAAATATCTGAATAGAAGTTTTCATTAGGATACACACACATATTCTGTGCAACACGTGATTTAGTTATTGATCAGTCATCGTCGAACTGATACCAAACTTAAGCGAGAAAATTTACCCTGCTATACACACTAAACGTAGGTGGTTTGGTGGCTGTGCCGAAAGAAACTCTCTGTTAAGACCTTCTGATTAATCGCCTAATAATCTCAGCCCCAGCCCTACCACACGAAGTTCCACGAGCCGCCACTACCCTCGACACTTTCCTAAGTGGCCCCTGCAGCCTTCAGTAGCGCATAATTTTAATACACTGCACATATTGTTTTAAAAGCCCTTGGTGGCACTATGCCAAACCACTCATGTCTGAGTGGCCCGCCGTTAATAAAGGTTGCGCACCGCAGTTCTAGGTCTACAACACCAGATGGAGACTACCCGTTCACGAATTGAAAGTGGCATCTGAAAGGAGGCAGGGGCCTATTTGAAGGCATTAGCCTGGCGGGCCTAAGACCACCAAGATAAAGTCAAGCGAAGTAGCAAACTGCCCTGCAAAGATTCGAAACGGAGACCCTCCAAATACGAACCTACACCATACTACCTGGTACACCCGATTTAATTGTTGAAAACGCGTATGATAACGTGCATATATACAGGTGTGCGTGTATATATATATATATATATATATAAAGAAGTAAAGTTCACCCTGGAAGAGCCCACGAAGGTCCAGAGGGGGAGTAGAGATACTGTTCTATTCTTTCTTTAACCTCGGCGCTGGATGTGGGTGGGTGGTCAACGCCACGCCCCGGCCGCTCCACCCCCGTTAAGACCTGGTACCCATTGTATAAGAGGCTGGGTGGGCCCCAGGGCCGGTCTGGACGGGTGCGGAAAATAACGCAACCAGGATTCGATCCCCGGACCGTCCAGCCCGTAGCGAGTCGCTGTACCAACTGAGCTATCCCGGCCCACGTGTGTAAACACACACACACACACACACAAGGTGACCGTGTTTTGCTGGGCGTCCTACTTTGTAGGGAAGTTTCATCAAGGCGACTATACGTGTGTCTTGATCCGATCAAAGTGTGCATGCATCAACTGATGACGCACCCCAAACATGGAAAACCATCAGAAGTTTTGGGTTATTGACACGGAACAAAGACGCCTAGCGAACAGTAAGAGTTATTACGAACCTATTTGCCTGCTCACTAATGACCAGCTTAGGGCCAGACTGCTGCTTCTGTCCCCATCAGCTGCCGCTGCGGGTGTACTGAACCTGACTAATTATACTCTAACAAGATTGTCTGGTATTTTGTTACTTTGTCCCCAAAGTGAGATCTGATACAAAATAACACTTAGTTTGCGGTTACACTCTAACCCAGAGAGAGATAGAGAGAGAGAAATTATGTTAAAGACACTGAAGCCTGAAAAACGGGATCGAATGCTCAATTACCGGCAAGGGAGTCGAAAGTACAACTACGTTTGGGCTTCCGAATGGACAAACACAGTGGTAATACGTTTCATGTGCAACTTTGGGGCGCCCGTTTCTATTGACAGCGACCGAAATGCACATCCAGCCATGAAAGATAATCGATTCATTGAATATATTTTAATTCTGAAAGTGGTCCACAGTACTTTAATCTAGGAAGAACTGTTCGTAAATGCCTACAGTTAATTTCATGACACCTCTGAACGCTTTTTAATTGCATTCTCAACGTCACGAAGGAATTTCACGTCTACCCATGAGTAACGGCAGGCAAATTGGTTCTTGCGCCGAAATTCCACATATCCGTATTACACATACTTCAGACACTGGACATTGCCAAACTTTAACTACCCTGTATTGAATCATTCAGCATCCACCATGAAATAATTCCAGGTCCTACCACAAGTGGCGATTGGCTAGACTTTCCAAAGTCAGTATCAGTCCGGTAATTCCCCATACCCCTTCACTCATTCATTCATCACCGACACTGCTTATCAGATCGGCAACTGAGAGCACCATTAAACAAGAAACTTAAAAAGTAAATAAAAGCAAACAAGTAACGTCACAAACAGTTTCGTCTGTATATCTTTCGCCTACTTCATCATATCTTATGTCAAGACCAGCGGGTCTCCAGTGTGTAAGTTCCCAGAATTTGCAGATCAATGTCCTGGGTAATGTACACAGCGATTCTATTAGCAGCTTTTATCAGACAGGATAGGATCTGAAAGGTGCAAGGCAAGGCTGCTGTTACAGCACAGATAAAACGGATCACATGGCACTGTAAAAAAAATATGGTGCTCCCATGCAAGGAAAGAGTTGAGCATGAAAGCAGAGGTACGGACGTCGGGCATTGTCTAGGCGAGGAGTTCCTCTACCGGTTTGCACACGCATCCACTTCGTTTATACTAAAGCGTCACAGGATTGCAGGACTGTACGTGGATTCCATTTGAAAACACTTAAAATACACACGTGCTTAACGCTAAATGATAAGGGTTTAAATCGCCATGAATATTTGTCGTCGTTCGAGTGTTTTCGATTTACGTTCCCAATGATAGGAGAAAATGAAATACGCTAAGAGACATATTTATGAATGACTTTCTGCTGGAAAATAACGCTTCTGAACAAACCCGTACTGCAACGCGTTAAATGTGGGCTCAATCCCGAAATTCATAAATCAGGTTCACATTTTAAAACCTTGCTTCTTGTAAGAACTACTTCATTATTATCTCCCCCCCCCACATCTACTCCTACTTTAAGCAAGGCCTTCATTTTAGGTTTTCGAGCTGAAATTTATTCTTATTTACAGTCTTTCCGATTTCTGATACTTTCCATGCCCAACCCAACCTCCCTGACCTCTCTCTCTCTCTCTCTCTCTATATATATATATATATATATATATATGGTAGTTATCCCGTTACAGGCCCCGTGTGGCCCAGAGGGTGGGTAGAGGTATAGCTCTACTCTTCCATGACCGCGGCACTAGAAGGAGGTGAGTGGTCAGCAGCACGTCGCGGCTGCACTTTACCCGCGGGAAAGACCCGGTACCCATTTTACAGGAGGCTGGGTGGGCCCCAGGGCCGGTCTTGAGGGGTGGAAAATCTCGTCCCCATCGGGATTCGATCCCGGACCGTCCATCCCGTAGTCAGTCGCTATATCGACTGAGCTACCCGGGCCATATATATATAAACATATATGCAGACAAAGAGATACAATGATAGATACAGCTTCATCAAATGACCAACTATCAGCTTCTCAAGAACGACTCCGTTACCTATAGTCAGTAGACGCGTGCAGGCAAGTGTGTGTAAAAGTTACTTGGAAGGCGCACTTGCAAAGTCTCGCTTTCCTTACGAAATATCGGGCAGGCCCATAGGCTGAAATGATTAATCTAGCTTAATGACAAAGACATGAGTTTCGAGTACGCTTTGAATCAGGAAGCTTTCAATTAACGTATTTAGGTGAATAAAAATTTGTAACAGTCGACGCCAACTAATCATTCAGTGGTAGTTTATTGTGGGCGTACTGGCTGTCTTTTCTTCTACGCTCGATTTTATGTCCGTACTTTTGTTCGATAAAAATGGGAAGTAACGTAAAATATTTATTGGGTATGATTTGTGATAAGTTGGTGATTTTCAACTTTGAAGCAGGCCTGTTTGAATTGAATGCATGTCAGTAATTTTAACTTGGACCTTCGGAAAGTAGATCAGAAATACCTGGAATGTAGTGCTGAAGAAAGGTGAAGAAGATCTGCTGGACCGATCGTGTGAAAAATGACGAAGTATTACGTATAGTCAAGGAGGTTATAAATATCCTACACACAATATAAGGGAGGAAGTTTAACGGAACTGGTCACATCTTGCCTAGGAGTTGCCTTCTAAACCATGTTATCGAAGGAAAGATAGAGTAAAGGATAGAAGTGACGGGAAGATGAGGAAGAAGACACGAGCAGCTACTGAACGACCTTAAGGAAACGAGAGGATGCTGTAAAAGACGAAGCACTAGATCGCACCCTGTGGAGAACTCGCTTTGGAAGAGACTATGGACCTGTCTTACGACAGAGTACAGAATGAATGAAATTAATCTTAGAATAACAAAGAGATTAATATGTCTGCGGATTAAAAGTGAATGAGTCGCAACAAATAATTTTGTTCATATCTGCGTCTATCGCAGTTTTCTAATTTTATAAGTGTTTCTTAAGCACAGACTGCCAGCCAGCAAACTTTCATCTGGCCCTGACAAGAAACAATGATCCGTTACCAATATTTTGTTCCGCTCCATCAAGATAAACTTTGTAATCCTGTCGCAGTTTTATCACCGATTTAATGCGTTCAAATTTCTTGGGTGGTCGGTCGTATCACTAAAGATCACCACTACATGACTGTCAGCCCAAACGCCAAATTTTCATAATGCATTGACATGGTTGACCAAGAGAGGAAGTTAAGTGTATTCTCGGTAAATTTAGGTATACATTTGTACATTTAGAATTTCTGAATTGCCGTATTACACGTGGGAAACTTCAGTTGTGACTCCCTGTGATAAATGACAGGTTTGTACGGCCTACGTGAAAAGACCACCACGTTAACAAGTAAATACAGATTAGGCGGTACAATACTCACTAGCTGTGAGCGACGCAGCTGCCGACATGGACGGCGTTCTTCCCCTGGACCCTGCAGAGTTGCCCGATGCCACCACACCATACTGCTGAAGAGCGGCGCCGGTGTCATAGTTGCCCCACAGCGCTGTACTGCCAGTTGACGAATCAGCTGATGGGCTGTTACTCAAATAGCCTAGAGATGGGGTGTGAGCCGGCGCCGGGGTGGGTGAGTACGAGGACGCCCGGTGTGACATGCTGCTACTCGTGAAGCCTGACAATGACACTGTTCCATGACCCGTGACCCCGCCAGACGCTGAACTGAACCGCTGAGAAAAGGCGGGAAGAGCCGCTGGAGTAGACTTGGGACTTGGTGTGTAGTCGTCGGTGGACCCCAGCGATACTGTGCATACGGATTTAAACGAAACTAATTACACTTAGGAAGTACTATACAGATTTACGAACTTACTCGTTACCCAACACCGCCACTGGACATAATCTACTACCAGCTCCCTCTACTATACGATTAAATATGCAAACAAATAACTGGCAGCGAAGGAGAAAATGTAATGGCATAGACGAAAGTGCAGTACCTGTTCTAAATTTAAATTGTACACTCGAATGGTAGACTTTAAATCATGCGACTTTTTTGTTCCAATTCCGTTTATAAATTAGACATAAAAATCCAAACATAATGTTCTTGAACATACAATTTTATTCAGCCTGACATACTTCGATTCTAGGATCATTAGCAGAGGCAGTCTATATCTTACAACTACACGAGTTGTGGTTTTGCATTATAAAAACACATCATCATCATCATTAAGTTCCTGAAGGGTTAGGCGTGTTTCCTGTTCCTTGATCCTCAAGATGAAGTTGGTCCCTCCATCTCTTCCTTGGCCGTCCTATGTTCCTTTGTCCTTTTGGTTTATAGTGTAGTGCTTGTTTTGGTAGTCTGTCTGTGTCCATCCTCTGTACATGTTGTACCCACTTTTTCTGGTACCGTTTTATTTCCTTAACTATGTTCCGTGCTCCCGTTTTTTGCCGAATACAATGATTCTTTTGTCTGTCTAGTTTTGTTATTCCCAAGTATTATAAAAATACAGAGAACTTTAGTTACATCTTTAAAGACGTCATATACAAAATATTTTATAAATTACGTGCATACACACAGGCCTATACCTTCCACCATTTCATTCCATATATTATATGTACAAATCTATACGGTATACCTTCGACAGAAAATTTTTATTAATGTTAAACTAATTCATAATATTCGTCACAAAGTTTGGCATGCAGAATGTTAAATTCAGCATTAAAATTTGCATATTCATTTGTGACTAGACATCGTTACACGGGAGCACCCGGTGGCGCAGTTGGTTGAGGCGCTGCGTTACAAGCCTGCAGGTCGCAGGTTCGATTCCCCATGGTGTCATTGGAATTTTTTATTGACATAATCCTTCCGGCCGCACTATGGCCCTGGGGTTGACTCACCCTCTAACAGAAATGAGTACCAGGAATATTTCCTGGGGGTAAAGACGGCCGGTGCGTAGGGCCGACAACCACACCACCTTCATGTGCCGACTGTCTTGAAACCTGGGAGCCTCAATCTCCTGGAACCCTCAGGGCCTGTCCAGGCCTGTAATAGGATCGCTTTTTTCACATCGTTACAGGTCTGTTTGTCTAGAAGTGTAATTTTATATGTGAAGAAATATTACAAACTTTCAGACAATGGCTCAGGCACAAAAAATGACTGAACACGACTGTACATCATACTGGTAAACTACACTTGAGGAGCAACCTTTTCAAGTCAGCATAAAAGCATTTATATTCACAAACGTCGTGACGCACTAGCATAAGACATGCCTATAAAAATGACGACGGTCGGACACCCCGTTCTCTCACCAACAAAAAAATAAATTCACCGAAGTCCGAAAATTTTTAAGTTATACCCATATACATAACTGATTCGCGTTGGCACTTCATCGAAAAATGAGATCTGCATTACCGACTTCCGAAAAACATGTTCCACCTGTTCCAACCACCGTCATTTTGTTTCTGGCCGTTCTATTCAGCTCGATGCTGTGAGCACTGCTGACCTGACAGCTACTACCGTTCACGGGAGGCAAAGAATGCTCTGTGGCCTTTCTGAATACAAAGCTGTAGTGAAACTTTTCATAAATTACAATACAGTCTATTGATTTAAGGTGATACCGCTTTTACGTGAATATTAGAGTCCCGGAGTAAACAATATGTGGAGCTTCACCTCCATGCATCAAAGACTTGCTTATATGCAGAATAGTCTTATTTAAATTCGCAACACCGCGAATGTATTCTGAATTTGTTTTACTGAACAAACGTACAACGAAATGTAACGTGTGAACAAACACCTCCTGCAGTCCATTTCGATGTGATATTATCGTGATCAGTCATCATATTTACTTTTTGGATATATTTCCCAGAATTTTATGTTTTCTACTACAAAAGATCAAGTATGTAATATTGCCTTAGCTGATAGCAAAACGAACGTCCTCCGATGACGTCAGCGACATAATGGCTACGAAATCATGGAGGATCGGTCTACATAATAAATCATGAAGCATGGGCTAACTTCGATGATAAGCTAGCGTAAAAATTTTTTCATGCCAAATTTTTATATTTATCCCCCCCCCCCCTCTCTGACGAAAACTCCTTCCCTGAATATTGTACTTCCATTTCCCCTCTGCGGTAATCACAGTAGTCATGACGAAACACAGCTCTCTCCCCAACGAGTAATTCTGGTCAATCATCTTCCTTGTTACGAGGCTATGTAAGCAATCCCATGTCACGGGACAGATTAAGAAAGGGGAAATATCAGAATACACAGAGATTAAAGGAGGAAAACTGAAAGTGACGGGGATAATGGATAAACAAAAAAACATGTCAATGATAGTGAAGCAAATAAACTTTGCATACAGTAATTTTAGTACTGCATGTGGCCTGTGAATAAGTCGTAATGCTTACCCTGTGTGGACCACAAATTCTGTGACGCACTGCTCTGCACCGTGACGTCCGACACGGGACTTGTGTTGAGATACTGCATGGCGCCGGGGTACATTGCGCCTCGAGAGTACATTGGGCTGCAACATACAAGCAAACAGTTGTGGGTGACTGTGACCTAGGCCTACTAGCACACAAAGGCGTTATCACCCCACCTTCCTATCGTATCTCCTTCATTCTTACACGCTATCTCTCTTAACCAAACCCTCCTTACTTCCCCTTGTTCTTTCTCACTGACAAAGGGCTCTTATATTCTTTCTAACACACAAAATCTTCTACAAGTCGCACGTGTGGAATTCAATTTACGCCCATCAGATGACACGCTGTAATACAGTGCCAGAAGCGCTGACAGATAACAACAGGGTGCAGCTATACCCGTGACTTCGTCTCACAGGTCACACAGCTGCGAAACCGTCATAACCAGGAAAACTTGTGGACCCAAATAGCAGGAACCACCGCCTAGGACACCGCGACCACACGAACGATCCGATCCATGCTAAGTCACGGCACATAATTACTTGGGAAACCGAAGTCCATGCCTCTTACCCACACAATGATTCAGAACTTGTGTTAATAGAATCTATTTTAAGAGTACTGTACTTTGAAGGCAGCGATTAACTGGATCTAACTGGCTGAGGTTAGTGTCTAAAGGCAGGTTTTTGTGAGCACTGCGATGAATATTCGAATCAATGAATAGCCAGAAACGTCTTGGCTAGCTGAGAAATTGTAAAATTTTCAGGCAAAAACCTACACCTGTGGTGAAACTCGCGATTCAGGAACTGAGGTCTATGTTCCTATAAACTATTATTACACTTAGGCAATAATAATAATACGATTACGAATTACAGAATTAAAAAGCAATTCACTGATGAAACTGACCCCCATTTCTGACAATCAATCCACGGAAAAAATCCTCGATTCAAGTTATTTTTCTGTTCAATAATTTTTCCACGAAAGGAAATGCGGCTTAAATAGGGGTCAGCCTACATTTTACAAATGAACAGCCCATCCACTTCCTGGCCGAGACTGAATGATCAGGTCTTTTTTATACCTCGCAGATGTAGGCTGCAAGTACACTATCAAACGACAGAATGAAAGTCCATAAAAACAGGCTTTTTCTTACAGTAAAAGTGTCTGAAGAACTCCTCCATCTGCATGCAGGAGGCCTGCTTCCACTCCGGAAGCCTCTCTTTCACGCTGCTTCCTGCTTCGTGTTCGAATGCGCCCTAACTCCCCCCGTCTCTCCAGGCACACAGGCCACGACCTTTTCACTACACATCCTTTCCAGTTCACACTATCAGTGTATCATCCAACGCTACGTAACCAAAAGTGACAATGGGCAGTTAAATTAGTAAAAACATCTGCGATGATTCCCACGGAGATTACCATGAAGACTTGCCTTCTGAAATGTGACTCTGTGAAGTTTGGCACACAGGCACCAACGTGTCGGAGGAAAATGCTGTCACCATCTTGACACCACCTTCAGAACCTCTCATACTCTGAAGAAGGACACAGTACGCTCATCCGAAACGTTGGTGCCCATCTCCCAGCTTCATAGAGTTCTAACACACAAAAATAAATTTAATCATACGAAGCGATCAATCAGTCAGGCGACTGGATATCCTGGGGTTTTCAGAAGTGTTTGTCACGACAGCCTGGCCGAATTCATAATTCGTCGACACTTCCCGTGAAAGAATTGATATCGTCGTTAATTTTTGTCACGAAATAATGCAAATGCCTGGACAGTAGCGTAACACCTACCACTCCACAGTTTTTGCGTAAACTCTTCACAGCCCGAAATCCTCGATCTTCCGAATGACTCGACGAATTTTGGTGCGAGAGGTGGGGATAGATATTAATTTTAATCCGAAGCAGCGAACTATAACCTTCGCGTTATATAAAGCTCTGACTAAAATTGACGGCGTTTTAATCACAAAAAAAAATCGGCCATTTACGTACAAACGTAACATTGTGGCGCGTTCGCGTAACAACTGTCGGCGTGGACGAGGAATAATTATTGCATATTCTGGGTGTGTGTAGTTTGTAGCCATAAATATCTAGCACGCAATGCGCCATATTGTCGTCTGTAACTGGCTTTACCATACTTCTCCACATTATCGCATATACAGCGGGATTTTCGGGGAAGTTACTGAATACAAAATGTGTGTTTTGATTTCCTCTACAACTCCTGTCTGAACCATCATTCTATAAAGACTGAGCGACATATTAATTATAAATGTACAGAGTTCTCCATTGAAAGTACAAGTTATTCTTGTTAGACTTTAACGAAACTTGAAATTTCTGGACAGATTTTCGAAAAATATTCAAATATCAAATTTCATGAAAATCTGTCCAATGGCAGCCAAGTTGTTGCATGCGGACGAACAGACAGACATGACAACGCTAATAGTCACTTTTGGAAAATTTGCGAACGCTCCCAAAATTTGGGCAATTTACACAGAGCTCACTGCTGTGACACACGTGCTCCCTTCCGTTGAATTATCCCGAAAACTGTAAGACTTGCGAACAACGTGTACAGAACATAAAATGCGCGGTTTATGTTGCGGCACACTGTTTGCTCTAAAAACATTTTGCTCTGATAAATATGAAGTTAAGCGCGAATTAATTTAGGAATGACACAGAAAAACGCGTTTGCCTTTTCATTTAAAGTGTCCGCCATTACAGCACGATTTTAATCAAAATTTGTTATTTAACCTTTCCAGTATAAAATATCATGCAAATGCATTCAGTGAATCTAGAGTTTGATGTTTACAAACTAAAAAACTAAACTAAGCTCCGTGGCCTTAGTCCGCACGCGAACTATACCGACAGAGCGGCCGCCACCGGTCGGCGAAGTTAGTACCAACTTTTGCGGATAGAGGGGTGTCACGTGGTCAGCGCAACGGGTCCCCACAGCCGTTAATCTCTGTTTTCTAGACCTGGAGCCGCTACTTTTTTTCATTCAA
>Ga0131853_10022933_pt1 | contig 11280 bp, 8 predicted proteins | sample TergutLab28metaG_FD_92764 | JGI IMG/M metagenome (GOLD analysis project Ga0131853, IMG submission 92764) | Labiotermes labralis P1 segment gut microbial communities from Petit-Saut dam, French Guiana - Lab288 P1 (version 2) (version 2) | ecosystem: Host-associated > Arthropoda: Insects >...
ACTGAGGCTCTGTACAGGCCGTACGGCCCATAGGGGGAGTAGAGGTATAGCTCTACTCTTTCTTGACCATGGCACTAGAAGGGGGTGAGGGGTCAGCGTCACGCCCCGGCCGCTCTTTACCCCCGGGAAAGACCCAGTACCCATTGTACAGGAGGCTGGGTGGGCCCAAGGGCCGGTCTGGACAGGTGCGGAAAATCTCGTCCCCACCGGGATTCGATCCCCGGAACGTCCAGGCTGTAGCCAGCCGCTATACCGACTACGCTGCCCGGCCCACGATATTTGGAATGGTTATTGGTATTTTAAAATTTCAAATATATTACATATTCCACGGTTTCACGCGGAAGCCTTAACGATGCTCTGAGCAGACGTGGTTGGGAAACACTGGTCCGTAGGGACACGATGTAAAATGTCGGCCTATAGAATTAATGACGGTAGGCCTATACGAATCCGCTACCAGCACGATTCGATCTAGACTTGTGTCAGAAGTTGGCGTTTAAATCACTTTTCTTACGCGGAAACTGTCTTTATCCGACTTTACAGTGCAAGACATATAGCGCGTGATGTTTAAACGACCTTAAACCTTAAACCATTAAATAGTATATTGATCGACGACCTGTCTTTATATTTTCTTCAGCGACAGGAATTTGAAACGCGCCCGATCTTCGCTGAAGATTTCCACGTACCGATCCCCCCAGAATAAGTTTTCTTTTTTGCGGAAAATAAAATCCCATGATAACGTTTGTACAGCGCCGTGTCAGGTATTTGTACAAATGCAGATTGTCATTTGTTTTAATGAGATGGAAGTTATTGGTATATTTGTGGGCGGCGTGGGTAATGAACCGCTTAGCAGGGCTGTTTTCCTTCCAGTTTTTAAGTTGGAGAACAAGACAGTAGTAGGTCGTCAATTATTCTCGGGGTAATATACAGTAATTTCAAGCAGTGAAATGTTGTGGTTTATGCATGTTGACAAGCACTGTTCTAATAAAGTGGGACTGTCACAAACGAAAGAACTTAACACAGTAAATTCGCGTCCTTGAAGAATATGATTGGATCTGAACGGAGCCTCGGAGTCATTTATGCATTTCTTTACGTTCCTTTCGGTGTGAAAAATTGCGTCAGGTTTCCTTCGGTAACAGGGTCTGCTGTCCGGCATTTTGAAATTCTGGTGCTGTCGAAGCATCAGTGTCGCAACGAACGTTAGGCTCCCCAAACGTATCAGAGGTTAACTGGTGAACCTCACGATTAACACGAAATTTCTTTGCGCAACAGCTTCTCTTGATGCTTGAGTCTGAAGTGACAGCGTTTCTGTTGTGTGAATAAATATAAAAATCTTGCGTAATTCGACGGCATAATTATTTGCAAAGGTATTACCGCTTCTCTTGCCGTTAATTGATACGCTCTTAACTCTCTGCAAATTTAGAAAGTTGATTCAGAGTGCCACTCATTCTCACTGGCTTCTCAATATATTTTAAACAGTTGGTCCATCTATGCTTCTTAACACAGACTCACGTGTGAGCCTTACAGTGCAGCATTAACCAGTGTATTGGGGTGTAACGCACCAATAACGAGGGCTCCGTACATGGGAACTTGTCCGTCCCTGATATACAGACACTTTTATCCGAAAACACCTACGAAATCAAACAGTGAAGGCTTCAAACAATTTCAGTGATTTATGTTTCTAATGAAATTAGCATTTTATTATTTATATTGATTATTGATTTGCCTTTTGTCAAGTTGTTGGTTCAGAATTACAATGTGCCCTTTAGTACCGCGGCTTCAAATGGGCGTATTGTACCCAACCCTGATGACAGACGAGAGTGGAGCACTGTTAGAGTGACAACTGGCAGGGAAGAACCTAAGTGCCCTGAAAAATCCTCTCTCAGTGCCACTTTTGTTCATCATAAATCCCAAGCGGACTTCGCTTGTATTCACTGCGTTAGTTCGTGGTGAAAACTTAGCCGCTGTATGTACATTTCTTGACAAGTAGGTCCAGTTTATATAGAATGCTGATTTTAGACCTGCCAGTTAGTCGCACGTTTCACACACGTTCCATTCGTTTAAATTAGGTACGCTTTGGTTCTGGCGCTTAGATGTTAATTTTTCCTAGCTAATTAATGGTGTTTGAAGCTTTAGGAAACCTGTTGTTTTGAATAACAGCTCTGTGACACTGATAGCGACATTTGTGGATAGTAGAGAGCGTGGCTATAGTTTGATATGTCACAGAGCAGGGTGGTGTTGGGACAACATTATGGATTTGTTTTGTGGAGGTAATCTGTTCGAACCCTTGCCAGGATCCCGTCGAACTTGGCTGAGGGTTTTCGTCGTCGTATTAAGCCTGCTTGGGCCTATTCCGTATAAAGCCATACTAATGCCTGTATGTTACAACCACTTCGCTTAAAAGTTATTACCTGCTTTTCAGACTTACCTTTTCATCACAGTCGACACCTTGATGCAGAATTTGAAACAGTTTCGTTATACTACGTCTTGTCAATCAGCACTGGGTTGCAAAAGATGGATTTTAATAAGAGCGATATCCAGCTGTGACGTTTAACGTGACACGTAGGCCTTTGCTTTTTTTCCCCCATGGCGCGACACTCCCTACTGGGCCAGGGCCTCAGTATCGAGGCTTACACACACACCACACTCGGTAGCACTCGGGACGAGTGATCAGCCCGAAGCAGGGACCTGTACCTGACAACACAAGAGACAGACATCCATACACCCGGCGGGATTCGAACCCGCAGTCTCAGCAAACAGGCCACGCCTTAGACCGACCGCACGACCACTGGGATCAGCAGGTCTTGTCCATGCTATGGGAAAATTAGTACAGAGTTAACATGTCTTCCCTAGAATTATATGCTTTCGCATCCACGTCTAGACATTTCTAGGCAGGCTAGGTGTGCGTGCTGTCGTGATAAGTTGCCATAAATTTGGCCTCTACTGTTGCTGCCCCTGTATGCTAATTTACAGAGTTCGTATTGGCGGTAATATACGTAAACTAGACGGAAGGAGGCGACTTGGAAGACCTTTGAAGAAGCTATTAGACGAGGCCGACACAGGCGTATTAAGGCCTAAATCGTGACGGATGATGATGATTATTATTTATTGTCGGTTGGTTTCCTGTTACTGAACTGGTGTCTTGCGTAAATGATACAAGTAGCGTGCCTGTGCCCTAGTATAGGTTCAGTTCTGCTGTACGAGGACATGGCGGATCCATAGTTTGCAGCAATTTAAAGCCGCCGCCATTGTACGATGCAAGTCCCGAAACCTCTGGTAATGTGTTTTCGCGTCATAAGAAAGGATATCTTTGTGTCCAAACGCCAGGAAATAATGTGCTTTATCTAAGTGCGTAGAAACAACACTCCACGAATTTTTGGCTTCGACATTGCATGAAGGTGAGTGGCCAGCTCCACTCTGAGGTCGCTCTTACTGTTGAGGAAATTGGTAGCCCGATACCCAGCTCTGTGGGAGATAGGGTACAGGTGTGTTTTCGTTAAACGATAGTTAAGAAAAGATGGCCGTCCTGGCCCCCCACTGGTCTTCATGGAAGTTTCACACTATGTGTGGTGATATTTTTACGTTGAATGGATTGTGTAAATTTAATTTTTACACCTCAGCGTCAGTTATGACCACATGGCTCTGATGGTTTCTGAAAGTATTAAGAAACGAAACCGCGTCCGTCTTGCTGTTGTATTCTTGTACGGTTGTTTACATAACTTTTACTGTTCTGTGTTTTCCCTTTTTACATTATAAACGCAGGTGCTCGAATCTGCGATAAATTAAACGACTGGTGAAAAAAAAATATGCGGGTTGATGGGATGGAATTAGATGTCGAGCAAACGCTGATAAGAGGCGGTCTGCTCTTGACTGCAGATATGCAAGGAGTAACTTGCATGTGTTGCGTTCCGTCGGGCTGACATTCTTATACAATGTGTATATTTTATCGTGTGCCAGAGCAGGACAGTTGTCACGGCGGCTTTATCGCATAGGAGGCCTGCATCCGCCGGGATTTTACAGTCCGTTTTTCCCGGGCAGTTCGCTTTACCTCGTTTCACAGGAGTCTAGGAAGTGCTCTAAATTTCAGGCGAATACATGCGATTCAGCTTGGCGACAACTGCCGTGCACGGGGACGGACACTACAGAACTTGATACTGTCGTGTTTGCACGATGCATGAAGGTCGTCCTGTCCTTCGGTGTGTTTGTTGGTCGCTTGTAACTTGACTGATTCTGTGGAAGAAGAGTCGGCCATGAGAGGCCAGTAATCGCAGTTGTTTGCATGGACTGAAACGGGACATGTTTTATCGTGTTCTCAAGATATCGCCTCGTATCCAGAACAAGATCAATACTTACGTACTCTCAAGATCTCGCCCCGTATCTAGAGAAATATGAATACTTACTTACTTTACTTACTTACTCCATGGAGCAGAGTCCTCGAGAAGCTAACCGGTTTTCAGTTAGTCAAGAAATTCTCCGCATAGTGTGGAACCCGAAGGTTCTTTACCGCCTTCACAAGTGCCCGCCACCTGTCCCCATCCTGAGCCAGCCAGAATATCAGTCCAGGTCCGAGGCTCTTGGAAACATTTCGCAACAGGATACTTTTTTTTATTGTGTATGAGTTGTTAGCACCTCACCCAACCCCCAAGCTGCAGGACCACCCCTTGTCAGCTGTCCGCGACTGCTTTTCCAATATATTCGCAGCTTCCTTCCATATTGGAGGCCGTTCCTCCATCCGCAACCAGAGGACGCGCCAAGCCGTAGTGACAGGGACTCACTTATCACGGAGAGCCAGATGAATGCTTTCCACATCCGGACACTGTATTTCTAATGTCTGCCTCTAGTATTCTCCCGTGTAGTATTTTGTTTCCTAATTTTTTTTACATGTTTTCCTGCAAAAATTGTGTATGTATCTCGTAAAGTCTGCATGACGCACAGCGATACAGAATTAGTATTATTTGGCCTACAAATTGTATTTGAAGCACGTCATGTCTGCACGATGCGTTAACACATTACAAGGAAATTTAATTTATGACTGTGCGTAGTATACAAGTAGTACAGTCAGTTTCTGCTGTTAGGCGTCTTTCGTTAACGCTGACTGGCCATAATGTGATTGATGAACAGGTGAACGGAGTGTGTATAGCGCGAACTTTCGCATAAACTTGTTGGCTATTCCGCGATTTCAGCTATCATTGTCAAAATAAGACGATTTTATTTCGCGATTTTTCATAACGCGAGGGTCACACAAGAAGGCAACTGTCACGTTATAGCAGAAACGACTCTGTCTGTAGAGCAGATTATCTGGGCCGATAATAGATCCTATTTGAAATGAATGAACGTAATGGCTGTAGAATCATTCAGAGTCTTTTGTGTCTTTCTGTCTTGTGGTTTAATTAACTGCGTTCTCCCACGGGGGTTGAGATGACAGTGGTGACATGGGAAGGCTTGTAGAACGAAACTGTCATGGTTTTCAAGCTTAGTAGTGATAACTGTGTGGGCCGGGTAGCTCAGTCGGTATAGCGACTGGCTACGGGTTGGACGGTCCGGGGATCGAATCCCGGTGGGGGGCGAGACTTTCCGCACCTGTCCAGACTGGCCCTATGGCCCACCTAGCCTCCTGTACAATGGGTACCGGGTCTTTCCCGGGGGTAAAGAGCGGCCGGGGCGTGACGCTGACCCCTCACCCCCTTCTAGTGCCGTGGTCAAAAAGGAATAGAGCTGTACCTCTGCTCCCTCTATGGGCCGTACGGCCTGTACAGAGCCTCAGTGCTTATACAAGGGCGCACTTTACCTTTTACTTAGTGATAATTGTGTTTAGAGCCCGTTCACAATTTGATGGCCGGACGCACAGAACCAGCCGTTCGCTGTATTAGACTACTGCAACATTTAACATATGTGTTGCGCATGCGCACGGGACATCTTATTTGTTGCGTTCGATTTACAAAATGAACATCACTAACTGCGCTGAACAGCAGGGGTCTTTGTGGTGGGTACGGAATATGTTCACTGTGAGGTACGAACTAATTTTCAGGTGTGACGTTTAAATGAATTTTCGCTTTCAAGATTAACGCGAAAATGGAGGTGAGTGGGGGGGGGGGGCATTTTTGGAATGAGACTCCATACTGATCTTCGTGCTGCTCTAACAGAAGGACAAGCGGAGGAAACCTGGTTAACTCCTAACGAAGCAATGGTCTTTTAGGAAGAAGAGGTTTTGTATCTTAATTTTCAAATGGTTAAGTACGTGCGTAGAAAGACGGGAGGGAGAAATCAGCTACCGATATGTCAGGGACACAGAGACAGACCAGGGGACTCTCGAATATGAATGAAGAATGCTCATCACTCGAACTGTCATGGGGTAGGGTTGTCAAGAGGGTTTTTCGCAGTGTTACGAGTAGAAATTATTTTTTTCTCTGCCAGTCAGTATAGCGACTCGCTACGGGCTGGGCGATTCGGGGATCGAATCCCGGTGGGGGGGGGGCGAGATTTTCCTCAGCTGTCCAGACCGGCCATGGGGCCCATTCAACCTCCTGTACAATGGGTACCGGGTCTTTACCTGGGGCGTGGTGTTGATCACCCACCCCCATCAAGCGCCGAGGTTAAAGACAGAGTAGAGCTATACCTCTACTCCCCCTCAGGGTCTTCGTGGCCTGTTCTAGGGTGAACTTTATCTTTACTTTTACCCATGCCCTTATCAGTATAATTTGAAGATGACGTTCGCTGCAAAATGTGACGGAATCTGAAAGTGATAGATACCTCGTGTGCGCCGATAGAGCAGTGTCTCGGCAACCGCTGCTTCAGATCCTTTCGACAGCAAATGCTCGAAATCAGTAAGATGTTATGGATGACAATTCACTGCACAACACGTCGTCGCAAGAGGTCGTGATTTAATTGAAACTGCACCTGCAGGTCGTCGTCATTACATACCTGGCTTATTTGTCCTTCGCTGTCGTTTCGACACGCTGCATACGTTTTGTGACAATAGCAACAAAACGCGTTCACTTTTCGTATTGTCGTTCTGAGGTACACTAATACAGGGTAATAATACCTCGCTAGACACAGTGCGTGCCGTATTATCTCCTTCACTAAGCACGCACTTAAGCCAAGGCTAGAGAACCACGATTCATAATATACACATCAACATTGTGTGTGTGTATATGGGTGGAAGGGGTGTACAACATGCCGACGAGTCACGTTGGAATGTCTGTTTAATCCATGCCATTGTTGTCACAGTATTTAATCCTATAATAACTCCCGTCCACACGTACCTGACGCTTTTTTCATGAAAGATTAAAAGTAATGGAAAGCTGACGCATCTCAACGACTTGTGGATGGAAGTGTATGGTTCACGAAACTTACGATGTTTTTCTTTAAAGACACGTTTGTATTGTACTGTAGTTTTTTAATTTTTAAATTAATTTTCTGTTCTTCCTCTTTAATACTTTTTGGATATTTCAAATGAGATTTTCTTTCACTGTGACGCGAGGTCCTTCACCTTCTTTGTGGGTCTCTCAGAATTTATTTACTTGTGGGCTTCTAAAACTGAACTTGCTGTAGTAATTTGTACGTCGGTCATTCGTGACACGCGCGTTACTTTTCATTAACTTTGGTCATCTCTAATCTTATCTCTTATTACATGCTCTTTTCCCAGCTGTTCTCGAATATTTTCACTTATTTTGTCCTTGAGCCATGCTACCTGAAAAATATCATGCACGTACGTATGTTGCCTCCGGACTGTGGTTTCTTGGGTTCCTAGTCAAGATGTCGAACGCCTGTACTTAAGAACTGTGATACAGCGAAGATCGGTCAAGAGAGCACTTTTCACTATGCATACATTCCGAATTATATGCAGTTATTTCAGATTTAGCCGTAGAGGCCACTTGAAATGCGATGGCACACGCGCAGAAACCAGATTTCGTCTTTCGGCGAAACGGACGAGTCCATTTAAATCGGCGGGGGCGTCAGTTCAGTCGACTGCTGGCAGCCGAGGTGTGCGCATCGACGGTAGTAATGCTGGATGTACCATGTTCCGATGTAGTGTGAAGAGTACTGGCTACCCACTCCATTCGCCAGTTTCCCCTTCAATTCCCCTCCCGTGCGTCACCTTGTGCCATCACATTTCAACTGGAGTCTGCTGCAGTTCTTTTGCCCAACGAAAGTTGACGAAATTTTATTATCAGCCGCTGTGGCTTTGTCAAGGCTGTTTCTACACCGCGAAGTTCAATAAATTTTTGGCGGCCAAGGTCTGCTTCAGCGCTGGACACGGATGATCGTCATGCGGCGACGAATTCCTGCGGTGTAATCGCATTCAATGTGGGTTCTTTATTTGGTAGAATTTATGACATGTAAACTTACTCTGAGACCGACTGTCGTAGCAGACTTCGTTACGGCTGCTTCCAAAACTTCTAACGAGCCCGTCTAATTAATTACACTTTTGTATATTTGTTTGTGTTCTGCGAGAGTAAGTAATAGGATCTTGGGTCTGCATTCTTGCTTTTTGTTACGAGAATATAAACTGGCGGATTTATTAACACATTTTGGACATCTGACCACGAGGAAAGCGGACGGTGGGGGCTGACGGGATGTAGTTAGAAACTTCAAAACTGAGGAGCGGATTTAATCCATGAACATTTGTTAAGTGAATTTGAGTGAATATTTGCGACTCCGCAAGAATTGCTGTTTGTAGTAATGATACATAGTCTAAGGTGGCACATTCCCGTTTCGTTGACTTGTTAAATGAAAATTAATGTTGCATTAAGTCAGCACTATAGTATTCAATAAGAATGAGGCTACATTGTTGTGGGCCGGGTAACTCAGTCGGTATAGCGACTGACTACGGGCTGGACGGTCCGGGATCGAATACCGGTGGGGACGTTATTTTCCGTCCGTTCAGATCGGCCCTGGGGCCCACCCAGCCTCCTGCACAATGGGTACCGGGTCTTTCCCGGCGGCATAGGCGGCCGGGGCGTGGAGCTGACCCCCCCCACCCCTATATATTGCCGAGGTCATAGAAAGAGTAGAGCTATACATACATCTTCTCACCCTAAGGGCCTTCGTGGCCTTTAAAAAGGATCAAACCCAAAGCTACATGTTTCAATTGAATATGATTAGCCATCATCGTACCTAATTACAAGAACGGAAAGGAGGGGTAGAAAATAATACCCTTTGTATTCTTGTAATTAGGCCTGATGATGGCTAATCATTTTAGCCGAAACATGTAGCCGTATTCTTACTGAATGTAATGTTGTGTCGACTGATGTAAACTCCTTTTATAATGGTAAGTAGTCTGAAGTTCGTATTAGTGGAAGTTACCGGAACGTGAAGCAGACTGCAGGCTGCAGATACTTGTATGCAATAACCTTCGGGCGTACGAGGGAAGATACATAGCGCGTTCATAGGTCTTGCAGCACAGTGAAACATGTTGTAAAGTGTACATGGCTGGCGTTCGTTTTAATTCCGCAAAATTTATTGCTATTTTGATAGAATACGCGTATGTCCGTGTTCGTATTCCCTCCCGAACGCTCTGTTTTCACGTACGTTTCTGAACAGTAGCGAGCACTTTAGAAGTGTCCGTATGCCTGAGCGAACAAAACGTTGTCAGTCTGGTTGAACTGTTGTTTAATAACCATGTTACAGCTGTGCAGGGACAGTGCAGACATTTGTGGTTCAAGTGCAAAAATAAATCTGTGGGCGCTACGTGTGCGAAATCCAAAATTGAGGGTGCGGGTAGGTAGAAAAAAAAAGTTTATGATTTTCGTACAAAATACTTTTTTGACACAAAAATTGTGAAACACAACAGATCTTTCTAATCACCGGCTTCCTCCACACTTCACAGGCTGTAGGGCCATGTGCAGCAGAATGGATTGCGATAGTTTCAAATCGGCGTTACAGCTCTTTAGGCTATACAACGCCGAATGTGGCGGAAAATGATCACAAATGAGTGTGTGAGAAATTGACACGCGATTTACGTGACGTGTTTGAAAGTCCGGAGCCACATGGAAAAACAGAAGAATATCACGGAACACGCGTTTTTGTAACCCGGCCCAAATAGCATATGGTGCCTCTCTGCTACAAGTATGGAGATTTAAGGCTGCACTGCTGGTTTGGATGAAGCGGATTTTGATGAAATTTCATATTTCTTCCCCGTTGGTCCAACATGGGCTACTGTTACCTGAGAATTTACATTTCATGTGTAGTTCGGTATACGTTTCGTGACATCACGTACACTTTTCTATGTCTGGGCACCCCTACTGCAGTCGGTAACTTGCTGCATCATTCAGAACATAATTAAAATAACACATCGGCTTCTTTAGAAGTACATTAAGTGGGAGGATACTACCCCTTCGGCCAAGAGCGACCCAAGTCTGTCCACCTGCTGCTTGTAAAATATATCCACTAGCACTGCTCGGTCGTTAAGTTCGTCGTCGCAGACACAGAGGTGTCGCCGGTGCAAGTGTGTATGCCGATTGGTTGTGGGATAAGCCCGTTGCAGCCGACTAGGGAACTGTTGAACCCCTCAAAGATGATAAAAGTGAACAAACGTTGCCATATAGTGCCCCCGGATTCTCGAACGAGCATTGTCTTTTACCGGTTCCCAGGCTTCGCCCTTCTGCCCATCCGTCCGATAACAGTAGTGTTATGTGTGAATGAAGCTGAGTGTGGGACACTGATATAACGATACTGGCAGGGGAAGGCGGACTAAAGACGGCATTTGACATGACATGTACCATGCAGTAAGCGTACTCCCTTTTAGTTACAAAAACCGATGAGGTAATGTTGTACAGGGAAATAATTGATGTTTGTTCTGAGGTCTATAAAAAACACATGAATGTGCTGTGTGGGCAGAACGCAGAATTCTTGAATGTGAAACGTCGTAATATGTAAGGTATCCAGTGGGCTTTGAAGGTTTGCGGAAGATATGAGGAAGACGAAAGGGTAGGAAGCCCCATAATATAATCTTCATGTTGATCTTCATTGCAGTATGATTTTTCTACTTTTCTGGTTTGTTTTAAAATGAAATCAATATCTTGCCAGCGGCATTTTGAAAACATACAAGCATTGAAAATTGTAGCGAATGAAAGGAATACAAATTTTGTTCTAGGGTAACAGTTGTAGCATTACTGTGGCAGCAGGCGATGTCCTTTGGCGTCAAGGTTATTGAACTGGGCGATCGTAAATCAAGCAAAAAAAAAAAAGGGGGGGGGGGAAAAAGGGGGCCTTCGAATAATTGCAAAAACTTTCACTGTTAAGCTAAAAAAGTGGGCTTTTTACTCGCAGGTTTTAAGGGAA
>Ga0131853_10022935_pt1 | contig 11280 bp, 10 predicted proteins | sample TergutLab28metaG_FD_92764 | JGI IMG/M metagenome (GOLD analysis project Ga0131853, IMG submission 92764) | Labiotermes labralis P1 segment gut microbial communities from Petit-Saut dam, French Guiana - Lab288 P1 (version 2) (version 2) | ecosystem: Host-associated > Arthropoda: Insects >...
CACAGCTACACGTAAGTCAGGTTAAATTTACACCTATGAGAGCGAGCAATCAAGAAACTGTCAAGTTTGACGTTCACGATATGAAGTGCCTATTCTCAAGGCAAGATGTCACATGATGGAATGTTTACAATGAACTATATAATAAAGGACTTCTGGAACAACATAAATCAAATAAGATTTGATTTGATTTCAAACTTTCGCCGTGTTCTGAATGTTTTATGCTTATTTCTGGGTAATTCCCCGGGGTCTGAATTTTATATGCCGACGTTTCGGAACACTCTGTCTGTTCCATCTTCATACCTACCTGCCTATGAAGATGGAACAGTGTTCCGAAACGTCGGCATATACAATTCGGAAGCCGGGGAATTACCCAGAAAAAGAACATAAAACAAGATTATTTTCTCAATTTTCCTCGCGTCAAAAGTGAGAGATTTCAGAGATTAGAAAAAGCAATAAATTAGTCCCGAATATTGTAATAACCTAATCAAGCATCACGAATCAATAAACGCCTAACGACAGACGGCGCGGATTAGTACGTGACTATGTTAACCTTGTCACTTGACGGGCTCATGATGGCGGCTGCGACTGTTGTCTTCTAAGACGTGATGCCGTGTAGTCTGGTAGAAAATGACCGACGTTTACCAGGAATGTACTGCCGTCCGCTTCCGCCACCGACGCATAACTGATTTTCTACCAGACTACACGGCGTCAAGAATGTCTGTTCTTTATATTTTCGTTGGCTGTTTTTCCCACCTCGATTGTTTTTTCTCCATCGCTAAGAGGTGATGGCCTGGGACAGCCGTCATCTGCTTATCCCCCCCTCCCCAACCCGCTCACCCAGCTGCGCTCATCGGCTAATGGCAACATCTAGTTTCTTTTTTGCTTTGTAGTGGGTCCAGACACAAAATTCTTTCCCTGCTGAGTTGAACCACGCGAAATATTGTGAGGTCCCTAGCCACCAGGCAGTTTATATGCACTTCAAGCATACGAAGTGAGGACGCAGCATTTTTTGGAGACGAATGGGGCTGCCACGTAAATTTAAACAGTTACTTTTATTGCTAATTTTGTGTGAATTATTAGCAATACTGGAACTGTTTTTTAGGGCGGTGATAAGACGCTAACAACTCACAACTGCATTCGTAAAGAAATTAAGAGTAAATCAAATTCCGGGAATGCCAGCTAACATGTTGTTCGAAGTACCAGATTATCCTGCCCGCTATCTAGAAACGGAAAACTTGGAACATGCAAAACTGTAACTTCGACGCCTGTTTCTTGATCTCCCACATTAAGGAAGAAAACAGACTGAGGGTGTGTCAGAACAGGGTGCTGAGGAAGGTGTTTGGGTCTCAAAGAAGAATAATGGGAACGGTCTGGAACATCACACGGCGCAGAGCTTCATAATTCTTGAAGAGTGAACGACATGTGACCGTACCTCCGCCCAATTTACCACGTACGTGTGCCGTGCGTGGCGCGTACCGTGTACCGTGTACCATGAAACAGTGCTGCCACACACCACTGCACACAGCGTGCAGGGGTTTGGTGGGAAGAATGGAAGGAAGGAAACAACTTGGAAGACCTAGGGCGAAGACAGGAGGATAATATTACAATGGATCGTCAACAAGTTGGATGGGGAGACATGGACTGGATTGCTCTGGCTCAGGATAGGGACACATGGCGGGCTCTTGGTGAATATGGTAATGAACTTTCGGGTTCCATAAAGTGCAGGGAATTTCTTGAAAACCTGAGAACTTGTTAGCTTCTGAGAAATAATTCTGCTCCAAGCAGTTAGTTAGGCAGGCAGGCAGGCGAGAAGTCGATGTGTAGGAAGAGACTTTTTTTTAGAAAATCGATAATTTGTGATTCATACAAATCACGAAATGTATTACAGTCTCTGGAGCACTTTATAAACCAGCTGAGAACTTTTAAGTGCACGACATCAGTAGAGAATGTAATCGAAATATATTTAGAGATGAAACATGTAGAATACAAAGGACATGCTTCCCGCTCTACGAGTTAACGTCATGATGTTTTAGCATAAACGCATGGTAATTGCAACCTAATCCTACTTAGAATGTCATGATTTATAATATATGTACACACACATACATATATATATATATACATACCCCCATATACATATACAAAAATGCTCATACGGACGTATAAATGTACCAGCAGTCCTTTATGTCCTTCTAGCACAACCCACTTCGCCCTCATAAACTAAGACAAACCAAAATCCGACCCTATAAATACAATGCTCTCACACTGGCAGCCGCACGGGAAGAACCCACGGTACTGTGAGTCATTTCTTGTGTAAGGGGAACAAGAAGGGAATCATACAAAGCTTCTCTACCACCAGGCATATAGATGCGTCTTTTCCTGGCTCCAGTACAAAGACCCTGTACCTTAAAGCAAAAGACCGTCAGTTATAGGAATAAAAATAGCAGATATTTCTACATTATTTTCCTCATTTCTCCAAAAACAACAGCTTCGTAAGGAAATTGTAATGCAAATTTATAAACAAGACATAAACATTCTGTTCCTTTATTTACAATGACTCAAAATAAAACAAAAAATCTGTTTTCCTTGTGGACTAATATAAGCAGGCTGCTTCTGAAATGCTAAAATCTGGTTTACTTTTACTCGCTCATTGCATATAAAGTCCATAAATGAGATTTCATGCTTGCCTGCCCGCAACTTTCATTTTCGAAGTTTATCGACGAATAAAGGCGGAATGACAGTTTGCATATTAAACTTGATTTTTTTAGAAAACTGTACTACACAAAATTGAAATCTTATTTCAAACGTATTCATTGTAACAGAGGCTATTAAAGATAAGCTTTGATGCCGTACACTCCTGTACATAGGCACGATGAATGGGGCAAAAGGATCCTCTGGAGGTACCCGTTTACCCAGTTACACGGCGTCACGGACCTACGAACATAATCTTTTAACCTGTGCACGTATCGATAAGGCAAATCAAAATTGTGGTTATGATGCCACGTAGTTTTACAGACACCGACGATTCGGAGGAACATTCTGCCTTAACTTACAGGGTTTAAGAGATTTTAGATGGCAGAACGTAATATTTATTGATAGGTAGATATTTTAAAATATACAATACTTTATGACTCTGTGAATGTGACAATTGAAATGTCATTAACTCTATTTACAGTTTCAAACTGGAAATTTACGTCTATAGGTAAAGGAAGACCAGCTGTTCGTCAAAACAAGCTCCAAGCGCCACTGCTCATTCTCAGACGTGGATTAATGTTTTCCATTACTCCTAAGTACATTTCAAATTGCAGCGTCCTTGGAATTTCCTAAACGATGTGAATACTACAAGAACACTTGAAGCCAGTACAATGAAAGACGCATTAGTTGTAGTTCTTAGCATTCAATTCAGGCTTTAAAACCGTACGGGCACCAGGCTACATTGACGCTGTCATTGATGGTCATTATCAAACTCGACGTTGGAAGATCCCTCTAAAAAAAAAAAAAGCATAGCAGTCTGTCTGCTCTTCGAGAATATCCGTACCTTTTCTTTGCCACGAAACTCTATTACTGTGTTTACAAAAGCCGTCTATGTTCCTGTTCTAAGCCACCTAATTCCAATCTACAACCCTTCATTCAGTTCCTTTATATTGCCTTGCGATGGGGCACTAACTATCCCAAGTGGTCTCTTCGCTCCAGGTTTCTCTACAAAAAACTGTGCATTCGTTCCTCGTCTCTCACACAAGTTGCCACATACTCTACGCATCCCTTCCTCCTTGATCTGATCGTTCTAATTGCTCTAAATATTAAGCCAACCTTGTGCTCGGTTTCTCTAAGACAAAAATTCACTACCTACCGTACAGCCTTCCTTACGCCTTGTGTGCCGGTGATATCTAGGTAACGGCACACACACACACACACACACATATAATGCTTCTGCATGCATAAAGTGATATACTTAAAATATATAGGGATAGAAAGTTCCTCTGTACCTCCAATAACTATTTACCAATCGACACGGCATCATAAGCAACAAGAGTGAAGCTTATCAAGCCGCTGAGATAACCTCAAATTTTGGCAGTCTTTATAATCCACCCCAATGCTACACATCTGCACTCTTTTTTATAAAAAATTTGTGGTCGCAGGTAATTAATTAATTTACTTTACTTTACTTACTTTACTTTACTTGCTTGCTTTGCTTGCTTGCTAGCTTGCTTGCTTTAGTTGCTTGCTTGCTTGCTCCTCGGCACTACGGCCCTCTGACAGCCTTTGCCTCCGTAATTACGAAAGCCCACACTTCCCTGCAGACTGCCTTCTGTCGCCATCTCTTAACCTTCATCTCCCTCAGATCCTCCTCTACATCTTCCAGCCATCTCAACCTATGTCTTCCCCTTCTTCTACTTCCCTCTCGTTTACTCTCAAATATTTTCTAAACTCTCCTTCCCTGATCCATCCTTACTACATGTCCAGTCCGTTCAAATCTCTTCTTTTTAACATCTGCTACTGTGTCTACACCTTTACCCACCTCCCTCAATTCCCAATCAATTCTTATTCTCCATATCCCTTGCTGTACCACCGGTCCATATATTATCCTCTCCCGTGCACCCAGTCTTGGTCGCAAGCGATACGTGTATCAAAATCTCGTTGTGTGGACAAAACAGCGCCTTCGGGAAGAGGCCACTGTACAGAAGGTCCCAAATGATCAAAACTCTTTGTCTTATCGAATCCACCAGGGCAGTTACAACGAAATAGCTTGTGACGTGTGCAGATGTGCGAACTACACGGGTCACGCTACAAAGTACAGGCCAGGGCTGGCCAACTGCAACCCAATGTGGGGCCACATAATTCGTTAAACACTCGCCCAAGGGCCGCACTTGTCCATACATACATCGAAAAGGGGAGGAGGGGAAATGAATTAACTAAAACACCGTTATTTACAAACAACGTCATCTGTTTTATTGCTATTTATTAAATTTACCACATTATATTCTGTAGACCTGATGCATTACGTTTGTTAAACGGCATTTTTTAAACTATTCAGGCGCACGAGGGCCGCAAATACTTTCTTCGAGGGCCAGCCCTGGTACAGGCGACACTTAAAGTTCCTGCCATGTGCGCTGATACGTTACTACGTCGTTAGCGACACCGCGTAGGAGACTCGTCGCCGTACCTCTGCAGTGTACTCGCGGTTTTGGACGAAACTTGAAAAATGTCTGCAGGTGTCTCAAGTTATTTCACTGTTACAATTGCCAGAATGTAAAGTTAGCTGTGTAGTTAGCCACAGTACCACTGTGACATATGGAGGCGTGGAGGTGCAGTTCCTCGCATTTTTCACTTCTGAATTAGACGCAGTTATTTTCAAGTCCCCGAGGCCTCTGTAACCACCGGGCAAGAGGCCCCTGGAATGCAATGACTCGGAGGCTGAGTGGATCCCACAGCCGGTCTGGAAGTTTCAGACTACAGAAATAGCTCTCAGACTTACGGGGTTTCGAACCACGTGTCCTCGGTCGTCTAGGCTACTCACCCTATCGACTGAGCTAACCCGGTTAAGTAACTGCATCGCAGCATTAAACATAGCGGCTTGTAGTCGCTCTAGTCTTTCTACGACGGTTAGAATTGGCCTTATACATAACGGGGAATCTTCAGTAACTTCGGTACCAGTCGAACTCTGATTGTGAAAAGAAGGATGTGATAACACACGTGTAAGGCTCCTTCAAAAGAAAGGGAGAGGAGACGGTCAGACGCGAGTTCGAGTGTACGTACTAATGTAGTCACTTTGCTTACAGTCAGTTCCCCCCTTGTCCGCCCGGAATAATCCCCCCGGAGACTTCGGGCCAGCGTGCTCTTAGTAGCTACCTGTCAACACCCGGAGTCATCCGACCCGAACATGCGAAAGTAAAACCTTCAACCCTAGGCAAAAGGCGATGAGGAGAGACGTCCGGGCGTCACTACGTCCAGATGTTGTAACGGGAGACACAAGAACAAATATTTGCATTGGGACAGCAATACCTTCATTACGTGCATATCTTATAACAGAATTAATTAACTTCGTTTTAAATTGCAATGTAATGATAAGTTTCAATGATGAAGTGCTCAGGATATTATTCGCAACTAGGGGAAAGAAAATAACAGGGTATGGAGAAAATTACTTAACTAAGGGCTTCGAAAGCCTGTTCCTCACATTTTTTTTTTGGTTAGTGTATATATATATATATATATATATATATATATACATATACATATCAGAACGAATGAGATGGACGAGGCATGTGGCACGCATCTGAACAATGGAAACAAAAGGCACAGGTACTCCCATTACATGCCAATGCAGGCACAAAGGCGAGGCGGAAGAATAGCTCAAACCATTCGTAACGCAGCAATAGAAGGAGGTGGGTAGTACGCAACACTCTCCGGCCGCTTTAAACCCAGGGAATGACCCAGCGCCCATTGTAAAGGAGGCTGTTTAGGTCTTGGGGCCGGTTTGCACCGCACATAAAATAAAACATACAAATATATTTTTTAAAACTTTGGTTAAAAAAAACTTCAGTATTCTGTCATTTTAATCGAATATAACTGGACAATGGTGCGATGTATGACCGTTCTTGTATAATTTTCTCTGTCTTCCCGTTACTCTTTCTATCTCTATCTCTGTCTTTTAATTCTGTATACAGTCGTGAGCAACCCGCTCTCAAACACCCAAACTCCACGTTTCTCTGCAAAGGTAAGGTACCGAGTTTCACCCCAAAATGGACTAAATAACGTAAAAGTTTTGTACATTTCATTACTTCTAAAGAGATGAAGCACGTGACAATCATGAACATCGTAAAAGGAATTTTTCATAGCTGGGTTTAAGTTCCTCATCCATACAGTCTGGATTTCTTGCAGTCGATCCGAGCAAATTATGTCTTTCATGTTTACAAAATAAACCACAGAGCTTTCATTCGCTGTAACACACAATCAGCTAAAATAAAGCAGTTTATGCCAAAGTCTTTTACAGGATAATTATAAGGACCTGGATTTCCGCATGGCTTCTCGAGAAGAAACAACATGTTTTTTTTTTATGCAGCTCAGTAAGAAAGAGTGCAACGTAATGCAGTTTCACAATTAACGCTGGCTGCCGTATCAGAGACGAAATAATACACTGTGCTCTGTGCTGGAACACAAACAGGAAACAGCCCCAAGGGACACAACAAACGCAAGAAAATCCATACTTTTGTTTCACTATTAACAATGATTCAGCAACGGTAAGCTACTTCAAGTCGTACTCAGTAACGGGTCTCATTTTTAAGTCCAGGGCGACGTAGTCTGCCCAACATGCCAATGCGAAATTTTCATGAAGTATTTAGCGCTGTAAGGCGCGTCTCCGTTCCTTGCCGTGCAAAAATATTATAAACTTAGAATCAAAAAATAAATAAATGACAACAAAATAGGCTCTGTACACATAACGCAACACTGAGGAGCGTTCGCGAAACCATTTTTGCTGTAGAAAAAAAAAAGTCACATATTCTGGTTGTGTATTTGTCGCCTTAGATACAGAGCACGCAAAGCCTATGAGCAGGATTACATTGTCATCTGTGGCCTGTCAGCCTGTGCATTTTTCCAAATTATCCCACAAACGGCACGTTTTGCGATGAAAGGTTTTTCACATAAAATGTGTTTTGATTTTCTCTACAATTTTGTCTGCAATATTTCTCATTCTCAGTAGATTTCAGCGAGATATTGTCATAAATGTAGGTATGTCTTCGTGTAAAGTGCACGTTATTCTTGTCATATTTTAAAGAAACTTGACTTTTCTCGACAGATTTTCCAAAAATACTCAAATACCAAATTACGTGAAGATTCGCCTAGTAGGAGCCGAGCTCATCCATGCGGACGTACGAACAGATAGGCAGACGCGACGTAGCTAAATGTTGCTTTTCGAAAATTTGGGAGCGCGCCTAAAAAGGCAAAACCAAAAAGCCAGAGAGACACGAATAAGAAAGTAAATTGAGTTGTGATATGCAAGTCTTTAAGACATGGGGGGGGGTCGAATCCTTCTTAACATCAGCGCTAAATGTAGATAAGTAATCACCTTCACGCTCCAGCCGATTTATCCCCAGCTACAGATCCCTCGGTACCATTCAGAAGTGGTTGGGTCGTCCCAGAACCGGTCTGCAGAAATGAAAAGAAATCTCTTGCTCTGGCCGAGAAACTAAGTACGATTTCTCGGTTGTCCAGGCTACAGCATAGTCACTATGCTGACCGAGCTATCTCGGCTCCCAAAAAAATTCATTAAAAAAAAGAAAAATGAAAACAACACTACAGATATAAAAGGACAAAAAACAAAAACCGAAGGCATATATAATGATCCCCATTTCAAGTTCAGTTGCTGATTTATTCCGTTGTTTTACGAGGCTGCATCAGTTGCCCAAATTTTGAACATGCAGTATAAAACCATTACAAATGAAGGCTCGAAAACAGACTCCTGTTTTGCGGCCTTCAGGTGAGCGCTGCCAATCAGCTTGGCGGATGGTTGTGCCTTTGGCAGATTATGCAATTAGGCATGAAACGAACTGTACTTGTCTGCGTCGGGTGCATCTCAACTCCCCCTCTTCATCAAGAAATATTGATGATGGAAGCCTTAATTGCAAATATATATGTTTACACGCCTCGAAGCAAATCTCGCTCTTTCTCGCACTCCCTCTCTCTCTCTCTCTCTCTCTCCCTCACTCTTTATTGTTTCCACGGCATCATTCTCAACGTTCCTTGCTGCCCGTTCACTAGACGTCTTCCTCCATTCGCCCCCTCTGCAACACTGCACTGTTATAAATTCCTTCATCAGAGCGGTAAGAGCAACTCGAACTTCGAGAAACAAAAATATTGGACTCCAGCGACCATCTCCTCTTTTGTGTCTTGCTACTGGATAATTTCATTGAGATTCAATTCGCGGTCTGCACGAGAGCGGAGGGGGTGGGGCGGAGGCGTTGGGGACGAATGGACAAAAGCTCTAACCACGAGCAGGCTGCTGCAGCCTCTTGCAGTTCTTTGAAATAGAAACGTCCCCTCTGATCTTCAGATGCATGCAATCAGAATGTTCATATGAGGGTTCAGGATGAGATTCTTAAAGGTAGGTGTTGCATACAGCCTCCTGCCAGATTCCAGTAAATGGGCATTCCGTGAGGTTGTTATAGAGCAATGATTTCTGATGCAGATTGGATGGGTATCAGTTCTTCTGAGTCATGACGCGACGTAGTGCTCTCATTATCAGGGTCTTTAGGTCTACCGTATGACCTGTCCCTATCCTAAGCCACATCGATCCAATCCATATCCCCACATCCCACTTCCTGAAGATTCATCTTAATATTATCCTCCCATCTACGCCTGGGTCTTCCGAGTGGTCTCTTAACCCTCATGTTTCCCCACCAAAACTTTGTAATCATCTCTCCTTTCCCCTCCCCCCCCCCATTTCCCCGCATTTTATGGAACCCGAAGGTCCATTACCGCATTCACAAGTGCCCGCCACCTGTCCCTATTCTCAGCCAGCTCGATCCAGTCCATACCTCCACATCCCACTTCCTGAAGATCCAACATATTACCCTCCCATCTAAGCCTGGGTCTCCCAGGTGGTCCTTTCCCCCAGGTTTCTCAGTAATACCCAGTAAATTCCTCTCCTCTCTCCCCCAAACGTGGAACATGCTCCGCCCATCTCATTCCTCTCGATTTTATCACCTGAACAATAGTGGGTGAGGGGTACAAATCATTAAGCTCCTCATTATGTAGTTTTCTCCACTCCCCTGTCACCTCGTCCCTCTTAGGCCCAAATATTCTCCTCAGCGTCCTATTCTCAAACGCCCTCAACCTATGTTCCTTCCTCAATGTATGTTACCAAGTTTCACACCAGTACAAAACAAGTGGCAAATTTATAGTTCTGTATTTCTTAATCTTTAGATTCAAAAAAGGTTAAATATGATATTAAGTGCGTAATTCTGAACTGCACAGCCAAACTTGTTTCGTGTAGGGGCTTTCCCACAGTCTTCATTCCGTTGTACTCAGGCTGCAGGTGTGCTGTGATGTACTTCAAGCAGTAGGTTCTTGTACTTTTAAGTTTTAAATTACTGCTGATTGGACAAGAATGTTTGCTGCAGGATTCAATAAGGTATATCGGAGCCCAGGATACGTTATGACAGTGAAATCAAAGGATTACAGCGACAGAGTTAAGAAATGACAAGCTTATGAAGTGTTGCGCACCGAACTGACAACAACTGACAGAGACACGAATTGAGAAAAACTAACAAACTACATACAGCAGTCCTTCCTAAGAAGCCAACAGTTCGTCTGCTAGCCAAAAAATCCCAATTTTATGAAACTCGAAGGTTCATTACCGTATTCACAACAGCCCGCCACTTATCCCTATCCAGAGCCACAGCAATCCAATCAACGACCTCCAAACTTACTCTTGAAGATCCATTTAAATATTATAATCCACTTCGTGCCTAGGTCTTCTGGTTGGACTCCTTTCGGCGAATTCCCCCACCAAAGCCCAGTACGCGCCTCTCCCCTTCAACCATGTGTGTCACATGCCACGCCCATCTCATCCTATTTCATTTCATCGCCCGAAAAAAGCCTGCTGAGGAGTACAAATCTAGAAGCTTGTTATGATGCTATTTTCTGTCGCGTGTAATAAGAGACCGCCCATGCCTCAATCTGTCTGCGCGCACTGCAGATTACAGACGTAGTATTTGCCTGCCTGTAGCGGTTTGCATCTCGTCGCAACTAAACCTCTTGTAGCAGATCATCTACCTTGACGGAGCAAAGACCTTCTCGAGAAGCTATTAGTTTCTCATCTATTTAAAAGTCTCCTGTATTTTTGGAACCCTAATGTTCATTGCCATATTTTTGTTACTCACAGTGCACTTTCTTAAATTCAATATAGCAAGCAACATATGCAAACAATACACATCATAAAATACAATTCATGACGAGTATCATGACACTCCTACATGTTTCGGCAAGATGACATGGAGGATCATCAATAACTGATTTGGCGTGTTGGGCTGGTTGCTTTGTTTTAGTAGACTCCCTGAGGATGGCACTCCGGTGCCAAAACATCCAGGAGTTGATAATCATCATAAATTCTATTTTCGAGTTGTATTTTATAATATTTTATTGAGTACATTTGTCGGTGACCGCCTCTGTAGTCTAGTGGTCAGAGTTTCTGGCTACAGATACAGAGGTCCCGGGTTCGATCCCCGGCGCTACCAGATTTTCTGAGTAATAGTGGGTCTGGAACGGGGTCCACTCAGCCTC
>Ga0131853_10022936_pt1 | contig 11280 bp, 5 predicted proteins | sample TergutLab28metaG_FD_92764 | JGI IMG/M metagenome (GOLD analysis project Ga0131853, IMG submission 92764) | Labiotermes labralis P1 segment gut microbial communities from Petit-Saut dam, French Guiana - Lab288 P1 (version 2) (version 2) | ecosystem: Host-associated > Arthropoda: Insects >...
GAGTGGACCCCGTTCCAGACCCACTACTACTCAGAAAATCTGGTAGCGCCGGGGATCGAACCCGGGACCTCTGTATCTGTAGCCAGAAACTCTGACCACTAGACCACAGAGGCGGTCAGTGTTTTCATGAACAGTGTTTGTAATTCTGTTTGTAATACTACCCGTCTCATGTTCGCTGACAACTTCAGAATCTTCCATTGCATCAGTATTGTGGAGGACTGCAAATTCTTGCAGTATGACGTTGACCCTGTCCATAAGTGGTGCCTGGACAATGGCATGAATCCCAATGTAGGCAAAACTACTTTTATTTAATTTTTTCATAAAATGAACAGTATTGTTTTTAGATATAAACTAGGTCTTATTCGTCTTACCATCATTCCCCATGTGTTAAAGATCTTGGTGGTACTCTTAGACTCTGGATTTGCTGGATGTAACCTCCATTTGATTATCTTCACCATGTTTATAATTGTTGCCTTACAAACTAGGCTGGTTTCTTGCTGGGTCTGATAATCCTCACAGGTTGATTGAGGGCATGATGTATGTGCCTCGGGATGTGTCTGTTTTCCCCGAAAGTGGACCTGAAGAACTCAAACTGTTCACTCTCACTTACTTAAGGCTCTTGGTGTGTTCGTCAGGGTGCAGATGACAGGCTCTTCATTAAAAAGGTTGTGATGTGATGCAGAAGTTAGATAGAGGTTAGTGTGGAAGGGTTTTTGGTAAATGGAAGGTGCCAATCCCTCTCCATCACTGTGGTGAATTGGATGTTCTGGTGAACACTGTTTAGGTGGTCCAAGAAACCCTTCTGCCTCTCTGGTCTGTGGTGCCAGATCAAACTGTTTCATCCATGTCATGAAACCAGCAGAGAGGCTTATGGGCTGTATAACCAGTCAAATGTCTTAGTCGGAAAACATGATCTTCACAGGAACATTACTTGCAGTGACCACAAGAGACATAAGTGTAGGTCTACCAACGAGGTTGTGACAGTAATGGCATGACGGGCACAGTATATTTATTAATGCTGCATATTTCATTGTTGTACATATGAGGCTTACCTGTTCAAAACAGAGTCAGTTGTTAATGACACTGTAAAATTTTAACCCCGCACATCCTGATTGTCATGACAGTCTGATATGTCACTCAACTTGTGTGCACAAAGTCCAAGAACAAAGTGTCAGTGTCCCCAGTCTGGGGTAGCATCAAAACTCCAGCCTTTGTAACTTCAAAAGCAGATGTGCCACAAATTCCTGCTATATCATGTAGCATTTCTTTGCACCAGATTTAGCAAGGCAATAAGGTCACTAACCCTTAGATAAGGGTAGGTTGAAGCCATCTTTTTACAATCCTTATCATAAACCTACAACAATCCCTGCAATCAAGGAAGTTTCAACAATCTTGGGGTCCAAATCCTTGCTATGAACACTGCCTAAATAAGAAACCATCAGGCTAATTTAACGAATTCAAAAATCTTGATCCACTGCACCAGTGTCCATTATATTCACCGGTATTGTTTTGCTCCCATATAAAATAAATTTTTGAAGTGAGTTGTACAAACACCAATTTACCTGCAATGTACTGAACATGCAACTGATCTGATCTGGAATCATGGATTGTCAGTAACAGCTGCTTGCTCTGATACCTTCTTCTTGAGGTTCTCCATGTGGAAATCTGGGATCACAGGAGAAAAATTGTTGATTCCATAGCCACTGCATCAGTTTCTCCTATAACTGTCCACCAGAACTGAAGTATTAGGTGATTAGGATGTGACAGAACATGACCAGGCTGCTTTCCTCAGAGTGTTGGCTGAGGATGTTTAAGGCTGTCCTAATGGCCATTCAGATGAACAGAGAAAATGTATGGAAGCTGTTGATAATGTTCTCTGTCCCATTCATACGCTGTGCGGCATTGTACAAACTTATGGTGTAACAAGTTCCCCACAAAGGGGACATCACACCTATTTGATACTTGGATAGCTGATTGGAGCTCAGTATTGCCTAGAGGGAATCCCTCTTTGTGAAATTTTAGGTCTCCATAAAACCTCAGAGGCCTTGAGTCCAGCAGACACTTTTGTTGGCACATCTCTGCAACCATAAGGACTTCTTGAGGAGAAGAGTGATCTTGCATTTGACAGTCTGAGTGGGAGTAACCTTCTATAGGCTGGGTCTTCCAGGAGGGCGCCAATCTTCATATTGTAGTCCACAGTTTTGAGTACTGTGACCTGCATCTCGGCCCCTCCCTAGCTCCTTTGCTGGTTACAGAGTGGTCATAACTGAACACTGTGCTCTTCTCCTGCATGGCTATTTTGTCTTAGACTTCGAGCCACAAGGAACTACTCTCCCAGTGACACAGTATCACATGATAGAAGACTTGAATCTCTATCTTACTCATATGTTTCAGTATTTTTCAGCATAGCTGAGAAGATGCTTTTAGGCTATGTATATTTACTGAAAAAGAAGCAAGTATGTTTTGGGGATGATTAGACCATGTATGTACTCCCACATCAGGATTTTAGCCATATGAGCAATTTTATGAAACTAGTATGAGAATTATATGATGACAAAAATTCCAGTGCTGTGCTATTAATTTCTTACACCCAGACAGACACATGAACTTGTGAGACAAGAGTGAAACTGGTGCCATGTACTGTTTTAGTGTGGTGTGATATATGATGAAAACCTTGGGAAAATATTCACTGCTTGTTGTAATATTTTTGTAGAATTTAAATCAGCAAGATATTGACTGTACAAACTCCTCTTTCATTTTCAGTTTTGTGGTGTTGACTTATCAACCACTGGGGCTAGGCATGTCAAGTTTGGGATGGAGATAGACCATAAACAGACCAAAACATCTGATTTCAAACATTTATCTGTCAGCAATCATAAACATGGTTACAAGACAGAACTTCAAGGTTATAGGCAAAAGATATAAAGTGTACAGAATCTGTTACTGAAGTAATAAGTTATTTACAACTGCTTGTTGTACCATAATACCTATTTTACTAGAACTTAAAGCTGCAAGATATTGACCATGCAACCTTCCCCCCCCCTCCCCCTTTTTATGGTGATACTAATGAACCACTGGATGGCAAGAGACCATAAACACCCAAACACTTGATTTGAAACATCATCTGTCAACAATTATAAACATGCTTACAAGACAGAACTTTTTGAGATTATAGACAAAAGATATAATGTATGCAGAATCTGCTACTGAAGTAGTAAGTTATGTATAGCATGAAAATGAAATAACACAACTGCATAAAATACTGATACATTTTCAGAGTAACTGCCCATTGTATTATGATTGGGTTTTCTATTTTGTTTTTATGACATATTAATGTATATAAGTGGCTTAGAAAGTAAATGTATGGGGTGTGTCTGTAAGGTTTTGCAAAATGTTATCATGCATCGTACCATGTTACGTTAGATGTGATCATGTGAACTTGTGTCCACATGTTGCAACTTACGTGGGCTGTACTTTAAACACTGGTGTCAGTTATGTGACAGCTGTGGCAGATGTAAGAGACACCTGTTCAAATATAATTGAAACATGAGTAATTTGGATTGAGAGCAAAGAATTAATATTAAATTTTGGGTGAAATTAGTCTGCTATGATGGTTCAATTCAGTGTGTGAATCATTATGAAATACTTTTACTGCTTTACTACTGCTTTTGTATATATTCTCCACCATATTTGAGGTGTTTATCAGATCATGGATGAGTTTTTCTGTTCCATAGCAATAGATGTCCTGTCCTGTTTTATCAGCCATTGTGTTACAGCTGTTCCTGCTTTTTTTTATATATAATTTGTGGCCATTAAGTTCTTACTTCAATGTAGATTCTTTATACAGTTACATGCCATGTAAATTTATTTTATGTCTGAATTTTAGAGCTTTATGTGAATTATTGTCTAGTAATTCTATATTATTATTTGTGTTATTTATCTGTTACAAGGACTTGATTAGTTCATTTAATTCCAGCCATTCTAGATTCTTTTGAGTTTTATGTGTTGGCATTTAGAAAGTTGTTGTTTTAGCATGTTGGGTCTCACGTAAATGGAGCGCAGGCTTTTGTAAACACTGTAACTGTTGATGTAGTGCCATTTGTATGTGATATTTATGAACAAACATTTAGATAACATTACAGGACCATATTTAAATTCAAGTAAAAGCACTTATATGAGTGATGTAGTTCAGTCTTTTACTGTTTGATCAGATACACATTTCAGTGCAGTACTTTGAATTTCAAATTTTATGTTTCTAACCACATGATTATTTCTTAGACTGGAGAACTGGTCAAAAATCCTGTTGATGTTGGAAGTTCAGTCCAGTGCATGGACCATAGCTGTGGAATAATATACATTGGGACTCAGGCTGGAGAAGTTGCCAGGTTTAATATCAAGGTATAGATATGTTAAATTTTATCACACTGATTACAGATTGGTTATAAAATTCACACTGTACTGTTAAAATAATAGAAATTGAAAAGTCTTTGGGATTTTGTATTTTGTTGTTGGAAGAGTAGTTCCCCACATTTTGTAGGTAATGACATCCTTAAAAGCCCTTAAAATCTTTGGAGATTACTCTCCCATCAACATAGCATCACATCCCAGACATGAATTTCAGCAACACCACTGTGAGAACCTCATATCTCAAAACGAAAACATTATGACAGTAATTTCAGGCTTCTACCACAGTGTAAATGAGGTCTGCCATCTTATGGGATTTTACGCAGAGTAGAATGGTAGTTTCTTTTTGGTCAAGCAGTTGACTTTTGTAGATGGAACAGGTAGGTTGTCCCAATCTGTCAGTAAGAAACAACCATTCTGTTCTGAGTAAAATCTCAAAAGAGTGCAGATCTCATATTGTAACAGACCTATGAAACAGTTGACATTTAACAGTCCCTTTTATTTCTCCAAAGTGAGTTACTGTAATTATAGCTCTAAAATGATATGTGTGTCCATAGTGTTTTTCATACTTTTACGTATTTATCTGAAGTAAAGTGGATGAATGTGGGATAACAAATATGATTCTAACATAAGATGTAAACTTATATTTGAGTTGGTCCTGTGGTTTGCACTGTTGAAAAGATTGTTCTGGTTTCACCAGTAATCATATTTTTATGTCTGCTAATTTAACACACCATTCAAATTAGTAAAATTTTGTGGTTACTGGAGTTATGTTCTTTTACATCTCAATTTTGAGTGCCAGCAAATATTTTCTGTTTTTTAGTTGGTAGTCGGAGACCATTACAAAGCCATTATTATAGTGTCAGTTTGTATCATTACTGCAAGAAATTGATTGTATAACACATTCTGAAGATCAGAAATTCCATAATCTACTGATTGTAAGATGGACATGAATGATTTAAGGTGGTTGGTTAACTTGGTATTATTACAGGGTTATATGGCTTATGTTACTGTGTTATTGTGCGCTGCATATGTGTCCAGCAGAATAAATTTTGAGTAACATTTGTAAGTTAGGAAAGGAAAATTAGAATATGTATCATTTGAATTACAAACAAGTATTGTAAGTAAGATATCTTAACCTTAATTCCACCATGAAATTAATTTGAATTATACATGTGTGTGTGTGTGTGTGTGTGTGTGTATTTATTTAGTTTTTACCTCAGTAAACACACTGTGTGACTTTTGAGTGCTTTATATCAAATGAAGGTAATTTTAACCACCTAAAGCACACAGGTAGTGTTGAAAACTTTTTATCTTTCATTAATATGTGTCATTTCATGATTCAGTTTGTAATTGTCATAAGATATGTAAACGTTCAGGGGGGGGGGGGTTTCAGACACGATTGTTCAGAACAGTCATTTAATGCTCAACTAGAATACGCATGCATCGAAGCAAAATGTCAGGACACCTGGACCTCTCACTCTAGTACATGCGTAGTATTCTGTTGTTCATCCCAACATAAAAGTCACATATAGGCAGGATTATACTCTTCAGCCATCAAAAAGTGTAACTGTTTTATTTAAAAATTAACAGTATTTACTTGGTCATATACCTATTTTCAGGAAAAACTGTGTACAACAAAATGGATACATTTGACACAGATGTTTGTTTGCATTTCAACATCGAAGAGTATCACGATACATATGAATACATGTAATCTGTTCCAGGCTACAAATATTTTATCATGTAATTTATTCACCATGCATATTTTAGCTCTGTACCTGCATATCTGTAATAAAATAGCCATAACTACTCTTTCCTTTGATAACCACCCATCCGAAGATGGCCATGGTAGGCCAAAACATGTAGGAGGAGTGTCTCGTATTTATAAACTTGTCTTTTTATTGTTTTGCAGTTTTTGGAATAAATGTTGTATTTTAGTAGATTTCTATGCATGCATGGAAATACTCCTGAAAGTTAGTATTAGATGTAGTTACATAATCATCTTAAATCATTAACATTGAAGCAGTTTTTGTGTAAAATCATATTTCATATTAACAAATCTGTGCAACTTTGGAAGCCCCTGGATTCTAGAAAAATAGTATAGATTGATTTGCTAAAAAATTTGTAACAGAACAATTTATAAACAGTATTTTAAGAACTTGCATGTCATTACTTGTCATTTTGCTGTTCTAGACATCATCCTTAATTGGTGAACCACTCAAAATTGGAAGGGAGTCAGTTCTGACACTTAAAGCTACAAAAGAAGGTCCCCGTCAGGTTCTGATCATTGGAAGTCGAAATAAACCCATAGCAGTGAGGGATGCAGCTACTGGTAAGGAAATGTTTTAAAAGTTGAACACATTTTTCATTTTATTATGAGCACTGAGTTTCCTTTAAACTGTCAATGACAATTTGGCATGAGTATACACACTTCATTTAGTGTTACTTCTTCACTTGTCACAATGTTTATTTTGCTTTGTTTGGCGTGGTGTCACCATAGTATGAAGAAATAACATCATCATTTACTTATTTAGTGATTAGTTTTTTTTACATTCAGGTTGCCAAAATAACAACACTAATTTCTGTAATTGTTATGCAGTTAAAAAGGATTTTTATGAAAATGCCTGAAAGCTGGACAGGCATGTATGAACTTCCAGAGAGATATTCAGGCAGATGGGTGTACAGTTGCAGACATCTAAGAAACAGATACCTGAAATAGTGATTTTTGAAGCAAGCTTTGAGATTTATCCTCAGTGAAAGATTTTAATGCATTTTAGAATCTGTCTGCAAGCAGATTAAAACAGCCATTAAAAATGCTGAACTTTACTCTATTAAGCTTTTTTTTTTTCTTCTTCTTCTTCCTACTTTCATGGGTAATTTTAGGAACCGACTCCGTAAGTATGAGTTTAAACCTCATACTGTGCATTTTTTTTCTGTGTTAGGGTTACTGTTACGCACTGTGTGCAACAACTGGAGTCATACTGTTTACAGTATAGTTCGCAGCGCAAGTCTTGTCTACTGTGGTACTAAGACGGGTACCATACCAGCATTCGAGTTTACGGTAAGCTTTGAATTAATCCAGATTAATGAGAAATGAATTAATGAGGTTGTGGAAGGAAATTGTGGCCTGATTCAAGGTACTATCTCAGCATTTACTAGGAGGGACAGAAGAAAACCGTGATAAAGTTTATATAGGATAGCTAGTTCCTGGCCTTGATTTGAACACCCGGACCTTCCAAGATGTGAAGCAGGAGTGTTACCAATTTGACCATGATGTTTGTTAATAATTTGATGCCAGAATGAAATGCTTGGTTTAGTGTCTAAAGACCATAATTTAATTGATTTCATTTCTTCAGTATTTGAGAGTTTTCGTTCAGATTGAATGAACTAAAATGTAGCAGTGTTGTCATGAATTAATTGATCCCTCTGTGTGAAGTGCTGAGTACTGCCTTTGATAATGTAAATGCCACATTCCTTGGAGAGCCCTTATTCTGCATGCTTAGAGTAGTGCAGCTCTCCATTGAACATGTGAAAGAAATTTAATCTGGCTGTTTTATTGTATATAAAGAAGCTGCATGTCAGAAGGCATGCAACACAGTCCAGGGAAGTCAGTGACTTATTTTTTTCCTTTCACCTCAAAATGTGGATCTATTTAAGTTCAAGTTTGTTTATGGTTCTATGTGCCCCTCAGATTAAAACTAAAATGAATGTGGCTATTGTTTTCATGTTGCTGATGTATTGGGCTTTTAAATGTTGTCACCCTTATACATCAATAACTTCCCTATTCTTTCCTACGTAATATTACATTTGGTTTTTATATGCAGCTAGGTCTTATGAAAGCAGTTGTACTGTTATATATGCCATGTTTGAAACTAAATTGTTAATGCGAAGGTACTGTTTACTCCTATAGTGAGAACAAAATGTATGTGAACTACGTTTTAAAAGCTGGTGCAACTTTATTTTGATCAATGGTGGACCCAGGAAGCTAAATGAGTTGGGTGCTGTCTGTTGCACTTTACTCCCCCAGCACCCCATTAAGCCTTTCCAACCCTTTTTCGGACCTCTTACAACATCTTAATTTTCCTTTACCATTCCAGTGTCGGAGCATGTCCAGTTCGTACTTTACTTGCATATCATGAGCAGCTGTGTTGCAGGAGGAGGTCTGACACACTACAGGATGTAGTACATATACATGGGCTGTCCGGAAAGTTTCCAAACATTCAAAATAGCCCGCCATTGCGTCGACCTAGCGGGGCGTGGCAAGTGCTACTCTCTAGTAATGAGTTTGACAAACTGCGTCGTGTAAACTGCATTGCCCTATCTTGCTTAGTCATTGTGCTGTGCTTCTTTATGTGATCACATGTTTGGCGCATCTGGCGATTCTCTCGAGACAAGAAAATGAATGTTTTTCATGAGCAACGAATTTTTGTGAAAATTGGAAAATCTGTTACTGAGACATTTGAAATGTTGAAAATAGCATTCAGGGAAGAAGCCATGTGCAGGACACAAATGTACGAATGGTGAAAACATTTTAAAGAGGGCCAAACTTTGGTTGATGATGATCTGTGTTCGGGACGGCCATCAATGTCGAAAACTGATGATGTTGCAAAAGTTCATGAAGTCATCTGTGCAAATCGTTGTTTGACAGTTCAAGGGGTAGCTGAAGAAATGAGTATCTCAAAAAAAGTGTGCCATGAAATTCTTACCAAAAATTTGAGCATGCATCGCATTGCAGCCAAATTTGTGCCACGCCCGTTGACGGATGATCAAAAACAGAATCGAGTTGATGTTAGTCAAGAGCTTCTGGACCGAGCTAATGATGATGATAACTTTTTGAAAAACATTATTACAGGAGATGAGACATGGGTGTACGGGTACGATGTCAAAATGAAAGTCAAATCATCACAGTGGGTGTCAAAAACATTGCCGCAACCAAAAAAATCACGCCAAGTGCGTTCACATGTCAAGGTGATGCTGATGGTATTTTTTGATTCTGAGGGTGTTGTTCACTATGAGTTTCTACCACAAGGCCAGACAGTCAATAAGGAGTATTATCTGGAAGTTATGCAACGTCTTCATGAGGCAGTCATGAAAAAAAGACCTGATGCGTGGCGGGAGAATCAATGGATGCTCCAACATGACAGCGCGCCCTCACATTCATCGTTCCTGGTCCGTGACTTCTTGGCCAAACACGCGACGACTGTCCTTCCACAGCCTCCATACTCTCCAGATCTCGCACCAACTGACTTCTTTCTGTTTCCAAAGCTCAAATCAATGCTAAAAGGCCGCTGTTTTGAGTCTATTGAGGCGATCAAGACAAATTCGCTAGCGCATTTGCGCAGCATTCCTAAAACAGCTTTCCAGGAATGCTTCAGAACATTGAAGAAACGCTGGCAGTGGTGCATACAGAGTAGAGGGGATTACTTTGAAGGCGACAAGGCTGAATAGCTTCAAGGTAAGACTGGAAAATTTTTACGCGATATATTCGGGAATTTTCCAGACAGACCTCGTATATATGCCAATAGAAAGTGTATGTGGGATAATTTGTGTCATTGGGGCAGGCAAGCTGGGCTTCCATTTGCAGGCTTGATTATGCATGGCCTTGTGGTCAGTTCATCAGATACAGTGGTGCAAAGAGAGCATGCAGCAGACAGTGATATTGTGAAATGATTGTATAAAGAAAGTGATTGTGATTTGGACTTCAATGATGAAGAACAAACTGAACAAACTATTATTGTGAAGAATGATTTTAGTTAAAGTGAGGAAGATACTGATACAAATGAGGATGAAAGTGAAGGTGAGGACGATGTTCAGCTTGTGACAGGTGACTGGCACCAGTACAGTGGATCTGACCTAACAAGATTCCCTTACAATGTAAAATAGCGGGGCTTCTCACTATTACAAGGTGCAAGGCCTAAATCACAACTTGAGTATTTTCAACTGTATTTTATTGATGATCTCCTGAACGAGATTGTGTCTGCCACGAACCAGTACACTGCTGAGAAGATTCAGAAGGCCACACCTATACCAAAATTTCTGTGTGGCATACATGGGTTGATTTGACATTAGAAGAACTTAAAGTTTTCCTTGGAGTACTTATAAACATGGTGCTGAATTGGAAAACATAGTTATTGGATTATTTTTCTGAAGAGTGGTTGGACAGAATGCCATTCTTCAAAGAAAATTTCTCATCAGAGGTTTTTAAAATTACTTTGGGCACTGCATCTTGTTCCTCTTGTGGCAACACAGGAGGTGTCCATCCTTGAAGCAGCAAATTAAAGAATATCTGTGAATATATAAACTCAAAATACAAGGTACACCATGTTGTAGGGGAACACATATCGATTGATGAGGGCACAGTAGGGTTCATAGGGAGGGTGCAATGGAAAGGGGGGGGGGGGTTGGGGGGTTCAAACCCCCCCCGAAATTCTGAAGGCCCTCCAAAATCGTGCCAAACTCAACCCAATTGTGAAAACTGTTAAAAATTGCTGAATTTAAGACGCCAACACCCCAAGATGTTCAGAAAAAAGGCAGTAAAGTTCTAAAACTACCTAGGCTCGCAATTGTTTTACATTAGCAATGACAAATAAATTGGTTGTCATCATAAATAGTCTTAAAGTACTAAAAATTAAGAAAGTTTTACTATATGAAATGAAATTCCTTGTACCAAATTACAGCTGCCTCCAGAACCCCTGGCTAGGTGGCTACTGCCCCCAGATCCCCATTCTCTCTGTTCTCTGTCCTCAACTGAATTTGTTGAACCCCCCCCCCCCCCCCCCCCCCAAAAAAAATTTTGTGTCTCCCCCACCCCCCCCCCCCCCCCCACTTCTTCTTGTAACTTTTTTTCTTATGAGAACGTTTTTAATATAAAAA
>Ga0131853_10022937_pt1 | contig 11279 bp, 4 predicted proteins | sample TergutLab28metaG_FD_92764 | JGI IMG/M metagenome (GOLD analysis project Ga0131853, IMG submission 92764) | Labiotermes labralis P1 segment gut microbial communities from Petit-Saut dam, French Guiana - Lab288 P1 (version 2) (version 2) | ecosystem: Host-associated > Arthropoda: Insects >...
ATTGGAATTTTTCATTGACATAAAATCCTTCCGATCGCACTATGGCCCTGGGGTCGACTCAGCCTCTAACAGAAATGAGTACCAGGAACATTTCCTGGGGGTAAAAGCGGCCGGTGCGTAAGGATGACAACCTTACCACCATCCTGTGCCGTTGTCATGAAATCTGGGAACCTTAACTTCTTGGAACCCTCTGGGCCACTCCGGGCCTGTAACGTGACTGCTTTACCTTTTTTTTTCACCTCTTGCTTTACAAAGAAGGTGTGTGCCTCTATTTGTTAAGCGATAATGGGTGAAATGAAAGTTAATTAAATGTGAAGTATTTTATCCTCGGTAATGGAGATGGTTGCCGGATTCTCTCCAGCAGTCTGTAACAGCGAAGTGCCTAATACAGTTAAATTTCTCAGTCCCTGTACAGGCCTGTTACAGGCCCAGAGGTTTCCAGGAGGTCGAGGCTCCTAGATTTCGAGACGGTTGGCACAAGAGGGCGGTAAGGTTGTAAGTTCTACGCACCAGCCGCATGTAACCCCAGGAAATATTCCTGGCACTCATTTCTGTTAGAGGCTGGGTCGACCGCAGTACCATAGTACGGCCAGTAGGATTAAGTCGATGCAATGTTCCGATGACACCATCGGGAATCTAAACCGCGACCTTGTGGCTTGTAGCGCAGTTCCTCAACCAACTGCGCCACCGAGTAAGCAGTGAAAATCTGTTATATAGTAAAATAGTTCAAATAATAAAATTATGGCTATTCTTGTGTACTATTACTGTTATTTTGTTTTTTATTGTTTCCTTTGTTTATGTAATGTATTTGTTTGTTTGTTTGTGCTGGTTTTATAATTGGACTTTGTACTGTTAAGTCAGAAGGTTCACAAGAATTATGTCGTGGTGGAGGTGGTGGTGGCGGCGGCGGCGATGGTGATGGTGGTGGTGGTGGCAGCGGCAGCGGGAGCGGTGGTGGCGGCGGCGGCGGCGGTGTAAGGCGATTTAAACTTGTAACATTGACGCTGTGGTCATCAAGTGCTGTCATTTGGATCTCTGTCATTAGCGTAGTTGTTCATTCAACTACAGACTTTCTTTTTCTTTGATTATTGCACTGCCATCTTACCCTCTGTTGTTACTTTGTACCTCTACCTTCTGTTACCTCCTTCTTCATGGTTGTGCACTTATTATATCCTTTGTCGTTTGCCTCGACCCCACCCCCCACCCACCCCTTTTAATTTTGATGTGTTCGTTATTTAGATAAGTATTTTGTCTTTATTGTAGTCGTTGTGGTGTGTTGTGATGCCGGTTGGCACGTTTCTAATCGACACCGAAGCCTGCAGAGCTGTGTTCATCGTGTAAGGAAGGGGTGTGCTACTGCAAGTTTCCGTATTTGCAACTCTGGCTGCAGACAGAGTGGCTTGTTTTGCAGATGTAGTTGGCGACACACAGACTGGTAGTCCTTGAGGCAGGCCAGATAGTAGGCAAGCACACCTAGAAAGTTGTGAGGGCACAGAAACAAGACTAGAGTTGCCAACTTGACAGTTATTTCGTATTGAATGTCAGTATGCGGGTAACATCCTTGCAATAAAATGACTGGCTGGCTTCTGGACGATACAAGATTCCATTTCTGACTAGGAGTGACTTATAATTTTGTTTTCTATGAATGTTCATCAGACAAATAAATCTTACGGTTAAATGGTGTAGACAGTCATGATGGACTACCGATGTTCGTAAGATAACCTGCTTTTTTATATAATTGTATTACCGAGATCCATTTTGAGAACATTCACTGTTCTTCATCCGTCTTCCAAGTAGCCTGTTCCCCTGAAATATTTCACCAGTATTTTTAGTGTCTCATTTTACCTGCCATGCCTGCTGAGCACATCACTCCGTCTCAGGTTATCTCATACTGCACGTAGTCCCTGTACCAATTAAAGTAACGTTTGACGATGAACGGCTCTTTTGTTTGTCACTGCGTCCTAAACATATTTTGGGTCCCTCCCAGTCTCCCAGACCCTGGATATTTTGGGTTATTCCTACGAGCGTGAAGCGGCTTGAGCCGCAGGCTTGACACATATAGTTACAGCTATACCTCATTACATTCCCTGTCGGCGATTTTTATGTCTTTTGTTACTGTATCTTTCAAGTTACGCACTACGTGTTCAAACATTGAATTCAGTAAGTTTTTGTACCTACTGTACCAATAGGAAATATCTGTTATGTCTATCGCTGGTTTGTGTAGAAAAAGGCATGGGAAGTCAGGGAGCAAGACCATATCTGCCATCTGGCTGATGCCTTTAGTGCGACATCTGGTCCATTGCGGGTCTGTTCAGTGTACCCTGTTACGTACCCTCTTTCGGTCTATGATGAGTGGGAAGGTGTACTCCAGTTATTCCCCAGTGTGCTCTTTATAGCTTCTGTTCGACGATAATGTTAATTTATTTTTCGATAGAAGGTCACTGTGGCAAAGCTGAAAACATCACACCTGTGCCGTATAGTTCCAGAAATGTATGTTTCTTTTATTTTGTATTTAAATTTCGTACCGAATTACGTCACGTATTTTCGTTCAGCCGTGCCCATGTGATCAGGTCTGGAGTGATCATCGACCACATAGAGTGAAATTACACTGAACGATTATTATAATTAACAATGGGCATGTAAGATTTTGGAATTGATCTGTCGTGACGTAGTTTGAGATGCTATCCCGACCTTCGCATACGGGAAAGGACGGCTGGAATCTACGTTCTTCTGGGCCGTTGCGGGACAGCCTGCTGGTCCTATCTTCGCAGGTCAGATAATCCAAGCGGAATACCAAGTATCAGGTGGGTGAGTGGTTGTACAGGGAATAATGTGGATGATGTTTCGTTCTTGGCAAAGGGAACGAAGAATTTGGGATAGTAGAAACGCCAGGCCTATTGGGTGGCAGTTGAATAAACGTCGCATATAAATACATGTGGTTACGTGGTAAGATGAAGGAGATTCACCCGCACCCCCGGGGGAAAACTAGGCGAGGAGGGAGAGATGCAGAGGAAGGTGAGTCATTTAGGCACCGCGGAAAGTAAGTGCAGGGTTGAAGAAGAGGAAAGGATGTCACAAAGAAAACTGGTAGCGTGGTGAGTGTTTAGGTGAATAAATGAATGGATGATGAAGTGGAAAGAAAGAAAGAACGGGAGCTGAGCGGGCCCCTTCTGTCTGGATGTTGAGGAAGGCACTATCGGCCTCAGAACAGCTGATCTCCGGGTCGAGGTTTAAATCCGGGACCTTCAGAATATGAAAGAAACTCAGGAAACGCATACATTTTCCGGCTACGATTGCCGGTAACCCCGCCGAGATTCGAACCAGGTGGATCTCGAATATGTCAGCGTTATTACTAGACCCTCCCGTCCCGTACTTCTCATTTTACGTCTTCCTCTTTCGCCTTAGGCCGATGCGGTGTCGTCTGGTATTTCGTGTATTATTGGTGTGGTGTACACTACTGGTATTGTGACCACTGCAGCTAGTACTGGATGCTGCAGCAACTGGGTTTGATGACTGATTTGATTTAAACCGAGGATATTAATGAGCCGGGATATCTCAGTCGGCATAGCGATTTGCTATGGGATGAACGGTACAGGGATCGAATCCCGGTGGAAGCAAGATTTTCCGCACCCGTCCAGACCGGCCCTGGGGCTCACCCAGCCAACTGTACAATGGGTACCGGGTCTTCCCGGGGGGGGGGCTGGTGGTTAACCAGCCTAGGCGTGGCTTTACCACCCACTTCCTTCTAGCGCCGAGGTTAAAGAAAGAGTAGAGCTATACCTCTACTCATCTGGGCCTTTATGGCCTGTACTAAGGGACTCTTACTTTTTTTTTTTTTAACCGAGCATTATGAACTTCAAATTCGTTCAAGTTGACGTGGACTGGGTAGTAGGCGTGTGTCGCTGAAATTAGGCCCCGACGCGAAGTTACTACAAAAATGAGTGAGTCAATTCCGTTTGTAAGCTTCTTCCCTGTTATTAAATTACGCCTGCCTTTCTGACGTTCCACGGCCTGTGTTGCCACCCGTAGGTCGCCCTACGCAATCGTGCGGCAGTAAATGACGTGAAAGTGCATGTCGCTCCTCCATGAAAGTCTCAATTTCAGACCATTTTTGGATCTCGTCATTCGACATTCAGTGACATAACGTCAACGTGTAAGGGGACTGTCCAGGCATGTGCAGTGAAAGATAAACGTGACGTTGCCCCCATATTGAAATAAGCACCTCATCTTGAATAAACTTACATACGGGGAATGGAGATGTAGCTCCATAAGTTTACAATCTCGACACAATGTGGTTGCGAGTAAACAACTTGATGCTACGGCCTCTTTATAACTGGGGCTTGAGCCTCCGATAGGCCTTCAGTAGGAGACAGGATGGACCACACAGCCTGTTTGGACATGGTTGCGAGGAGAGGGCCCTGCCCTTTCCGAGAATCGAACTCCGGTCTTCCAGACCGTTATCTGTGAGTATTTGAGGAGTCACGGTGATCCAACAAGCGTGGTTCTTCAGCCCCCCCCCCCAAATTCTACCGTTCTCGCACCATTTATTTCCGTCCTCATGCCTGCTTCAAGTACAGTTTCATCAGCGCTGATCTTTCGGTTGGCCCTGATATTCTGATCGACCTGCCCTGATCAGTAACCTCGATTCTTGCTGCAGTCAGTGGCTGCTTGCTACGTGCACTGTCAACAGTACGCAACTGAACACTTCTGTCATTCGTGGTGTTTTCTGTAACACACACTGAACGGCCATCGCTTCTGAATTCCGTTACTTTACACGCGTGTTGACCACAAAAATCTAATCACAGATCGTTGATTTTTGGTGCGTTCTGTCAGTGGAGCAGCCACATTATCGGCATCAGTACTAGTCTGACGTAACTGAGCCTGTACAGGCGGTATTGCTTATGCAGTCTGTTCTAAAGCGTCAGTTCTTGGTTCTTCTTGTTCACTGATGTTACACATTCCGTGTTCTTATTATAAAACCAACTAGATGCACTAATTCCTCAAATTTATTTTTGGAATAAAACTCTACATGTTTCGGACAGTTCCTCTGTCCGAAACATGTAGAGTTTTATTCCAAAAATAAATTTGAGAAATCAGTGCATCTAGTTGGTTTTATTATAAGAATTTATCACGATGCACGGTTACCTGAACGTCGCATTCCGTGTATTTTGTAAATCATGGACATCCCTGACAAGGTGCAACATGCAAATTATGTAACGTTTGAAGCCATAGTTTATGATGTATCAAGGTCATTGTTATGAATGATTGTCAGTGGGTACCGGGAGGGAAATCAGGAAGACCGCGTGTTAGCAGGTATGCCAACCTTGCCATATGAAGGTCGTCGCATCAGCAGTAGTTGTATTTTGTACGAGTAATAAGTAGTAATAGTATTTGTGCCGCTCAAAGTGGCTGAAAAGTGAATTTGTTATTGCCTATGATGAAAGACACAAAAAGCGCGTTGCACGCAGTTCGGTTGACATGGATGGCCGTTGTCCTGCCCGCGTTGTGAATGATATATGTGTAAATTCTGTTTACATCCTCTTGTCGGCACTAGTACAGAAGAAGGACCGACTGTGTAGACTGACTGCTGATAGGCACGAACGATATTTGGTCGGCCGCAAGCTGTGGTGTGCTAATTTGCATAAATCCGATGAGAGGAACATCCAGTCGTATGAAGTAACTGGCCATTCGTTATGCAAAAGTTCTTGATGCCTGAGGCTTCTTGTTTATATGTCTGCAGTGAGTGCAGAGACAAGATAAAAGATTCGAAGTATGTTTCGTTTAAAGGTAGAGCATAGTTTGGGTGTTTTAAATGCTGCTTATTGATGTGGGTTTTATGTGAGGGAATAGCCATAGAGATTGCAGAATTTTGATACCTTCGCCAGTAATGAAAGGCTGAGTTGTCTCTGGCGGAGAGCGTAATTAACTTAAATGGCTCTTATCTTCAACTTAATTGCTCTGTTTATTTACGTGTACCGCTACGTTAAATCATCGTTCCAAAACTACTTTTTATGGTGGTATTTCACATCATATTAAATTACAGACATTTCTCGGTTGACTTTCATTTTTTCAAACAGCGCTGTTGTCCACAGCAGCACTTTTGGGAGCAGGAAGTCGTTTTAAATTACAGCGTTCCGCTTCTGTGAGTGTTTTCTTACATTTCTTTACCTGTTCTTCACGCTTACCGTACTTGATAAAATGTTAAATGTTGTGTAGGCATGTTATACGTATATCCCAAAGCTTAATATACCAAATTTTTACCAAATAACTGTTCATACAGTCTTCATGAAAGGATCCGAATATTTTATGTCGTTATAAACTGGTGTAACGAGGAGTGTAACGTTGTTGTTAACAGTGAGGAAATAATTGGTACCACGGAATATCTGACGCTATAAGCTAGGTGTTGCATTAATCGATGTCGTTATAACCGGGTTACGGGTTAAACTGTGTATTCTGTGATATGACGTCATGTAGTTGGTAGACGTTTAGCGACGTTTCAGGAGAGAGATTTTTTGAAGCGAGTGTAACTTTCTGCTCTGAAGGCGGAGGCAATACCTTCCTGCCCAACGTCGTTAGATTTACAAAATACACTGCGCCACATCCCAGAATACGAACAAGTGCGTAGACACCGCCGTAAGGCTCTCGTGTGGACTGTGTTCAGTCCATGTCGCTTTATTCATGCCGGTCGATGGCAGACGTTTTCAGTTAATAGAGCACCCAGACATCGTGTTGCTGCTGTCTGCAGAACACTATGAAAATTCGATTTTTGTGCGAGATTTGAGTACCTGAAACACATTTTTTACTGCGAAATACACAAATACTGCCATTAGTCGATTTCATTGGCGGAACACCAATTTTCCGCGGGAGTGTAATTTGGCAACCACTGAATTTAAAAAATGTATGTGCACCCGTCCCTTATTTACGCCGTAATTGTGTACCTGAAAAAGTAGGCGTACATCAATAAGACATAAATCATGGGTCCCCAACCTTGTTATGACAAAGGGTCACACCCGTTACTGTGGGCTGGTTCACGGGCCACACATGCACAAATAACAGTAAATGGTATACCTAACTGCCTGAAGTATTATGTACCTTTTATAGTATATACACTGTTTACAAATGTGGTCGCGGGCTGCATAATGCAACTTGACGGGTCACTTGTAGCCCGCGGACCGCGTGTTGCAGACCCATGGCGTAAATGTAATATATTTCCACAAGAAAAAATAAATTCATATAAGCCAGCCAAAGGACGTTAAACCGAAAATGAGAGAGCGCGAATTAAGAAGTGATCGAAATTGGTAAGGGGCGTTAAAGCAAAAGTGTCAAAAACTAACAAGGGTAAAATAATGGCCAGGGTGTATGTACATGTATGGCTTTAGACGCGTTCGGATCCCTGTGGAGCGGGTGTAAAATATCGCACAGTCCAATCGGCCTGGCGGTGTTTACGGATGAAACAAGCTAGAGAATCTATGCCCGATTTTTATGAAATTTGATATCGCGGAGTTCTTGCTGCAATTTGCCGATTCCTGTAGCTTATACATCGGATAATTTTAACAGCCACTTCACACGGGGACGTGATTGCGTTTCTGTGCCTGTTGTGGACGAAACGCACTAATCTGGTGATGTCTGGGTCTTCATTCTTCTGGTTTGTTACTCAGCGTATGGTGATAGTTGTTTATCGTCGTTTCGAGAAAGCTTATTGATCCCTTTCTTCTCAAACGCCAGTTGATCTTCTTAACTGCGTGACCTTTTAAGATGGAACGGATAGGCAGTCCCGAAACGTCGGTAAACTATCAACATAACGCCTCTTAACATCCCAGAAGAACGAGGACCTCATCTACACCGCAGCCGATGCCTGAAATGTCAGAGAATGTTTGTTTAGTTGTAGTTTGACATGAACCACTTACAGCTACAGCAATAAGTGATTTGTAACATTCCTTTCCAAAAAGGAACTTTTAATGTCGCGCGCGCGCGTGTGTTTTCTAATAGTTTGAAGCCGCTTCTTTATGCTAGATAAACTTTCGTTTTACGGACCATCTTATCTTAATGACTAACTTAATGTCGCAGCTACATGTTTCGGCGCTTGGCAATGGCCATCTTCAGGTTGTACATGAAATACTTGATAGTTACACGAGACTTAATATGGGCTGTATACAGTGGGGAGGTAGGAGTTGAGGTGGACACGAGATCTCGTATGCGTCATGGAGGTTGGGAGGTGTGGGTATCTGCTATTATATGTATATCGAGATATACATATAATAGCAGATACCCCATGTACCCACACCTCCCAACCTCCATGACACGAGATCTCGTGTCCACCTCAACTCCTGCCTCCCCACTGTATACAACCCATATTAAGCCCCGTATAACTGCTTACCAAGTATTTCATGTACAACCTGAAGATGGCCATTGTCAAGCGCCGAAACATGTAGTTGTGCCTTATGTAGTAAATACTATATATAACCTCTACCATCAAATAAAGTTGTGTTAGACAAGTACATACAGTGCACTCTAATTAGTTTATTGAACACAACGGGGATGACGAACCTTGTGATTAATGTCGCAGGGTTCTTGAGAATCTAATAGTCGCTGAATTAGTCAAGGAATTCCTCGGAATGTATGGAGCATGGAAGTTCGCTATTCTGCTCGCAAGAGTCCGCCACTGGTTACTGTCCTGAACCAGTTGTCTCTAGTTAAGCACCCCGCACGTTGTTTATGATCGATCTTACTATTATCCATCCATTTACATCGCGGTCTTCCAAGATTGTGTATTAAATTTTTCCACCTTGTTATTTGCAGCAGCTTGAGGATGATAAACATGCAAGCCCCACGTATCAAGTTACGACGCCACATGTAGGGACGTGGAGGAATGTCTCGGCACTAGATCTGTATTTTGTGATTTTGATGTCTTAATGGAAAACATTGTAAGAGATGGCACTGAGCAGTTAGGACGACGTCAGTCGGCCTCAAGGTAAAGATTTGATATTAAAATTACATCACACACTGAACGAGAAGTAAAAAATGTCTGTTAGGCGGTGTCTTTCGGTGCCACTTATCGTGTGTGTTGGATTGTTTTGAGAGTAGTTTCTTGTACTGGGATGCATTATTCACAAATTATCATTGGTCAGTGGAAACATTTGAAAATACATACGTTAATACACCATGATAAGTTTGGATACTTTGGCTGATTTCCCGTGCTCCTCCCCCCCGCCCGCCACGTAATGACGATGCTTGATGGTGAACCAATTAAACCACCGTTCAAATAATAACAATTTGTGCCTACAAAGGAGGCCACTGAATCCCGTCTAGACTGAGCTTGGCGCCTTTAGATGTCTCTGTTGCTCTCCTTTCAGCACAATCCTGAAGACTCACGTATACGATGTCTGCATTCAAAATTTCCTATCATGCTTGTTTCTCTAGCCACTTCCTTAAAAGAATGTGCGTTACGTGTATTACCTTGAGCATGTAGGTACGTCTTCTGTCCTGTCCACACTGAACTGATCAGCGCCCTTTCCTGGCATTGTCTTGAGGGTTCTAACTCTGCGTACTACTTGTTGACATTTCAGAGGAGTATTCTGGTTCCATCTTCAGGGTAGAAACGTTGGGAACGAGTAAAATGTGAGTTGTATAAGGAACCTTTTTCAATTCCCTGCTACAACACGGCGTTACAGCCAAGATGAAAGCACTCGAGAATTCTCTGTGACCTTCGCGAAAATATGAAATCCTCTATTTGGCTCTGGTTGAACGGTTTTTGGCGGAATTTGAACTGGAACTTCCGAAGATGAGAGCATGTGGTAGATCTAGGCGTAGATGACTTCGTGATGTATCAATGGATCATAGAGGAAATGACCTGTATATGGTGTGGGTAGGGTCCATTCGTGGGCGTTTGTGAGACTGCAATATACTTGCGGGTTCCTTGGAAGGAAAGGATTGCTACTTGCTGAGAACTCTGCATGGGGTTGACGAAGTACCTGCTTATAACGTCATCCAATTATTAAGACTAACGAATTTGAATACCTTAAGGTTCATGGGCTCCAATTCCCAGCGCCACAGCGTCGCGTCCCTGAATACCGGAATCATCTGATTACGCCGCTCTGAAAACCTCAGGAACCTGGAAGTTACAGGACATTAAAAAAGAGCAAGGAGGCAAACTTGGGTCATTTTTCAGTGGTCGGAAAATCTGCCTTTCGTGTTTTGGACGCTCCGGCTTCGGGTCTTGCCTCGACGGCAGCTGGTAATCGGGATTTTTTTTTGTGATTTTCATCTGTCACATGGTATAAAAGCCGGAGTACTCTCTCTTTCGTCAAAATCTCTCCAGTTTACAGTGGACGCCCATTCAGTGCTGCGTAAGCTTCACAGTTCTGAAACCGTTCACACGTAATCTGGGAAACGAAGAACAGTAACAAAACGAGGAGGAGGATTAGAAGGAAGAAGAAGAGAAGGAATAGGTAGAGTAGAAGGAAGAGGAAGAAATGAGTGACTGCTGGACAATTGCATATGTTAGGCTAGTTAACCTTTCAGTTTCACCCATAACTTTGCTAGACGTAATTAACAACACGAGACGACACAGTAGAGAAATGCAATGCTGGCATCTAAATCGTGCCAGAACGCACTTTACTGATGAATGCAGTGATCTTCCGTCTGTCGCAGCCATCACTTAAGTTCCTGGAACTTCCCCCGGGTGTAAAGTGCTCCAACCTGACCTGGCGCCGGAGCCTTTAATCATCCCGCACCTATTATCGTTGAATAGAATATTACGCCGTCACGTTTGTTTGTACTAGTTAGTTTTCTTGTCCTAGAACATTTTCACATGCTAAGTAAATTTATTTTTATTATTCTGGGGTCACGTCACATGTTTTGTGTTGGCTCGAAATGAAGTTACATTTTTTAAACAAAATTTTGGGGTAAATAATTGGGCGTACAACAGCTGTTAATTTGCATACGGGTACAGCGATGTCTAGAGATGCATGGTCATGGACGCGTGCATGTGCGAGTGCGTGTGCGTGTTTGTGTTATCCTGAATAGACGAGAGGCCTTGGGGTAAGCTAGTTTCCCATTCAGCGTGTACCCTTGAATTATTTATCATCGCTGTCGATATATCCGATCGCGGAACGTTGAGTAATATGGTGATCAGTGCATCTTAAATTGGGAGAAGATATGTAGTCAAACACAACTTAATCACTGAGGTGTAATTTAATGAATGTGATGGAAAACAACTACATGTTTCGGCCTGTGTTGGCCATCATCAGGTTGTCTATGGAACTTAAGGGCTAGCTATA
>Ga0131853_10022938_pt1 | contig 11279 bp, 5 predicted proteins | sample TergutLab28metaG_FD_92764 | JGI IMG/M metagenome (GOLD analysis project Ga0131853, IMG submission 92764) | Labiotermes labralis P1 segment gut microbial communities from Petit-Saut dam, French Guiana - Lab288 P1 (version 2) (version 2) | ecosystem: Host-associated > Arthropoda: Insects >...
GCTGCTGCTGCTGCTGCTGCCGCCGCCGCTGCTGCTGCTGCTACCGCCGCCGCTGCTGCTGCTGCTGCCGCTGCTGCTGCTGCCGCTGCTGCTGCCGCTGCTGCTGCCGCTGCTGCTGCCGCTGCTGCTGCTGCTGCCGCCGCCGCCGCCGCTGCTGCTGCTGCTGCTGCTTAGACTAAAAGCTTTAGTGATGATGTTAATTTCTTATGATGATTAAACTGAAATTGAACATGAAATGTGAAATTACTCTCCCTGTGTCTTGATTTAAAAAAAAAAAACAGGTTCATGCAACAGAGTCTCTGGTATGGAATTGTTGCATAGAAAATTATTTGCCGAGTTTTTGTATTTTATCAATGTTGAACTAAATCTCATAAAATTACCAGTTTCAGAAGTTTAGATTGCTAAAGTTCTCACAAGATTCAGGAGTGGAAGAGAGGGCCCTGGCAAGTAAATAGGTAATTCATGTACTCTTGCTGTCTAGTGTTGTTATTCTGTTGCAGATGAAAGCCAAGTTTTGTTTCATTGTGTCTCTCGGGATAATGGCTTCATAGCAAGTGCATTCGCCAACTTTTACTTTCTTACTAATTGTTACATATTGTGATACTTGATAATTTAAACAACTTACTCCTCAGACGGTGAAATGGTTTAAATTCAGAGTTGCTGGGTATTCTGAAGCCTTTATTTTATAGGAATTTCAAGTAATTGTAAGCTTAAGACATATAAGATTTTTAACTGTTTGTGTGACATTCTTCGTGGTAAGCAGATTAAGAAGGGAAAAGAGGACGGTGAATCACAGCTACGCGTATGTATTGTGCGAAATACGAGTATTTCTGCTTCAGCTAACAGGCGTTATCAGACACTACAGAAATACTTAAAGAACACTTGTATACAATACCACAACGTTGTTACCGACTGAGGTATGAAGCAGGATACCATAGTCTATGTACAGGCTGGTCTACGAGATGGGTGACCAAGAAATCGCTGTCGATACCAGATTGGGCCAAGGTTTTTCTCGTCCAGTTCCGACCCTCTTTGGACCCGCCCAGCTTCCTTTTCAGTAGACAGTAGTGTATCATTATCTGAGGCAAAACTGACCATTCAACCTGTCTAATTTTTTGGTCAAGAATGAATGGAGTTATACCACCATTCATTATACAACTTCATGGCGAAGAAAGGGACGGATTTATCGCTAAATTTACTGCATTTTAAATTCGTGGTTTACTGTTAGTTGTTGATGAGCTTTAAAATATGGAGAATACTGATGTTTATTGGACCGTGCACCATTGTGATAGCTGACGAATAAAAAACCATCTAGATGTCACTTGATATTTTTATTTTACTTCTTACAGACTCAACATGTTTCGGGCATTAATATGCCCATCTTCAGGATTTTGCGACTATGTTGTTGAACTACCACATTGGCCGTTTCGTTCTTGGTGTGTTGTGTGTTTGCGTTAGGGTGCGGTTCGGCTAGGGTGGTATCCAGGCTGCCGGCTGAAGCTGTGCTTCTGCCGGCAGCCTGGATACCGGCTTAACCGAATCACACCCTAACGCCAACACACAAGCCAAGAACGAAACGGCCTATGTGGTAGTTCATCAACATTGTCGCAAACTCCTGAAGATGAGCATATTAATGCCCGAAACATATTGAGTCTCTAAGAAGTAAAATAAAAGTATGAAGTGTTATCTAGTTGGTTTTTTATTTGTCATCTATGGAGAATACTATTGTCTTGATATCTAAGAATCGAGACCTCTAGTTTATGCCCTAACCACTTATGACAGAAGGTTTCATAATTTACTCTAGGTACATTTTGGTGTGGTAAGTTATGGCTGTTGTCTACGTAAGTGTTTTCGAGTTAGGTCAGAAGGAGTTCTTGTCCATAAATGTGGGTACCATTCTGCAGGTGCCTTTGTTGAGCTGCACTTGTACAGTACATATGACGGCATGGGATATATGTCTGTTTGCATTTTGTTGTAACTACACAGTGAAGAAATATTTGAAGGGAATTTTCTAAATACGCACGAAGGCCTTAAGGATTTTACGCATGGAAAAAGAGTATATTTGCGAAACTAAAATCGGAACTTGGCAGGACCGTCTGAAGCGTTCAGTTGAAAATCTTAGGGTTGAGTTGAAATTCTTTGACTGCAAGATACTACGCATTGCACTGTTTTTATCTTCCTACTTCCTACTTCCTTACTCAGATATACAATACTGTAATATTACTTTACGTGGGTATGTACAATTTTCTTTCTTCTTTAGGGAAAGGCACAAATTAGCCATGTTACAAAATAGGCCTCTGAGGGAAATCCCTTTTGGAATTAACGGGAGTTGGGGTAACTGAATTAAGCTGCCTATAATGTGCGCCAATAATTTGTTTTATTCGCAAATTCTACTTATTCTCCCCCCCCCCCTCCCCCCGCCCTCAATCCCGATCTCAATATTTCACATCGTTATATCTTCACATACTCTATCTTCTCCAGAAACTGAATTGCAGGCCTACGAGATGCATAAGTTCACTGCTATTGAAAATAAAATGAAAGGATATATTGTTTGAAGGAAAAAATTTATATTGAACGTGCAGTTATTCATCATTTATAAGGTACTGCCTTGGCGTTAGAATGGGTAGCGCCAAATTAGCTGAATATTAGGGGTATCTCCATACGGTGAACAGTTTACTTCCCAAGCCAAGATTCTTCAATACTTTCCGTAGCTACTGCGCCCAAGCCGATGGTACAATTCACTCTCCAGTTCAGTACGTTCCGAGCACTCTTTGCTCAGCGACCAGGTGGTCGTGGTGTGAAGCTGACAGCCTACCACTCTCTAGTTTCTGAATTAAGAACATCAGGAGCTGCATATCCAGTCATTCATACTCTTAGCGACTTCGTGCTTAACTGAACACAGGAATAACTTAGCTGTTGGAAGAATCCTCCGACCTCCAAAGTGTCGTACAAACACGTCAGTGTTTAGCAGTAGCAATTAGAAACTTCCATAGAAATGATAAATGAGCAGTTTAATTGCATCTCACTTGACTGCAGTATACCAGAGTGGCTCGCTTTGGTTAGGATCATGCGGTTTTATTGACTGGGCCCAGACAGGCAGCGGGTTGTGAGAGAGTGAGAAAAGAAGATAGGTGGGCATAGTCGGATCCCTGGAGGGACCGACCATGTTGCTGTGATTGAGCTTGTGTATCGGGTAACAGACTGGCGGTTCCTCCTCGTGTCAGTGGGGCGGGCGAGTGGAGCAAGAGCCTTCCAGTAACAGCCACAGGGATAGTCACTTTATTTGGCGAGACTTAACTTATGTTTTTACGTTTAACTGCTTAGCAGTCCTGTCTTTCAGTGTTCAGTTACCATTTTACACACCGGGCAAGACTGATTCTGGTAATCCGCTGTGTTGCCATGTCCTTCGATAAGTTTCAAACACCTAAAAATTTAAAGGAGAGTGGTTAATGTACTAACTAACCAACTAACTAACTAACTAACTAACCAACCAACTAACTCACTGATTGAACTCACTGCATGGAACAGAATCCTTTCTGAGAAGCTAAAATGTTCCTCAGCTGGTCCACAAATTCCCCGCTTTTTATGGAACACTCACTGAGGTTTCCCCACCTAAACCCTATATACACCTCTCCTCTGCCCCATACATGCCACATGCTCCGCCCAACTCATTCTTCTCGATTTGATCACCCGAATAACATTTGGTGAGGAGTACAGATCATGAAACTCCTCATTATGTAGTCCTCTACACCCCGCTGTTGTCTCGTCACTCTTAGGCCCAAACATCATCCTCAGCACCCTATTCTCGAACATCCTCAACCTATGTTCTTCCCTCAGTCTGAGAGACCAAGTTTCAAACCCGTACTACCTATTTTAAAACTTCGAATTTTCCGACAGTCCGCTTATGGGTTTCATTTGTGTTTCTCAGCATGTGGCAAGTATTTGCCTAGCCCGTGGGCCTCCGCAATTTACATGGAGTAGGTTAACGGTGTCGAAGGATTTTAATTTTTCAAATAATTTTTATGTGAAGTGGATGCTTGAAAATGTTAAGTGACCAACAGCCGTCAGGAACGCCTCCTCTGTTCTTATAGCTAGCTGTTTTGTATTTTGAGTGCCCACGGTAGACTCGTCAGACACTTATGTTCCTCTAGTGGAGGCCTCCCATGTCTTATGGACATGACAGTTTACATCTGATTGCAAATGAAGACTTAGATCGAGCTTTGTTACGTAACAATTTAACGAGGAGATTGTGCCGACCACATTGAAGAGTTTTACAATCGGAGCTTTTCACAAGCTATTATCATGTTTATCAAATCAAAGAAAATGAGATGGGCGGAGCGTGTAGCACACATGGGACAGATAAGAAATACATATTGAACTGAAATTTGATAATCTGAACTGAACTTTACTTTTAATCGGAGTTGTGGGTGTAATATTACACGACAGTGGACTTAGCATACGAGAGCACGGACCGCGTTCGGCTTGTTCTATGTAGGATAGGATCCAGTAACAGGCGTTATTAAAAAGGATAACGAAGTTGGTCCGTTAAAAGTGGGACATTTTCTGACCATCTAAACTTTTATGAGCTGACCTTGAAGGCTGTCAGGAGCGAAAGAGGGAAGTACTATAATTTAATGAATTAATTTGTTAACTGTTGGACTTAAGAAGGGCCTTAAGAAGGTGAATTTCTATCCTGTCCCTATGGTCTGTGATTACAAGAAGTACTGTAAAATTGTAACAACTGAATTCACATAAATTCTCATAAACGTACTAAAGCATAAAACTCGACACGTGTGTTGTAACGTACTGCTATGTGGTGCAATTTTACGCGATTGTGTGTAAGTCCGCATTAGTTAACCTCTTAACCTTAAAATCATCTTTTGCGTCTTTCACCAATACCTAGGGCCGTGGTTACGAATCAGTGAAGCTTCACGTTCATTCCCCCATAAGTCTTCCTTGTGTTCACAGGTAAAAATATATTTTTATTTTTAGGTTTAAAATCCCAGGTTTAAGGATTCGAATTCCGTTTGTATCGACCGTCCTAAAGGAAGACATGTCATTCTTTCAGTTATCCTCCGTTCTGTGATAGTGGCATCACTTTCTGGAAAATGGGACTGATATTATTTTGCACCCTATTAAAAATAATGCTGACTACGTACCGCATTGGCTTCCACCTGGCAGACGTGTGGATCTGTGTCTGGTTCCCGGTGAGAGCTGAGGTTTCTTTGTTCACCAGTGAATCGAGACCGGCTCTGGAGCTTACCCAGCCTTCTGTCTAGAGGATCTGTCGGCTCAACTCCCAGGGTCAAAGCAGTCTGGGACTGCGGTCAGTTACTTGTATCTATCTAGCATCTTAGTTAACAAAGATGGAGCAAATACCATACTCCTTTACGTACACAGTCTTCCTGGTGAGGGGTTTAGCTAATCACGCAGGGGCTCCTAAAAGGGGACCGTTACATATATTGCAAGTTGTGAACTGAGTTATGGTAGCTGCCAGTGTTAGTCTTGGTGACGGTGATACTGAAATTTCAGTTTATATTACCGGAGACGTAAAGAATTTTTGTACAGCGGTGTTAGTATAGGTACGTTGACAGGCGTTTAGCTATTCAGAAGTTTACTGCCGTCTCTGGCCATGCTTCTCCGTCCATTGTAGCCCAAAGAACGCTCAGAAAGCTGTAGAAATTACTGGGGATCCCATACCTGTCCACAATCAGTTAAATGTAGAATTAAATACCAGAAATGTTTTATCTTGTATGTACATTACATGTAGAATATCAACGGGTAACCTCAAAATTATCGATAACCTGATCGTTTTGCCTGACACTTTGACGCTCTCTGTGGCCAGCTCTGCTAACGGACTTGACTACAGATCTGGAAGCTTCTGGATTGAAGCAGCGATTAATTGTCTGCGTGCTCGCAGTGGCGGAATGATTAGTGTCAAATGTCGCGACACGAATTTCAGTTCGTACGTACAAATTTAGAACCGCCAATAAAACTTTGCCATCATTACGAGTTTTCGTCCCTCGGAACCCCTGACACCCCTTTGCGGAACCCAGTTCGAGAAACATTGGTCTATGGAGTATAACTATTCATCACCGTGTGTTAACAAGCGCTGACCACTGGTATCTGCTCTGAGTAAAATTAATTTATTTCACACAATCATGCTATTTCCTTAGGATCAGATGTAATATCATTCTGCTGCCTACACATCGGTCTTCCCAAAGGGTTCTTTCCTTCTGAGTATCCGACCAGCAAACTATATGAAATTTTCGTATTTTCCTTGCGTGCTACATCACATCAGTCTCATTCTCATCTATCTGATCAGTCTGCAAGACGAGTAAGTGTTATGAAGCCCCTCATTATTTAGTTATTTCCGGCCAGTTGTACCTCAACACTCGTAGATCTAGATACTCTCGTCGCAATCCTGTACTAACGGAACGTAATATAGTAATGTTCTGCTTCGGTAAAACGATGTGGGACTCGACTGGTAAGCACAAATGAACTTGGTAAAGGCAAAAGGTAAAAACGTTCACCCTAGAACACACCACGAAGGCTCAGATGGGGAGTAGAAGTATAGTTCTACTCTTTCTTAACCTCGGCGCTAGATGGGGTTAGGTGGTTAACGCAACGACCCGGCTGCTATACCCCCTGGAAGGACCCGGTACCCATTGTGTAAGAGGCTGGATTGGTCCTACGGCCGGTCTGAACAGGTGCGGAAAATCTCGCTCCTACCGGGATTTGATCCCCGGACCGTCCAGCCTGTAGCGAGTCGCTATACCGACTGCACTATCCCAGCCCACAAGCACAAATGAACTTGACACAAAGTAATATGTTTAATATGTTACGGTTTGTGACTGTATGTGTGCGTGTGTTTGTATGATTCACACACCGAGCAGAATGTAACAGAAAATGACTGCATTACCTTATAATTCAGTCGGAATTGCAGTCTTAACTTTGGCGGAAAGAGTTATTTGGTGTGTACATCCAGCGACGTAATAATTTGAAGTGTCCCTCAAGGGCTGTGCGTATAGCGAAGGTTCAATAGAAGGATTATTTATGGAAACCATAGCTGTAGATGGTAACTGCCAAATTTTTTATTTTAATTTTCAACTGATATTACAGTGGTGTTCAACAACAACAACAACAAAAACAGCAACAAAAACAAATAACATAAACAGAAAACAACAAAGACAACGGCAATAAACCAACACCAAAGGCTGCATACTTAATGAATTTTCTAGAGAGAAGTGTTTTAACTGTTAACAATAAATTGACACTGTTTTTTTGAACATGTTCTGGGTTCCTAGTTACACAATTTCTATGTGCGTGACGTTCTGAATGTTACCCTTTTCTGGACTTACTTCCAATAATTCTCTTTCGGCTTCTTTATTTGCAATTAATATTTATGAAAATATGTCATTAACGGAAAATAAATGTCAATCTTATCAGTGTCTTTTACAGAGTTGTCATTGGAAGAACAGTCCTTAATAGTCAAATTTACTTTTACGGCATTCCAGAATTACCATTTGGTACCCCTATTTTAAAATTTATCACCCTGTACTGTCCTCTCTATTTCACTACCTCCGATACCCACCATGAAACAAATGGACACTGCCTATGTTAAACTTGGACTTCGCGTATTGCTGTTGTCTGACCTGAGGGAAAGGATATCTGACCAGCCATTGTGGTTCAAGCGATCTATAGCAGAGTTAGCACGGTTCAAATGCGTTCACCCTTTAAACTACAGTCTCGTCCATCTAAAGCATGTACGCGAATGCCGTTCGCAAACCCATACCGCTGCCGGACTAGTGGAAACGAGATCCCCACAGAGACGCAGGGATTTTCAAGTTTTCCCTGAGGTCATCTGTCTTCAGTGTAATGACCCCCGTCTCTCACCCTCCATTGCTGGGCTCTGTGGCTGTATAAAAGTAGAGTTGAACTAATTTTATGAGCGTATGTTTGGTATTGTAGGGTTGAAGACCTGTAGTTCTTATGAGCACAAACACGTGTGTTCAGTCGCTGAAGTACAGTACAATTATTTTATGAAAAGTGAGCTTGCAAGTGGTGCATGTTGCATTGCTTGCTAATGGCAAATGGTGAAGTGTGCATTGCTTGGTTATGGCGAGTAGTGTAGGGTGCATTGCTTGCTAATGGGAAGTGGTGAAGTGTGCATCGCTTGGTTATGGCGAGTAGTGTAGGGTGCATTGCTTGCTAATGGGAAGTGGTGAAGTGTGCATCGCTTGGTTATGGCGAGTAGTGTAGTGTGCATTGCTTGCTAATGGGAAGTGGTGAAGTGTGCATCGCTTGGTTATGGCGAGTAGTGTAGGGTGCATTGCTTGCTAATGGGAAGTGGTGAAGTGTGCATTGCTTGCTTATGGAGAGTAGTGCAAAGTGCATTGCTTGCTAATGGCGAGTAGTGCAGGGTGCGTTGCTTGCTTGTGTCGAGTAGTGCAGGGTGCATTGCTTGCTTATGTCGAGTAGTACGGGTTGCATTTCTTGTAGAACAATTTTTACTTTATGATTCTAAAATTGTTTATCTTGAGTGTTTAGTGATTATAAATGTTTGGCAGCTTCCAAACTGTAATATTCACTGTCACTGTCGGATGAGTGGGTGATGGGTGTTTTGACTTCAAGAGTTAGGTTCGTTACCGAATCATTCCTTCTCGTTTTTCAGTTGTATATCAGTCCTATTGATCAATAAAGATAGCTCCTCGTTAGGAAAGTCTATATCTATCTTATTAATGACTCTAGGATAGAAAGTTACTGGCGTTTTGGGGGTGTCTTATCTGATTGTATTGCATGCTTGTGGCACGTGGCTCGCAAATTGTGTTGGCCTTGGATTGACGTAATTTGGCTCAAGATTAGCCTTTCTGATTTGGAAAAACCCGTTTATTCCGAGAGCTTATTCTTGATTCTCCTCTTTCTCCCCTCAAGAAAATGTAGGATACTACCAAAATTAGGTCATGATGGCTCTCTTCAACGCCACTTCCAATTAGTTTGTACCTAATACAGTGACTCAACGCTGGTCCTGAATCTCGGAACTAGTGACAGCGTAGTTAAGCGAACTATTTTGAAGTCACTAAAAATTATCTCTTTAGAATCTTCTAGTTTTTCAGCTATATAGGAAATCCTCTTCCTCTTCCTCTTATATGAAACCCGAAGTTTTATTATTATGTTCGCAGTAACACTGTGCCAGATGAATAAAATTTAAACTTATCTGTCATGTTTCTTTAAGATTCATTTTAATATCATTCTCATATCTACGCCTAGCCCTTCCACACTCTACTTTTTTCTTAAGGTTTTCAAACGAAAGCCAACTGCGAACTTCGCTCCTATGTCATGCGTGCCGTGTGCCCCAACCATCTCAACATCTGTGAAATTATCGCCTTAATAATTGTTTCATATTTTTTTTTGTCCTGCTATTCTAATTCAACTGTTACTTTTGTATTTCATTCACTTACTTGCTGCCTGCTTGTCTGTAAGGCTTAGGAATTAGCACTTTCTTTAATTATAACAGGATCGTCGAAGGAATGCAGCATTTCTGTACGGTACAGACGACTGTGTGAGAGTTTAGTTTTTCATAGCGATCTTTATAAAGATGCAGTCATTATTGGATTTCATGTTTTCTTGACTTGTGAATAATTATAACGTTTCGAAATATTTTTTGCTCCTATCTACGTAAATCCTTCCAATGGACTCACTAAGGTACTGCAGTAAATGTTTGCCAATCGACAGTGAGAGATGTTTAATGTTTGAGTATTTTTCGAAGCTGTGTCCAGAGAGTTCAAGTTTCATTAAAGTCTGACAAGAATAACGGTTACTTTACATGACGACATCTGTATATTTATGATAGTAAAGGTAAAGTGATCCCGTTACAGGGCCGGTGTGGCCCAAAGGCTGGATAGAGGTGTAACTCTACTCTTCCATGACCATGGCACGCCTCGACCGCATTTTACCCCCGGGAAAGACCCGGTACCCATTGTGCAGGAGGCTGGGTGGGCCCCAGGGCCGGTCTGGATGGGCGGAAAATATCGTCCCCACCGGAATTCGATTCCGGACCGTCCAGCCCGTAGTCAGTCGCTATACCGACTGAGCTACCCGGCCCACACCATTTATGATAGTATCTCTTTTAAATCTTCTTAGAATGAGATTTTTTCAGACAAAATATGTAGAGAAACTCAAAGCACACAATTAGAGTTCAATAAAGTTTTCTTACCATCATCGTGCTCTATATGAGGTAATGTGTAAGAACATGGTTGAGCCAGATAGACCATAGATGACAATATCATACTGTGCCTGAGCTTCGCGTACTAGATAACTAAAGCTGCAGACACACACTCGGAATTCGTAATACTTATTGCTTTTCCAGAGCAGCAGTAGTTACGCGTATGCACCTAATTGTCACTTTTATATGTACATTGTCTGTCTTGCCTTTTATTTGTCATCGAGAGATAACAAGTTTCGATTTGGAGTGTTAGCTGTCCCAAAGAAAATCTTAAGCAGTGGACAGCAGCAAGTTGAGATTCAGTGGAAAGGCGGAGAGAGTGTCACACAAAGTAGACCATCAGTGGCTGTTGACTAAAGAAGACAAATCTGGTAGTTAGGATCCTAATCCTTTCCACTCTTCTGGCGGCGGTCTCTGTTCTTCGTGTCAACAAATCTGTTCTCCACTGGAAACTAAGGCTCGCAACCTGCCCGACTGAATCCTTGTAACACATCCGATGCCGTCCTGATTACTTCACTCAAATATTTTGGCGCGTGGCTACGATACTTCTGAAAAAATTCCAAATTACTTTAAGGAAAAGGGTAATACTGACTGTCCTGCCGTCCGTTATGTCGCATGCTTCGTATTGTAGTTTTCCTGCTATTCTGTCTACGAAAATTACATGAAAACGCCGTAAAGAAGATTACGGGGCATAAAGATGTCAATGCTGACAGATAATATAAATAATAATAATATTTATTTAACTGCAATTGGGTTTTCACCCGGTGGCAGTCGTTTTTAACACATATACAAGAACTTGAAGCTGTGCTACTAATTTTACATCGGGAGGGATACTTGAGAAGCATGTAGTGGCAAATTGGACTTGGGAACCATCTCAGCATTTGCTTTAAAGGCACAGGGAAACCAAGAAAGAAAACCTGTGTCGAGGTGACCGGTCGCAGGACCTTCCGAACACTGACATCTAGCCAGCAGTCCGGCATCTAAAGTAGACACATCAATACACATATTACAACAATACCCATCACACAGTACACACAAGTAACCAGTCCACAAC
>Ga0131853_10022939_pt1 | contig 11278 bp, 8 predicted proteins | sample TergutLab28metaG_FD_92764 | JGI IMG/M metagenome (GOLD analysis project Ga0131853, IMG submission 92764) | Labiotermes labralis P1 segment gut microbial communities from Petit-Saut dam, French Guiana - Lab288 P1 (version 2) (version 2) | ecosystem: Host-associated > Arthropoda: Insects >...
ATTCGAGAGAAACGCAATTTTCAGCCATAGTCCAAAGCTCGTTTATTCGCTTTGCGGGTGAAGAAACGCCTAAATGCAAATCTCCATCTGCCAAAGCTTGTTCCAATGCGCTCATAGGAAATACGGCAGTGGTAAAAAGATTAAGCAAAGAATATGCCGGAACAATAAAGTTCTTCTTTCGCTCTTCGTCCCAATCCGACTTTTTGAGAACGAACAGCGCGTTTCTTATTCTTCTATAATCATCCCATGAACAACCGCCATCAACAATCTTAGTTAAAACCTCATTATTGACAATGTTTTCGATTTGCCTATCCAGCTCATCCGTTAGCGTATTTGAAATCACTGTAGGCGTAGAGTGATTTAGCAAGAACTCTTTCGTACAAGCGAAAACGGAGCTTTCTTCACTACCTATATAAACATCGGCATTTTCAGAGTCAATCCCCATCGAAATATGGGTAAATCTCAATGATTTTCTGCCGAGCAAATCTTCAAGCTCGGAATAGCCTTTAGATGCGTTTTCGGAACCAATAACCATAAGTCCAACAACCTTGTTCCCATGCTTGTCCAGAACAAGATCGCGTGCAATCGAAACTTTCCCCGCAATTTTTAACACGGGTTCAGCTTTTGACGGATTGCTTCCGAATTGGTACGGCTCATCACCGTCAGCATAATATGATGCGGGAACAATATCTAACAAACCAATGTCTTTACCGTTGTAACTTATTCTTAGTCCCTTGTGAATCCGATCAAAGGAAGCCCTGTCAGCAACAATTACAGTCGATATTCCGGTAATGCCGGGTATCTCCGATTCGGCTTTTCCGGTAACATAGGAAATGAAATCTGAACGATTAGACTTTTGTTTCCTGATACCACGCCCATCCGTCACTTTGGAGGCTCCGCCATATGGCTTTACAAAGCCTTTGTTGGCATCAAAAAGATACTTTGACAGTAATGGGCCGTGCTTGTCACGCCCATCCTGTTCGAGTTTCATATAAAGCCGACCGTTAATTGTTTCAAGACCACACCAACGATATCGCTCGTTTTTAAACAGTACCATTTCACCATCAGATAACGCGGAAATTATTTCGTCTGGATCGGTCTGATCTAAAAAAACGCAAGCAAGCGCAGCCATAAAAAAAGATACAATATCAAAACACACCGATCCCGTATGCAAAGCAACGCTTGACGAGCGTTTTTCTGACGAGAGCGATGCGGCAAAGAAGTCTGCATATTTTTGAATGATTGTTTCTTTGGAAATCAAAGATTCTTCAAAGAAAACATCGCAACTTTCGTTGAGCCGAAACAGAACTTGTTGATCGGTCACGCTGTCTCCTCCTGTTGAGCTTTATAGCAGAGTACCTCAAAACACATCGCTATGAACCTCGCCATCTCCTCGACAACGGGAATTGTTACGGAGTTCCCATACTGCTTATATTGTTGAGCGTTCGGTATTCCCTCTGGAAGTGAAAATCCATCGTTTCCGTTCTCGTCTAAAAAAGCATAATTTATAAAGCCTTGTAATTTCCCCCATTCTGTGGGAGTCATCACACGGATACCCTCATCATTCAGCGGAGTCTTTTTACCTTTAATCAACGTGCCGGATATCCCTTCTCTTGGATCATAAATCAGATTACGTTCTCTGCCAGACCCTCCGGTTGCTAATAAAGTGTTTGCTATCGGTGATGCGATTCCTCCTTCATTCACCACACGATATCCGAAGTTATTGCCATTGTTTTTTTGCCTTTCGCGATGGCGTTTTAGGGTTTCAAGATAACCAGATGCCATATAATACTTTGCATCAACATTGCGTTCTAACAAATCAGTTAAATCATTATATATATTTTCGGCTTTTTTTTGTGGCAGTTGTGCGGGCAACTGTTCCAGAAGTTCAAGAGAAAACCGTTCTCTGTCAAAACCAATAATATAAGTTCGCGGGCGATTTTGTGGAACACCGAAATTTCTTGAATTACGAATAAAGTCTTTGCCAGAATAAACAGGTTTACCGTCATCGCCGTATGAAACGCCAATGACCTTGTATTGCAATCGCACATCCAATTCATCAACAATGTATTTAAACGTTTCGCCTTTTTCATGCGTAACCAAGTGGTCAACATTTTCAAGCAAGAATGCACTCGGGCGAGTACGCTCGATTATTTCAGCAATATGATGGAATATCTTACCCTTTTCCTCGTTTGCAAAACCTTCTTCCAATCCGATGCGGCTGAAAGTTTGGCACGGGAATCCGGCGAGTAGAATATCATAGGGCGTGCGTTCAACAAGCAACTTGAACTCTTCGGATGTTACATCGTTGTTGGGGTTGTTTCCGAAAATGTGCTCGTACGTCCTACAAGCCCATGCGTCATTTTCTGCCGACAATACATTTATGAAGGAACCGGTTAATTCAAACCCGCGACGAATTCCTCCGATTCCCGCACATAAATCAATCGTCCTAAATGGAGTTTGCGGCATGGAAAACCTGAGCGCAGATATTACTCTACCTACGCAAAATTCAAGAGATTTTTTTATTTGATGCTCCCAAAAACGCAGGACTGTCCATCCGTCTGCGGTTAGCTTTTCAGTTACATCTTCATCGCGTTTAATATTACGCTCGATTTTAGGAATCCAGAAATCACGATTTGTCTCAATGGCTTTATGCGCATTTTCCCAGTCATATCCGTGCCAAAACTCGCTGTCACAAAAAACAGCAACTTTCCGAGCTTTAAACACAATATCCGGTTTGCCAAAAACCGTTTTATCATTTTTCGTATATGTAGTAATACCGCGGTTGGTTAACTCGTTGGCAAATGCTTTTTCAAGAACAGAGTCAGTGCTGCGAACTCGACTCATGTTGTAAGCAGTCTGCTCTTTTGTTTTCCTTGCCACTAGCAACCCCCCTAGTATAATTGAGCATCTTTGTACATATCAAAAATGCTGTTCCCTATTACCGTAGCAAGCAAGGCATGTTAGCGCTACTTTTTTCAAAAGTAGGCCACATGCGCTTGTTGGGAAGCATCCCAAACCCTCTAAATCCTAACCTTCCGGTTAGAATTTTAAGCCGCTCTGCGTCTGCATCATTTTGAAAAAATGAGTTAAGGGCGTGGCCCTATTCATATAATAGAAACATATTGATGTCAGCACAAACAGAAAAAACCGCATGAAATGCTATAGCTTTGCACACTAGAAAATATCTCTATTTATTCCATAAAATCATCAAACTGCCCCGATTCCATCATATCCATCATATTCAAAACCATATTGCCCAAGGCCGTCATTCTTTCATCTTCTACAATCTTTATTCCCAGCTTTGTCGCGAAGTCTTCGATATAATCTCCATCATCTTCGCCGGAAACGGCAACTGACGCCGGTCTGCCGTTGCTTTCAATATACCGTGTGAACATCTGGATTATCGCGTCCCCGATGCTTTCGTATTCTTCGTCAATGGCTTGCTCTATTGGTCTGCCGTTGTCCATATCCACCAGGACAGCCATGCGGGGAATCCGTGGCCTGTCGTTTTTCTTTTCCTGAATGGGCACTGGGATATATGTTATTCCAAAACCAAGATTAGCCTTGCCTTTCTTTTTCTTTTTCAATCGGGCAATTAAAAGTTCGTCTGTTACGGCCATTTTGATTTGGATAAACGGTTCTTCAGGCATCTCAATCACGGTATTGTACCATATATCATTTTCAGAATCATAGAAACGTAATAAAGTTTCACCGTTTTCAAAATCAACCTTAATATCCTGCTTTACATACGTGAGAAAAGCCATAGCGAAGTTTTGCAATGCTGCTATTGTCAACTCCGCTTCATCATGATTAAGATACCACGGCATAAACCCCGGCTTCATTGAACGGAAGTATGGCCATTCATTTCTTCCACGGAATTTTAATCCAAGCTGCTTTATTACACTCCTGTCTTTGGATTCCAATTCTTCCCTGTCACCAAAATAGAGATTAATACAATGCTGTTCAAAGGCTGCGGATATATCTGACTCGTCTATTTCACTCTCAGCCATTTTTAAAATTCTTCCCAAAGAATCATATCCTGGATAAACCCCTATGCCGTAAGTCATCTCGCCGCTTCCCATAACTACTGTATAGACCGGCTCATCCCGACCGGGCAAAAGCAAGGTTATGCGCTGGGATTCATGGAGATAATCCCAAGGTTCGAGTGAGCGGATGCTCTTTGCGACTTCATATAACTGTTCCCATTGCTCATGGGTGGCGGGGGTTTCGTCACCGACTACGCTGAGGTTTTCCATATCCGCCATATATGCCGCTCCCGGATTTGTGTATGCAGGCGCGCTCAACAGCTTATCGAATGCTTTTTCCAACGCGCCTTGTGCCGCCGATTTTTCTTTTTTATCCTGTTTACGTTTCATTGCATCCCCTCCATACACACAGTAAGTAGTATAACAGAATCTTCTGGTGATGGCAATAAAGTTCCGCAAGATAAAAGCAAATTCGCCTTGTATGCGCACTTACGCATACAAGGAAGATAAAAATTCACCGGCGGCTACATCAAAGCAACCGCCGGTGTCCTAACTATATCTTCGCCAGTTTTTCTTTAATCCCCTCAGCCATTTGCCGCAGATTTTCATAGTTGCTATGCAAATCCCGGATATCATCGGCAAATATGCTCCCGCTTTCGTTTAGACGCCGGGAAATCTGATTTAGGTTGCTTGTAGCGTTTCGCAACAGCCGTGACATTTCCCGGATATCGGAATAATCGACACGGATAACATATCCGGTCAAGGCCATGCGGCGCAAGAATTCACAACGGTTTATTATGCCGGAGACCGCCATCTTCTCGGCAATGAAATCCTGCTCGGCTTCGGTAGCATAAAACGTGAGCCTTTGGGTGCGTTTATGCTTTGTGCTGATAGTTTATCCCCCCTAGTAGATTGATAGTCGTATAATCTTGGACTGTAGTTACCACACCGATTGCCCTAAGTAACTACGCCAAGCTTTTGAGCCGTTTTTGAATGTTTCAAGATAATCTGCGTTCATCAATTCCCCGAAAACATTGAAGCAAAAGTCATATTCGCTATCAGGGCATCTGTATTTCTCGGCAAACAAGGCTTTTTCTTTTTTGTAAAGCGCGATTATTTCGCGGTGTTTTGCGCTGGTTGCATATTCCTCAGTTTTCTCAAACTCTGCTATAATCCGCTCTTGTAGCGGTTTGATTTTTTTCTCCAGCATTTCATACACAGTGTCAATATCTACATTTAGTTTTTCAACTATGGGTTCTATCTTGTCATCTAAATCCCCCAGCGCGAAACAATCCGTCGCGAAGGTGTAATAATTTGCTGTAGTTACTACGAACTGTTTCTTGGTAACTACACCGCTTACCCGCTTACTCTCGTGGATAGATATCTTGTACGCTTTCTTAATCGGGCGCTCGAACCGCTCGCCCGTTTTGTGATAACCGTATTGGGGAAACTCCCTCCTGTTGAAAGGGTTCGTGTCTACCGCCAATTGTTTATACGCGCCGAGTTTATCGGCTTTTTTCAGTTCCAGCTCTTGTATGATACAATACATGGCATTCCTCCCTTTGGAACCCGCGGGAAAGTGAATTGCTCACTCTCCCGCGGGTAAGAATATTTGTCGCTCATGCTACAATCCGGCGCATACCGGGTTTCTGCTCCGGCGGTGCCGGGACTGGCGGTTCGGTCAGATACCGGATTAGCACCGCTTCGCAGATGAGATACTTTCGCCCCGCCTTCACACAGGGTATCTCGCCCCGTATGCACATCTCGCGGATTCGGTACTTTGTCAGCCCCGGCACCGCCCCGGCGGCTTCGTTGATAGTCAGCATTCTGATATTGTTGGTCTTTTCGGTCATCGCAGGCCCCCTTTATAAATTTTATGCAAGTATAGCTTGACTTGTGTAATTATACTTGCTATAATCATAGTATAGCATATATCACTTGCGCTGACAAGTATAATGCAGCTATAATTGCTATGTGCAACAAATCATAACATAGGGGTGATTTCCAACTTGGATGGTAACGATTCTTACTTCTGGCCGTTCCCGCGGCGGCTCCGCCTGTTGTTTGACGAGAGCAGGGCGAACCAGACCGAAGTGGCCGAATATGTAGGTGTGTCCCGGCAAGCGGTGTCGCAATGGCTGAACGGCAAGACTACGCCGGATTGCTACAATTTCAAGAAAGTGGCGGAGTTTTTCAAAGTACCGCTGGAATATCTGTACGGCGATACCGACAGCAAGGAACGTGAGTACCTTGCCCTGTTCGACAGCATTGGGCTTTCCGATAAGGCTCTCGCAAAACTGCAAGCATGGGCAAGCAAAAAGCGGCAAGGCTTATCGTTTCCGCTATCGGAGATATTATCAGGCATTATAGCCGACAACGATTTTGACAGGTTTATCGGGCGCATACAACTGGTTATCGCCGAGCATATCGAGTATCGCTTTCAATCGGATGATGAGGGCAATCAAGCTTTCTTGAACAGTGAGCGGGCGATGAGAATATCAAGGCGCGATTTGGACAACTATGCCCGGATTGTCGGGATGAGGGCTATTGAAACCGAGGATTTAACTACGTTCTATCGTTATCAGGCGCTGCAATATCTTGAACGTGTGCTTGCGGATTTGCCTGAGGAATATTATATCGCATATAAACTGGAACTGGGGGAGGAACAGCGTGGCAAACATTCAACCGAGGAAGAATAAAGACGGTAAGATTATTTCATACAGCATCCGCGTCCACAAAGGCCGGGACCCGATTTCGGGCAAACAGCTAAAACCCTACACCATGACCTGGGAAGTTCCTGCCGGTTGGGGCGAAAAGACCGCAGAGAAAGAAGCGCGAAAGCAAGCGGCAATATTCGAGAAAGATTGTAAAGACGGCGTTGCGATGGACAGCCGCCAGACTTTCTCCGGGTATGCCGAATATGTAATCAGAACGAAAGTGCGCACAGGCATCTTAAAACCCAAAACAAAACATCATTACCGCAAACTTCTTATCCGGGTGAACGAGGCCATCGGGCATATGAAACTGAAAGATATCCGCCCGCAGCATATTAATCAGCTTTATGAGCAGCTTTCTCAAAACGGCATAAAACGGAAAGGCGAAAAGGCTGTAGCAAAGGTTGATTTGTCCGCTCTGATTAAAGAAAAAGGGCTGTCTAAACTTGATGTGTCACGCAATGAGAACGTGTCGGTGCATTTTAATACAGTTTTCCGTGCTTGCAGAGGTCAAAACATCGCCGCCAAGAGTGCGGAAGAAATAAGCAAGGTTCTTGATATGCCAGCCGAAAGAATATTTACTTTTATCGTTGACGAAACACCGCTTGCAAACCGCACCATCCGCGATTATCATCAGTTTGTGTCAACGGTGCTGGCCGACGCTGAAAAAGAAATGCTGATACCATATAACCCCGCCGGCAAAGCAAGGCCACCTAAAATAGAAAGCACAAAACCGAACTATTATCAATCCGATGATATTGCCCAGATACTTGCCGCATTGGATAATGAGCCGATAAAATGGCGTACAATGATCCACCTGTTTCTGGTGACAGGCGCCCGTTTGGGCGAGATTATCGGCTTAAAATGGGACAGGGTGATGTGGAACAGCAAGCAGATACAGATAGACCGGGCCTTATACTACACGCCGGATAAGGGGCTGTATGAAGATACGCCCAAGACCAAAAACTCTGTCAGAAGTATAAACCTGCCCGATGAAATGATGATGCTTCTGCGGGAATACCGGGTTTGGCAGCTTGAGCAAATGCAGTTGTTCGGCGATAAATGGCAAAACATCGGTTATGTTTTCGCAAACGAAGAAGGCGGCGGCCTTAATCCCGGCACCGTTGACGGTTGGCTGAGAAGATTCAGGAAGAAGTATAATCTTCCACACCTAAATACACACGCTTTCCGTCATACGCAGGCCAGCATTCTGTTATTCAACGGTGTGGACGCTGTGAGCGTCAGCAGAAGGCTTGGACACGCAAAAGTATCCACTACGACCGATATATATTCGCATATTATGGATGAAGCCGAAGCCAAGGCTACGGAGTGTGTGGCTGATGTGATTTACAAGCCGAAACCCGCCGCCGACAAAGAGGATAATGTGATAAAAATCGGCTGATAAATACCTACCGAAAAGATGAACGGGCATATCCCTACTGCCGGGAGTATGTCCGTTCTTTTGTGTTTATCTGTGGCAAATGCTGTTGAATTACGGTTAATGAGTTGAATTATAGTTGAATTGTTTTGCTGAAAAACGCACAATTTAACGGTTTAGAACTCGAATAATTGCTTTGTTTGTGCGATTATATAGATTGTGTCAGTGTTTATCATGAACACGTTGGTTATGTGCCTGTGGTGGATAAAGAAATCTATTTCAAGAAGAACAACAAAAATCCCGAATTGGCAGGGCGGCTAAAAGAAACTGTAAAACAGGTCAGTCATTCCAAAAAATGGCCGCGATTCAAGGGCGAGGACGGTCATTGGGTCAACAGCTATTCCCTCTTGCAAGACAGGTTTTTTGAGCATATGAAGGCTGCGGGGTTCGATGGTTTTGAGCGCGGGGAGCGCGGGTCTACCGCCAAGCATTTGAGCGTGATGGAATACAAAACGCAAAAAGAAGCTGACCGCGCCGCCGCCCTCTCTGTTGAGGTTGAGCAGAAAAAGGATGCCGCAGCCGTTCTCGATAAACAGGCCGCGCAGAAAAAGAAACAGCTTGACAGTCTGGAACGGAAAACCGCTGTCGCTAAAAAGGATTCCGACGTCTTTGCCGATATTGACGGCATGGCGGACAGGCGCACAACATTCGGTAATAATGTGATTGTCGCTCAGTCAGATTGGAATGCCGTGTCCGCTCTTGCGAAAGAGGGGCAGAAATCGCGCAGTACAATCAAAGACTTGCGCAAAAAAACCGAATCACAAAGCCGCGAGATTGCAGAGAAAAACGCCCAGCTAAAGCGCTACGGAAAAGGTCTTGGCATTTCGGATTCTATGGAGTTCTACATGGCGCAGCAACGCGCCCCCCGCCGTATGAAAGAAACGATTGACGACATCAAGCGTCAGCTGCCCGAACAGCAGCCCCAAAACCGCGCTGTGACAAGGGATAAACGGCATAAACACTCGCGCTAACTTCTGGACATTTTGTCCAGCGCCCTACCTGTCAGCAACTTAGCGTTTTCACGCTCTAAAAAGCTGATACCTAAAGCGTTTTTCATCGCCCATTTTTCGATTTTCAGGCTAGGCGGGGTAAATATACCTTTTGCCCCAAAACCGGGGTTAAGTTGTGGCAAATTCGCTTTTTTCCTGTTTCTTGTTTGAGGCCGGGGGTGCGGGGGCAGCGCCCCCGTAAAGACTTTCGATCCCCCGCAGACTTAGCAATGCCGTTTTTGCCGTAAAATGTAGCGGACGGCGGCGGAGGACAGGATTGTCCTTTATCCTGTTCCCCGCCGTCGGCAGCGGAATGATACGGCAAAAATCCGGGCTGTCAAGGGGAACGTGGAATAAATAGCGCGATAGCGCGGTTTATGCCGCGAAAGCCCCTTGACTGGGCGGATAGGCATAGCGGAATACAGCCGCCCAGTTTTCGGATTATGTATCTTGCCTCGTTGCCGGGCATTAAAACAGCTACAAACAGGAACTCCGTTGAACTGTACAAAATCATAACAAGGCTATGCGGTTTTTGAAAATCTGCTTCAACGGCACAATCGGAAATATCAGCATTGCCGTTGTGCAAAATAACGGCGATTTTTACCCTTAAACCAACCAGTTGTTTTTTAGGCTCCAATGAGCCGGGAAGGAAAAGAATGCAAGAACAGGCCAACAGGCAAAAAGATAATTTTCTACTCGACAGAACCGGGAAGCAAAAAGTCGGAAAAACAACCTTTACCGTTTCCTCGTTCCTGCGGACAGGGAACGCGCCGGCATATTTGGATATCCTAAACAGCTTAGTGAAAGAGGAAATCTATATTGAGCAGACAAAAAAGCATGAAAGCAGCTATTGACAACCTTGCCCTATCATCTGACTTTTGGTACAATGTTCTTGATGTTATGAGCGATTTGTTTGCTGTTTCCACGAAAGGAGGATTTTTTTAAGTGAAACAGCAAAATAAAATCGTAGCGTTGTATTGCCGGCTCTCGCGTGACGATGAGACCGATGGGTACAGCTCAAGTATTATGTCGCAGAAGCAGATACTAAGTCAATACGCAAAACAAAACGGGATGACCGGAACAGAATTTTTTATTGACGATGGGTACTCCGGCACAAATTTCCAAAGACCGGGCTGGCAGGAGCTAATCTCCCGTGTTGAGGGCGGAGATGTATCCACTATTATCTGCAAAGACAGTTCCCGCATGGCCCGCAATTATCTCCAGGCGGGATTGTACCGCGAGATGTTCCATGAAAAAGGCGTCCGCTTGATTTGTGTGAACGACGGCATCGACACGGCCAAAGGCGAGGACGATTTCACGCCGTTCAGGGAGATTATGAGCGAGTGGTACGCGCGGGACTGCTCAAGGAAAGTCAAGGCAGGATACCGTGCAAAAGCCTTGAACGGTCAGTTTACAGGCCCTTATGCTCCTTACGGGTATATGAAATCACCGGAAAACAAGCACAAGCTGACACCTAACCCTGACACGGCAGATATAGTCAAAAGGATTTTCAGCTTGGCGGCAGGCGGCTTGACTGCGTTCAAAATCGGAAATGCGTTAAAGCGCGAGAGAATTTTAAGACCAAGCGCTTTCATTGCGAAAGCTGATGGAAAACACTTATCGGAAAACGAGGCAAAGTATCAGTACGACTGGCAGCGCGGCACGATTTTCGGCATCATTCAAAACGAGGTTTACCTGGGGCATATGGTTTGTAACAAAAGCACGTCAAAATCGTTTAAGAGCAAAAAACTTGTTTTGAATGACCGGAGCGAATGGATTACTACCAAGAATACCCATGAGCCGTTGGTTGACGAGTACACTTTTGAACAGGCGCAAAAGGCTATGGAAGTAAAGCGCAGGACTTGGACGGGCGAGCCGCACATTTTCGCGGGGCTTCTCCGCTGCCCCGATTGCGGGAAAGCAATGCACTACTTAAAAGTGCAAAATCGCAACTATTCCGCAAGATATTGTTGCAATACCTACAGCCGGTACGGGAAAGAATACTGTTCCATGCACTATATTCGCTACGAGGACTTGTATGATGTTGTTTTGAGCGACATCCGGCGGTATGCGGAAATGGCGAAAAACCACGAGCAGAATTTTATTGATGCGTTGAACAAAGCGGGGAGCGATAACACAAAAAAGCAG
>Ga0131853_10022942_pt1 | contig 11278 bp, 6 predicted proteins | sample TergutLab28metaG_FD_92764 | JGI IMG/M metagenome (GOLD analysis project Ga0131853, IMG submission 92764) | Labiotermes labralis P1 segment gut microbial communities from Petit-Saut dam, French Guiana - Lab288 P1 (version 2) (version 2) | ecosystem: Host-associated > Arthropoda: Insects >...
ACACACACACACACACCACACACACCACATACACACACACACACACATATATATATATATATATATATATATATATATTGGCCGGGTAGCTCAGTCGGTATATCGACTGAGCTATGGGCTGGACGGTCCGGGATCGAATACCGGTGGGGACGAGAATTTCCGCCCGTCCAGACCGGCCCTGGGGTCCATCCAGCCTCCTGTATAATGGGTACCGGGTCTTTCCTGGGGGTAGAAGCGGCCGGGTCGTGGGACTGATCCCCACCCCATCTAGTGCCGAAGGTTCTAGAAAAGAGTACAGCCATATCTCTACTCACCCTAAGGACCTGCGTGGTATATACCGCAGTCCCAGCAGAAAACACCAAAATTTATTAAGCATTTACTCCGCCCTCTTACCAACATGCAAGGTAGCCACAGGTGTTGAACGATATGCAAATATCGTTTTGGAGTTTCTTGTTACGACTCGACCCTTCTTTCATGTTAAGATTTCTTTTTAAAACAGCTGTGTTTTGTTAATGGACGTAACAATATAATACGCAATAACAAAAATGTAAAAGATAATGTATAATAAAGAGAAACATATAATAACGTAAAGCAAGCATATAAAAACATATAATATTATAGCTTGTAAAACTGACCTGGTTGTTTATTATTTTGTGATTATTCAAAGACCACGTGTCATAAGATGGCTCTCTATTGTTATCAAATACGTTCTAATATTGGCTGCCGTGATTAATATATTCTTGACATTTTCATTCTCTCCACCAAAATCAGTGATAACGCTGTAAATAATCTAGTGTTGTTCCTTGATACACCAAACACATAAACGCAATGTGCCACCTTATGGTATAAACGGCTGACTTATTCTGTCGATACACGTGAAACGGTATTACAGTGTCTATTTTTGTCAAAATGTCTCTACTTATTGGCAGCTATCAGCAAACCTGTATGACATATACCATTGCTGTGTGTACAGTGAAATAACTCCTGATGATGTACAGAGGAAATGCCCGTAACATGTAGAGTTTTATTCCAAAAATAAATTTGAGAAATTAGTGCATCTATTTCGTTTTATTATAATAATATATCACGATGCACGGTCACCTGAAAGTCAAATTTTTTAGCCTTTTATATATAGCTTCTTAGTACAAATGCCTTTTCATAATTTTTTGAGTTACCAAATTATGTATTCTGGAGTAAGTTTATTTTTAATAATTCATCTTTGAAATTTCCACTGTTTCGGTCTCAATAGCAGCAAACCAGAGTCTAATCTTGACTAAGCCCTTGCGACACCGTAGACATTTATGTTTTCGTCACTATTAGTGAGTGACGATTAGAAAACAAACCCTTCACACTGTCATAACCACTTCACGTACTGCGGAATTACAGTTCTGACATTAAAGCCAAACATTTGTCCACAATCCCATTTGGCTGAGAGAATGTAATGTCGTTTGAAGTGCGGCTAGACATGCCCCTCACTTCCTGAACGTAGAAATGTGAATATCCAACCAGAAATAACAGCGGTGCTTACCGAAATAACCAATACTTGACATTGGGATTTCTGTAAGCTTCGTGTAAGATTTCAAATATAGAACGTGCATTTCTGTACTAAGAAACACTTTGTGTCCAAGCAGGACCTACGTGTTCATTTATAAATATAATATCATTTAAACTAAGTTTGCCCTCGTGGAGGTTAATGGAGAATTTACGTCAGAATCACCACATAACCGCGCACCTGAGGAAAGGTAATTATTCAGTGTAGGACAGGTACATAGGGAAGTAATGTGCTTGCCAGCCAGAGCTGTTAGCATTTAAACTGGCTATTTTCCTGCAGTGAGCTTAGCGGCGAGTAGGTATTACCCAAATGCGTTTTTGATATTGCCTCATTATCCTTCTTGTTCGTTTACTGCAGATACGAATTTGAAGCAGCGAAGTTAATAATGATAAATTGTACTGCAGACAACCCAAAATTATCTTCCGTATTCATACTGGTTAAAAGTTCGATATATTTAAATATGTATCTGGTAAAACCTTTAGCTGTTGATGATATATAGTATGTCGTAATAAATGTTTTGTGGGATGATTCATAGTTCAAAGAAATGCTAACAATGTATTGGAACATCAGATCGAAGGAAACATTTTTGCTACGTTCATGAGATCCAGAATTAAATTTTGTTTTGAGAGCCACTAAAAATTTTGCAAAAATCAGTTTAGTAGGTACGTAAATGAAACGTGAAACCAAACAAACAAACAGTTTACGCCTTTAGTTTATGTACGCTGTGCAAAGAATGCATGCAAAAAAAAAGGACCCAGAGAAAACAATTTTCCGTGTGTCTGTTTCGCACTGATTTTTATACAGTTACTCCGAAACTGGATTCCCGTCCCGACCGGCCCTGGGGCCCATCCAGCCTCCTGTAAAGTGGGTACCGGTTCTTTCCAGGGGGTAGAGGCGGCCGGGGCATCGGGCTGACTCCCCACCCCCATCTAGTGTCGAAGGTCCTAGAAAAGAGTAGAGCTATATATCTACTCACCATAAGGGCCTGCGTGGCCTATAAAAAAGGGTGAAACGTACCATATATAATATATATTAATATATATTTATTACATTTATATTAATATATAAATGGGATCCCATATAAACTGACGACTTTGCACTATATGTACCAGCTTTTCTAAGTTTTTGTGAAATGGCCTGATGATGGCCGTTATGCGCGAAACTTTTAGCCGTTAATATAGTAAATATATTGTTTTGTTACACTGAGTACAGTTATAATTTTATTTTATCATTATGATTATCGCCTTCTGGGGTTGGCCCCGTACCGGCTGCCTCCGACACAGTAGACTGTCCCTCGCACGTACCGTCTGGTAGATAGGTACCGACCTGCTGCCTCCGACACAGTAGACTATCTCTCGGACTTACCGTCTTGTAGATAGGTACCGACCTGCTGCCTCCGACTCAGTAGACTATCCCTCGGACTTACCGTCTGGTAGATAGGTACCGACCTGCTGCCTCCGACACAGTAGACTATCTCTCGCACGTACCGTCCGGTACATAGGTACCGACCAGCTGCCTCCGACTCAGTAGACTAACCCTCGGACTTACCGTCTGGTAGATAGGTACCGACCAGCTGCCTCCGACTCAGTAGACTATCCCTCGGACTTACCGTCTGGTAGATAGGTACCGACCTGCTGCCTCCGACTCAGTAGTCTATCCCTCGGACTTACCGTCTGGTAGATAGGTACCGACCTGCTGCCTCCGACTCAGTAGTCTATCCCTCGGACTTATCGTCTGGTAGATAGGTACCGACCTGCTGCCTCCGACTCAGTAGTCTATCCCTCGGACTTACCGTCTTGTAGATAGGTACCGACCTGCTGCCTCCGACACAGTAGACTATCCTTCGGACTTACCGTCTGGTAGATAGGTACCGATCAGTTGCCTCCGACTCAGTAGTCTATCCCTCGGACTTACCGTCTGGTAGATAGGTACCGACCTGCTGCCTCCGACTCAGTAGACTATCCCTCGGACTTACCGCACTGATAGCCTCCAATGTGACTTGAAAAAATGCAGAGAATTGAAGTCTTCTTTAACCGGCAATATAGTGCCGCGCCACTGCGTGATTTGCGCTCAAAGTTTCGTGACACCTAGCGATTTCGAAACGTCGGTCGCCAAGCGCCCACAGACGCGGTGCCGTATCCCGAACGATCGATGACATCTTCGACTGCACCGCTGTGAAAGTCTAAAATATCGAACAGTTCAGCGAATTTTTTTTTCAATTGTACTAAACTAAATAAATTCGCTATTGTTTCCGCAGTTGTCACTACAAATCGAATCTATGGATGTTTCTATTCGGTGCGTTTCCGTAGAGATAAAAGTTATACGAAGTTAAGGGAGAGGGACTTAGAGACGTCACACTGTATTATGTGTAGTTCGACAAAGACTTGGGAAACAAGCTTTGCTGTTCTGTAGACATCAGATTACACAAACAGAATTATTGTAGCAACTTTCGTGCACGATTTGGAACGTATTTAGATGACGGAAAAAATACACACACCGACGAAGTTCAGGACTCTTAGTATGACACTAATAGGCTTCTCTAAAATCTGTGGTAATTCCGATTTAATTTCACAAAAAAAAACAATTTTGACATTGTTCACTTTCTGATGTATATTTAAGTCACCAAACATATAATCATCACTATAAAGAATAAGCAAGGAAGAAATAATAAAAACAAATCCCATAAACAACAGAGATATCCAGTCAAACAAAAAAATTATAATAACTGATCTACCATTCAATGTAATAATATTCCAATCAATAAAATAAACGAAATCATTTATAATAAAATAAACACCACAAAACAACAAAATCAACCTAAAAGGAATAAAAAACAAATCTAACAAAACAAATAGACAAAAACATAATTCTAAAATGAAATCTATGTCATCGGCACCACAACATCTTAGTCAGTGGGCGTCAAAAGACGAGACCACTTAGGAAAGAGAAGTATAGATGGGAGAATAATATTAAAGTGGATAATAAAGACTTAAGAATAAGGGCGTGAAATGTATTCATCTGAGTCTGTGGAGGGACAAGTGTTTGGCTGTTGTGAACACGGTAATGGGTCTTCGTTTTCCTTAATTACGTGGGAACTTATTGACCAGCTGAGGGACTGTCAGCTGTTAAAAAATAAATATGCTTCATGGCTTTTTGTTACGCAATTATTAACTTTATTGTCCATGTTTCGACTCTAGTGAAATGACGGTAACAATTTTAAAACTGAAATTAACCTGAATGAAACATAACACTCACTCACTGCCTTACCGCAGGCATGCTCTGTCACTGTTAAAGGGGATGATTTCAGGATAATGATCGCTGTTTATTCTAAGCATCACTCGGAAGCGATAAACACCATATGAGGCCAATATATGGAGTTTCTCTCAGTGCTAAAGCAGTGATACGTACAGGAACCTATGCGACTTAAAAGGCTGGTAACAATAGGTTTTATATTATGACAATGACAGGACAGATACCTCTGAAACGTACGTTGTTGTACTTCTTAGTGGGGACTTGCTGCTTACGTAAACAGACGTTCCAAATTTAAAACAATGAATACTTCGCTTTTGATGTTTGTGTGACCGTGCATCGTTGATACAATAATATAAACAGCCAACTAGATGCAACAATAACAAATTTTATTGATAATTACCATCAGCTCAACATGTTTCGGGCGATAATTTCGCCCAACCTCAGGAACACTAGGCTGTGTTTACAGCTTGTGGTATAATGCACCGGCGATGCTGCCTGCTGGTGACATCGTCGGTGCTGTAAACCACAAGCTGTAACCACAGTCCAGTGCTCCTGAGGTTGGGCGAAATTATCTCCCGAAACATGTTGAGCTGATTGTAATTATCAATAAAATTTGTTATTGTTGCATCTGGTTGGCTGTTTATATTATTGGACAACTCGCTATTTCCGAGTGAAAGTGTTAATGTCAACGAAATAGCACCACAAATATAGAACAACCTTGATGAAAATTTAATCCCTATTTCCTCCAACTCGCATTTACCATTGAGCTTCAGTGCTGACGTAAATTCCATGACAGTTTCCCTCAAAAGCTATTCGAAACGTTCTAGAGCATATGATACATATTTACATAACAAAGAATTTTGTGTATTACACATACAGTCGAACACAACTATATTTCAGTTAGTAGTTCAGTAGGTATACAACTACATGTTTCGGCCCCATATGTGGGCCATCTTCAGGTTGTGACTTAACTTACAGAGCAGCTATACAAGATGTGTGGGGGGGGGGTTTGAGGGTGTTGGGGATTGGGTGGGGGAGGGAGGAAGAGGAGGAACGAGATCTCGTTGCTTCAATAGTGGTTCCCCCCTCTTCCCCCACCCAATCCCCAACACCCTCAAAAAACACCCACACATCTTGTATACCTGCTCTGTAAGTTAAACTACAACCTGAAGATGGCCAACATATAGGGCCGAAACATGTAGTTGTATACCTACTGTACTACTAGGTGGAATATAGTTGTGTTCGACTGTATGTGTAATACACAAAATTCTTTGTTATTGAACCAACACAACGGGAATGACGCAACTCAAAAATACATATTTATATATTTAAACAATGTGTACGTTATTTATACATTTAATTTATGAAAAACAACGCGAAGTCGTCTGTTCAGATAATTTTATCATATTATTGCCTTTCCCAGTTTCCTTATATTATCAATAAACTGAACATATAAAAACTGTCTGTGGCATTTCGTCAGGAAAAGTAAAGGCCAGTTGAAATGTGAAGGCACACGCGCAGAAACCAGATTTCACCTTTCGGCGAACCAGGCGAGTCCATTTAAATCGGCGGAGACGTCAGTTCAGTCGATAACTGGCAGCCGAGTTGTGCGCATCAGCGGTAGTAATGCTGGATAGACCATGTTCCGAGGTAGTGTGAAGGGTACTGGCTACACACTCCTTTCGCCAGTTACCCCTTCACATCCCCTCCCGTGCGTCACCGTACCCCATCACATTTCAACTGGACTCTTGTCTAATTATAACGAAATATGATCGTGTTGAAGAGAGAGGGTTAGAAGTACTTAAACATAAGCGGTACTGGTCTTAATGTAGTGGAAGTCATCAAATCCAATTAAAAGTGTCAATGTATGTTTACCCGCCAGCATTCATAAGACTTGTTATATGGCCAGCCGAATTTGAGAAAATGTTAAGCATGATTATCACATCCGTTTAGAAACACAAACCAAACTGAGAATCCGTCGAACTGTCCGTTAGGACAGTGCAATATAATAACGTTGAGGTAAATGTTGAAGCTGGAGACACAAAAACAACTTGTACTCTTTTACACTAGATTATTCTTTTTTCTTGAACCGCTCATTCATGCTTTAACTTAATTATAGACCGCAGTCGTCTTTCCGTCCGTCTGTCTGTCGCCTTTCGCAGTGCTCTGAACGTACTGCTGCCAACGAAGTTCAAATGGGTTGCTTAAAACTAAGGACCGGTCCAAGTAACTGCATAATGTATACTGTGATTAATATGGATCATCTCCCACTGGTCACTTCAAGATACGATGGGCTATGACGTCATAATCCACAGTAGCCTACTTATCTCCCTCAATGTAAAATATAAGCCTAACTTCCTAGTTTGGATGTGTTTAACATTTAAAGTTTGAACCACTCGACCGATTTTCATGAAGAGTGGTACAAGTGTTTTGCCATTGGATCCTACAAAAAGTACACAATACCAACATGGCTGAAGAGTGAAACTGTAAAGTCATAGCGGTAATAATGTCACGTAGTAGAAGAACCTCGTATGATGTTTAATAATAAGCAGATTTTGAAGTAAAATTTCAAATTTCTATGGGGTGTTTTATGCACTATGTGAGATAAATCATTGCAGGGCTTGCGAAAAATTTCCCATAGTTTTCTGTGTGGTAAATAAACATACTGAGATCGATCATGAATATTCCTACATACTTAGTATAGGTGTGGGCCGGGTAGCTCAGTCGGTATAGCGACTGAATACGGGCTGGACCGTCCGGGGTCGAATCCCGGTGGGGACGAGATTTTCCGCCCATCCAGACCGGCCCTAGGGCCCACCCAGCCTACTGTAAAATGGGTACCGGGTCTTTCCCGGGGGTAAAGTGCAGTCGGGACGTGCTGCTGACCACTTACCCCCTTCCAGTGCCGCGGTCATGGAAGAGTAGAGCTATACCTCTACCCACCTTCTGGGCTACACCCGGCCTGTAACGGGATCACTTTATCTTTATTTTACTTTTACTTAGTATAGCTATTTTGTTAAGTCAACAACTACGAGCATGGCGATTGTATAAAAATTTGAAGTTATTTGTGTGTGTGTGTGTGTGGTGTGTGTGTGTGTGTGTGTAAGGGTGAAGTTTTCCACAAGAGTAAATTATAATGACGTCAGCAATAATAATAAGCAAAGGGGAACAGGTTTTGTGAGGTTTGCTCGAAACTCCCTCCTGACGCATCATCATCATCAACATAATCATATTAACTTTCGCCTCTTGGTTGAAGCAAAATGTAGTCTTATACCATTTCTGCGAATTTGAAGAAGTATGTTCTATCACCGTCAACACAAATGTATCCCTACAAATTCTTTATAGTTTCATGTCAACATGTTTCGACCTTTGGTGATGGCCATCTTCAGGTCATTCACATTGAAGCAACGTGTAGAGGAATTCAAATTTAAAAAAAAAAAAGATTAATATAGAAAAATATGTACTTGCAATTTCACCCATCTTCCAAGAAATTTAAATCCCATGCCATTTTACACTACAGCTTTAATATATATATATATGGTTGTGTTAAGAGTGATAGAATCATTTAATTAGCACACCAACTAATGCACATATATAAAATTATTTTACATTAAAACATTTAAAATCTCTCAAACATATTTCGATCCTAAGATAATGTTCAGGGAGCTACACTGTTCTTATGTTAATTTAGTGTTGTGGCAGCATGTCATGCTGCCACAACACTAAATTAATATTAAAAAATCAATCAGTGAGTGTTTTTTTTAAAAATGTGACTTTAGCAAGGAACAGTGTAGCTCTCTGAAGATGATCTTAGGATCGAAACATGCTGGAGCGATTTTAAATGTTTTAATGTAAAAATTGTATATATGTGCATTAGTTGGTGTGCTAATTAAATGATTCTATGAAATGCACGGTGCAACGATGAAGATAATGATAGAATCAGTTTATATAAAATTGAAGTGATTTACTAAACACAATGCAATGTTACACACCACATTTTAGCAGGTAATAGTAATCTGTAATACATAATTAGTTACTAAACTGATAAAAATGAATTATGAGGTACATATTCGTATTTTCTAAATACAGTAATTAAGATCTTAAATCCCTTCTCTTATTTGTATATACCTATACAGTAACGGATACAGTAACTTATATTGAGAACACACTGCTTGGCTTCGTCTCATATAAAAAGAAGCCATATTTTATAATTCGAATTTTCTAATAATTTTTATCTTGGGCAATTCTTTTTGTGAAGACAAAAACATTGATGACTTATGTTCAGAACAAAGTTATTCTACCGATCATGCTGTTCGCTACACAAGAGTCATAAGAATAAGAACATTGCACGTATAGTGTAATATGATACTTGTTATTCAGAAATGAGCCTCAGGTTATTACTAAATATAGGACGACATGCTAGCTCACGGCACATCGCAAGGACAAGCACTGGCTAATATCAGCACTGGGTTTGATGAGAGTCTAAGTTTTACCCCTGCTATTTACTGGAAATGACAAATCAAAGAAGAAGGAAATGCTCCTATATATTTGATTCTTTACTCGTGAATAACTGAAGATAGCCAAATTAAATGTGACCAATTTTATCAATGTGAGATCAAGATAAATTGTTACAGGCCCACAGTCTGAACAGAAAAAGTTTCACTTTATATTTATTCAAAGACTTTGAGGGGGGCGCTGCGGCCCAACGCGAGCCATGGCCTCCTCATTCTTGAGGTTTCTAGATCACACACAGCGACGCGTGACAGACGGTAGGAGTCCTCTGGACGCGTGATCGTGCGTCGCAGAGACCTCCACCTGACAACACAACAACAATTACATCAGACAGACATCCATGACCCCGGTGGGATTCGAATCCACGATCTCAGCAGGGGAGCGGCCCTAGACCGAGGTCTTAGACGGCGCGGCCACTGGGACCGGCATTCAAAGACGTTACAAATTTGTATATATTATTTAACGGTTGAAAGTAAACCGATTTTGGAGTTTGATGTTTTGAGAGCAGTATATATGAATGATACGGTGACCTGGGATATGACAAAGGGAAAGCTAATAGAAATGTATAGAATTTTCGGGGGAACTCGCTGATTTTATCTGACATTTAAAGACAGCACCAGTCTCTCACATCGAAACCTGGCCGTATTCCTAAAGTTCCACACTGAGTTAGAACGCAGAAAATAGTATATTTCATAAACGGCATGGAATTAAAGACATGAGATTATTGTGGGTATTGTACGTCGATAGTTGTGAAGTAGTAGGGTACAGAACTGTGCATGTCACCTTCGAGTGGGTAATAGTCCTGCTTTTTATTCAGGAGTTCTGGGGTTCAAATCTCGGCTTGCCGGAAAGAAGAGTTTTGTGTTTTCCTTTCTTGGTTCCGCCAGACACACTCACAGGTGTTGTGCCTTAGATTGTACGAATACATCTTCCTTCCTTCATTCCTTCCTTCCTTCCTTCCTTCCTCCCTCCCCCCTTCCTTCCCTTCCTTCCCTCCCTCCTCCCTCCCACCACCCCTTCCTTCCTTCCTCCCTCCTTCCTTCCTTCCTTCCTTTCTTTCTCCCTCCCTCCGCCCCTCTTTCCTTCCACCCTCCGTCCTTCCTTCCCTCTCTCCCTCTCTCCCTCCTTCCTTCCCTCCCTCCCTCCTTCCTTCCTCCCTCCCTCCCTCCTTCATTCCCTCCCTCACTCCTTCCTTCCTTCCTTCCTTCCTCCCTCCCTCCGCATCCTTACGTAGCTACGTAATGCGAACTGCTATTGAAATCGAATTGAGACAAACAACAAATTGGCAAATGATAAACAATTTTAAAGTGTGATATCCCGTTAGATATTTCAAATGTCAATAAATCAATAACACTCAGTTACCTCGTATTACATATTTTATATATTTTTGTACGACTCTTAATGTTGTTCCATTAGTGCCGAAACATGTAGCGTACTGAAAACACAAAACTGTTTTCCAAAAAGCTGTAGGTATGTTGGCATGTATTCTTAAGCCATTAATAAAATAAGCAATTAAATGGCCGTCATGGACTTCAAGCCACTAATCCTGAATTATTTCGAAGTGAACCTCCACAGCGTAACTTGAAAAAAAAGACGTCCGTTCTACACGATCACCCTTCCTAACTTTGTTGTCCTGGTAGGTGATCCTCTTTCGGGAAACGGGCGTGGTTCACCGAATCACAGTTAGTTTTAATTATTTCTTTTTTACTTGTTTTTTTATTTACTCAATTTATTGTTGATATAAAATAACGGAGCGCTATATCCAGTAAAACAACTAGATAATTTCTAGGAAACTGACACAGTCACTTCTCTGTACTCCCACCTACACCACAACCGTAGGCGACTGAATTCGCACTGGATTGAACTGCTAGCGTCCGTTATCAGCTTCTAACGATTTCTCATTTAAATCTCTCCCCTCCTACCTATCACCAACGGTTCTGAATATACGTTGACAGATTAACT
>Ga0131853_10022943_pt1 | contig 11278 bp, 7 predicted proteins | sample TergutLab28metaG_FD_92764 | JGI IMG/M metagenome (GOLD analysis project Ga0131853, IMG submission 92764) | Labiotermes labralis P1 segment gut microbial communities from Petit-Saut dam, French Guiana - Lab288 P1 (version 2) (version 2) | ecosystem: Host-associated > Arthropoda: Insects >...
CCCTACAAAGCAGCACAGTCGAACAGTAACCTTCACAGTGCTCGCACCCTACAAAGCAGCACAGTCGAACAGTAACCTTCACAGTGCTCGCACCCTACAAAGCAGCACAGTCGAACATTAACCTTCACACTGCTCGCACCCTACAACACAGCACCCCACAACCGCTACCAACCACATCCAGCAGAACCAGCGCAACACACCACATGCAGTAACACACGTCTTGTTCTCCTGAAGATGGGCGTAATGATGCCCTAAACATGTTGAGAAATTGTTGATAATAAACATCTAATTGTTGTATTTTGTTGGTTTTCTCTCTCACTTCACATTATACCAATAATCTGACATGGTTTACGCCCATACATCGTAGAGTTTTCACCAAAATTTTAACATATATTACACTGACAATTTGAAACAGAATACATAAAGTTCCTGTCATATATTATACCAATATTCTGACGTAGTTCACACTGAAGTTTTCCCATAGGATACTCTGACATTTGACACTGAGAACGCTAACACTTTAGCTAAAATACACTAATATTCTACCCATACCCTTTGTAATATTTTGGAAATATAATTTGCATTTACGTTCATATGTAAGCAAAGACGGCTCTGTTCGCTGTGCAGCTAACCCTTCTCTACGGACAGAACACATGTACCTTGTATTCATAAGAATATTCACTACATTAAATTATATACTTTTCCTGAATTATATTCAAGCCTACTTCTTATATACGTATATTCGTATTTTAGTAAGAAGTGGATCTTTATGTTCTGTATTACCAAATATTCATCGATTTGTAGAGGAAAGAAAAATTTAGATTTTAAATTCCCGCCGATATTTTTATTTTGTATTAATTTCTCAACATCCTCTTGCGAACTACATGTCTCGCCCACCTCGTCCCTATAGCAGTAACCATACGTAATCAGAACCCTTACTATTGCCAGTCAGTACACATCGTGTAATCGGATCAATAAAGCTACTTCTTGAGCAGAGATACGAGTGGCGCGCAATATGATTGATATCGGACTGAGTTGATATTATCATACATTTTCTAAGAAACTGTAATTGATTCATCGACAGGAACAAAATAATTTATCGTTCCATACCGATAAATTTCATATTTTTATATTATACCGTTACGGGAAAGGACTTGACGGATAACTGTGTATTCAGAAACTGTAGCCGGCTAGCTCCCTAGTAACATGTGATATCTCGGGCGCCTTCCAATTTTTGGCTGATTTATTGATAACTTTTCGTTATTTATTTGCAATTCGAGTTGATTTATTGATACTATTTTTTCTTACCAATCTAACACACATCAGTCTTGGTACTGCTGACTTCCATATCCGCTAAACACCACAAAACGTCTCCCAAAATTGTCCCCTCTGCACTTCTAACCCTCACTATACAGCATCACATTCCCAAACCCTTCTCTGTCGTGATTGGTCGGACAGTGAAAGGGTTTTCGTTGGCTGACCAATTTTAATTCTCAGAAAATAAGCTTATATTTCTGTGGAAGAAAAACGCCCCAAAACCTGACCGAAAATCGCTAATTTCTTTACCGAAATCAACCATAAATTTTGTAAACCCTATGCCAAATAGAATTTCAAAATATCGGGTACTCGTACAGCTTTGAATTTGTCACGTCCGAAAGGACGTTGGTAAGATTTAGAGGTCTGAAATACACAAGAGTCCCTTCACACAGCGGGAAGTACATCAGGCTACTAAAGTTCGCCTACATTAAACAAACAACATATTAACCTCTCCTGTTCTACCTAACTACGTCATGACATTATATTAACCATATTTTGTATCCCAAAATTTTATTTTATCACAGAAAGGAATGTGTATAAAAGTGAAACAGACATAATTGTTAAAAAACTGAGATAATAATTTATCAAAATAATTTTATGAACTATTTTTATTGTTACACCGTACATGTTATCGAGTTACTCAATTATTACACCAACTACTGTACATTTATAAAATTTACACATTAAAACTTTAAAAACGCTCCGACATGTTTCGGTCCTAAGACCATCATCAGGGATCTATATATTCCTTGCTAAAGTTACACTAGAAATAGTCACAGATTAATTTCGTTGTACAAGTTGGGTTTTGTGGCAGCATGCCGTGTTGTGTAATGTTATGTTGCGAACAGTGCCCTGCTACGGATGTGCATTGTGTACTTCGCTGCGTGATATCACGCAACGAAGCACAGAACGCACATCCGTAGCAGGGCACTCTTCGCAACATAACATTACACAACACGGCATGCTGCCACAATACCCAACTGGTACAACGAAATTATTCTATAACTATTTCTAGTGTGACTTTAGCAAGGAATATATAGCTCCCTTATGACGGTCTTAGGGCCGAAACATGTCGGAGCGTTTTTAAAGTTCCAACGTTTAAATTTTATAAATTTTATATATGTGCAGTGTTTGGTGTAATAATTGAGTAACTGTATGAACGTTTAAGAGTTTTATCATGTGTTGGCCTGAAGGTTTGACCCTTTAAGTTCGAAACAAATTCTGTAAAATTACTACAAGTACTGTTACTATAACATGTTATATTTAATAATTAATTATTGCTACGCATTCTACATCTGTTAGATCCTTGTCAAAATTCTGGCGGTTAGGCGCTGGCCTTTACCACGGAGACCCCATTCCAATATCAGGCGAGTGCATATGGAATTTGTGGCAAATCTTTCCCTACAGCTCGAGTTTTGTTTTGTCAGTACCATTCCACTAACAATCTGTATTTAATCCTTCAACCATAACCAACGCCATATAGTGTGGGCAAGTCACACATTTCTTAAATGACACCCACAGTTCTTCTGTTATTTACCCTCCCTTTTCTGTCTCCGTAAATCCCCCCCCCCCCAAAAAAAAATCCCCTTTCTGAAGCACACTTGGTTTTGACATGTTCTACTCTTGGTGTGCGAGACAAAGTTGCACCACTTATATTGCATTACTGTGTCGTGTTTTTCTCTATGACTTTGAAATTAAATTGTAATTTCTCATTTGCATTCGAATTGTCACGGTCTTATGTATTTTACTCTCTCTCTCTCTCCTTTTATCGCATTCCTCTTATCCTCCTCCTCCTCCTACTCTTCTTCCTCCTTCTCAGTCGTCTCCCTGCGCATGCGATTCATATCGCCTGTTTCTTCATTCAAAGTAGTCCGGAGCTGTTTTTATGTATACAAACATCTAGCTTCTGAATTAATAAACCATAAATTAAGATGTTTACTAACACTGTGAAGTTGAAGATGAGACTCTGGTAATGTGGAATGCCTTGGAATTAAAATTTAAAATCTAGAGAATTATATCTGCTGTAAACTTTAAAAGCCCAATGCATATTTCAACAGTTCGCCTACATGGAAACTACTTGCAACTAATTAATATTGATTTCAAAATCGTTGTTGCTTTAATTTTGGCATGTGGTTTATTGTTATCATGAAAGAAAAGGAACTTCTGACACGTTTCTTAATATTTCCTATGTATTTTGTTTTTAGTTTAAAGGAAGAAAGTCTGCTAAGATGGCGCCACGGTGATACGTTTAAGTCTGATTGTCTTTATAGTAAAACGTAAGGATTTTGCAGCTGACAGACAGTATATCAGACATACAATTCTTCCTCTGATCCACAAAAACAAACCCCTACCCTGTCCGTAATTTTAATCGTTAAGTCTTGCGGCTAACGTGGAAGGAACGTATCCCAGTGTTTATAGTTAAATTGCTCACTCTTCTGTGTACTTATGATTTATTTCCCCTCCTCGTGCCAAGGCCGCTCTCCTGCCTCATACATCCTTCATTTTCCTCCTTGTTTTTAAATTCTTTCCCTTCCTGCTGTTTTCATTTTTTTTCTAGTGTTACTCTACTGTTCCTCCCGCCTCTTCTCTTTTTCTCCATGCTCCTTCCTGATTGGCTAGTTTAACTTCCCCTTGAACCAATCTCCGCGCACCCTTTCCCCTATATAACCACGCTTCCACATGTCACAGACATTCTTCTTGGAATCTTTAACCCTGAAGGTGGGTCCCATAAGCTGAACGTCTGTAGGACACTATACCAACATTTAGAGCGTAACAGACGAGAAGAGCGAAGACGTCATATACGCCGCTGCGGAATCGTGAAATCTCGCAGTGTTTGTAGTGCTTCAGCAGTCTTAAATTATTGTCACGTTCAGCCAGGTTTCTCCTCATACTAGAAAATACATTTTTGGATTGGCAGTTATTACATTGTGGGCACAATAAATCATTGTCATGTGGAAGTACTGAATATGTGTGTGTAGGTGTTGAAAGCTCGTTTCTAAATAAATATCATTACTTTGATACACAATGGAGTGGTAATGGTCTCAACAGCGGGCAAAACAAAGGATGTAATGGTGCTAACATATGCCTACCCACAACGTCGATATTTCGGACAGCATATGAATTTGTTCATTGTTTAATCTAGCAATATGGACGAAATAATGAACATTTTTTTTTCGTAAAGTATCTGACATTAAAACAAAACGAAAGGTTTTCATGGCTGACGTAAATTTCATTTGGCAACGCTGTATTTTGAATGTGTAACAAAATGTTCCCCCAGTTTGACAGATCTAATTACGTTATTCGTTTGGGTTTGTTTTGAAAAATACGACTCCATTAAACATTTAGACTTATCAAATGAAATCGACATATTTGTTACTGACAACCGCGAAATTAATTAGCGACCATATTCGTTTTTTTTTAAACCGTTCGATGACGTGAAACGACTGTTCGCTTCGTCGTGTTCATCTGTTTGCGTGTGTCAGGGCGAAATTTATTTTAAAATTTTTCGTGAAATTTCTTTATTTTCACAAATATTTTTCCTTTTTTTTAAATTAATTTTCTCCCAACCAGAAATATACAAGGGTTAATCTTCTCTCTCATGAGCGCTGTGTGTCCCTTCTGTCTTTTACATCTTCTTTTGTTCCTTGTAGTATCTAGAGGGGAGTTACCAATCGTTTAGATACTCGCAAAGTAAATTTATCCAGTCCTCTGTAATTTTTCAATTATTCTCAGCACCACCTTCTCGGCCACAGGCGATAGGAACTTTTGTGTTCTGTGTCTTATTATAACATTCTGTTTGAACAATTAAAACTCTCTTTGAGACAATGTTCATAAAAATCCAACCAGATGCAACAGTATTTATTTACTGCAAATTCACTCTACATGTTTCGGGTGTCACAGCACCCATCATCAGGAGTACTAAAAACTGTAACCGCAGCCTACGGTACAGGTCATAATACTGGTACAGCTACTTTCCTCCAACGTGGACAGATCGGGTCACGTTGGAGGGAAGTAGCTGTACCGATATTATGACCTGTACCGGAGGTTGCGGTTACTGTTTTTAGTACTCCTGATGATGGGTGCTGTGACACCCGAAACATGTAGAGTGAATTTGCAGTAAATAAATATCGGTATACTGTTGCATCTGGTTGGATTTTTATTAAAATCTCTCTGAGACATATTCTTGGTTTGCGTAAGTTAGTGTACGGCCGTATCAGACCGCTACTTTTGTCCTACAAAGAAAATATCTTTCCATCCATCTAAATTTGTGTTTGTGTGGAATTCTATCACTTAGATTTCTTTTGATTTAATATATCGAAACCACCTTATTTAATTTGAGGGTTCACTTAATACCCTGGATACTTTACAAATATTTGAACTAAGCTCTCTTATTTACTTATTCGTCGACATATTTCGTTACCGCTAAATTTCTGTAGGGTGTGTTCACACTTGCAGCTGCTGACCCTTAATTTAGCTGTTCATATTACGAAGAACAACTTGTCTCAGTAGTGCAACCAGAAAAAATACTGCATCCTCATTTCAGTAAAATGTGAGTAATTTCTCGAAAGCTAAAATTATTATCTTTATTATTATTATTGTTACTCACTTACTTAATTACTTATTCATTTACTTTCCTTATTTATTTATTTACTTATTTACTTACTTACTTTACTTAATATACCTACTTACGTAATTACCTACCGAAATACCTACTTACTTATTTACTTACTCAATTGCTTACTTACTTCTTTGCTTGCTTGCTTACTTACGTACTTAATTACCTGCTTACCTAATTACTTACCTACTTACTTAATTACTTACTTATTTACTTGCTTGCTTGCTCACTTACTTATTTACTTACTTACTTAGTACTAACTTACTTACTTACTTACTTACTGACTTGCTTGCTCACTTACTTACTTGCTTGCTTGCTCACTTACTTACTTACTTAGTACTTACTACTTACTTACTCACGTACTCACTCACTTACTCAATTACTCACTTACTCACTTACTCTCTCATTCTCTTACTCACTTACTCTCTTACTCACTTAATTACTAACTCATTTATTCACTCACTCACTCACTTAATCACTTACTTACTCACTTACTTACTTATTTCAAATGATCATTCTGCTTTGTGTAATCAGATTTCCTTACGCCTTGAATGTAGTCGATGCCGTGATCCGCACCACACCGATGGCGGAGAGGTTGCCGAGTTAACACAACGGGTAAAATTGCTTTGCACCGGTGTAAACCAAGACATTCCTTTGTAGTGCTGACACTGTAACAAGATCTGTCCGCTGTTTACATCAGTAATACACTTCATCCATCACAATAAATGCTACACGAGGAAGGGGAGGGCACAGAAGGGTCACACCACTCTCTATTATCCTTGCCTCATTGTAGAACTAACCCTTTGAAATACGACATACCAGTAACGAAGTATTAAGTTCCTGCTTGACAGAGACACATTGCTTCCCCATTGGGCGTTAGCTACGTTTAGTGGCATGCGTTATCATTTGGAGAATCATATTAATCCCGTAAATACTTAATGTGTACTAAGTTCTGAGATTTCAAACGCTGATGCAGTGGTTCTTCTAGCGCTCCCTGTCTTATGACGGCTAAACGAAAGCATGGATCTTCCACGCATTCACATTTCTAAACAGGTTTACCGGTAGTAGCGCGCGTTGTGTTGGTCATTGCTTAGGCGCGTTCTGAAAATTTGCGAGAAGCGACATTTACCTTCGTCTTGTGTGCGTGTCTGTCTCTCTCTCTCCCTCTCTCTCTCTCTCTCTCCGTCCTCGTGGAATAACTCCACTCCTACCAGACCTATTTTGATGACATTTGACACTCGCGTCCTTCGAAAATGTGTCCAACAATTGAAGACTCGTTAAAATTTGAGAAGAATAATTGATGCTTTGCATGAAGACCTAAATACATTTATGACAAAATCTCATTAATTTCTTCTTAGAATGAGAAATATTTCAGTGAAATTTGTAGAGAAAATCAACACACGCAAATTTTGTTTTAAATTTTTTTTTTTCCAAAATTCGTACCTTTTTGGAGAAAACGAGAAAAAAATGGTAGATTAAGATAGGCCACAGATGACAATATACTACGGCGCATGCGTTTAGCATGCTGGGTAACTAAGGCTACAAACACATACTCAGAATACGTTAATGTTTATCGCTCTTCCACTCCAACGTTAGTTGCACGTACGCGCATCAATATTACGCTGTACGATATTCCCTGCTTTCTTTGATTTGAAAGTAAAAAGTACGTTCTAATAACAGAAATACAGCATCGTTAAATAACAGTCTTGTATAGACGGCGCTGAAGTTCTTTCGCCTGAGCTCTCTACTCCCTTCCAATGCGCACGCCAAAAATCTGTATAAATATATTTCCATTACTACCATATGTTTCTGGCTTAGGCAAAGGTAGATCTATAAATCTTGATTTTCAGTATTACATACGCGATGTAACCGTCATAGATCAAGACTACTTCCATATCCTAGGAATGACATACATACAATCCGAAGGCTTAGCCATGGGAGTACCAACCTCTTCCATATTATCGGAATTTTATCTACAATACTTATACAAATTCAAAATTTTAAACCTCTTAAAAGATAACAAAATTGAAGGAAATTTTAATATGTCGATGACATACTTATTGTTTACAATGACAGCAAACAAACATAGACAACCTATTAGATCATTTTAATAACCTAAAACCAAAATTAAAATTCACCCTTGAAAAGGAAACAGAGCGCAAGATCAACTTCCTGGACAAAGCGATTTTCAGAGAACGAAAAAAGCTGTCAATAGACGTCTATAGAAAGCCAACATATAGTGACATTGTCATACCAAACGATTCCTACCATCCTACAGAGCAAAAATTAGCTGCAATTCGATACTTTTAAACAGGGTGAATACATACCAATTATCTTCATAAAACTTGCAAAAAAACACTACAACACAGCAAATCTTTATAACAATGGATTTGACCCTTCAATCACGAAAAAACATAGATGGTAAAAAGAAACAAGGAAAGACATTAAATGGGTGACAATAGGTAAAATTCACTTAAATTGGGAAAGAGACTAGAGCCATTACGAAAGCTTTCAAGAATACCAACGTGAAAATTATATTTTGTACAAACAACACCATAGGTAAACTTCTCTACAAGACATAACCACACAAAATTCAAATACGGCAATTGTGGGATCTATCAAATAACGTGTCCCACATGCAATAAAAACATGTCGGACAAACGGGAGGATCCTTTAATATCCGTTTCCACGAGCAATTCAGGGACTTCAAACACGGAAATAGTAAATCCAGTTTTGCCCAACATCTGTTAGAAGAGATTGGGCACTCAATCGGACCAATGGAAGATATCATGGAGACATTTCACATTACCAATAAAGGCCAGATGATGGATACCCTCGGAAGGTTTTACATTTTCCGCGAAAATAAAATGAATAACCAGATCAACGAAAGGATGACAGCAAAATCAAATATAATATTTGACACTATAGTACATAATGTTCCCTACAGAGGGCTACCTAATGCCTACAGCGCATAGCAGGAAAACATGCAGCTCAGTTGTGAGAAGACCATACGCAAGTTCACGGTGAAAGAACTCACGCTGCGTTATAGTTCAGAAGTTAACCGCCCCTCAAGGACATCACATACACAAATCAGCGTAAGGTGGAAATCAAAACAAAGCAACCAAATAAACATCAGGAGGAAAACCAGACCAACGTGGATAAAACAAACAGCAAACAACCTTAGCATATAACAACGAACAGGAATCTTTTCTGATATACGAACGGACAGAACAAATTAACAAAATAAATTCACATATCGTATTATATTACAACACCATTCATTCGTGGTGCCATATCTGTATTTACAGAATGTGACAAAGACTACACAGTCAGCATACATGAACGACAAGTTGTACAAGAACAATGAACCTCGCGAAATAAATGACATCCATACGCCTTCACTGTCAGTACAGAAATGAAACCACTCAAAAAAGGAGATAAGAACTTAAAAGTTCGTTAAGAATATTGCATCAAAGTAGGGAAGACATCACTTACCAAGCGCAATATTACCGCGTAATTTTTAATGTTTTTAGCGTGTTTAAAACTTACATACATATTTTGTAAGTAGCAACAATATATACGTGTAACTCCTTTCATATGTACCGGTTAACGTTTTAAAATTACGTATCACGATTTTACTGTAAGAGCAAAACGGTACATGCATTTTATACAGAGTTATAATCGATATAGGATGTAATTCTTTTATTAAGAGTCAAAATTGTACATTTAAAGCCTAGGTCACTACTGTTTAAAAAATTTGCTGGTTTGGTTTTTGATGGGGGAGAAATTGGAGGGTGTCAGTATTACAGCTTACAGGGGAAGAGAGTTTTATGGGGGGTGTAGCAAGCTAACAGTTTAGACTTTGTCAGAGTCAAATGTGTGGGGGTAAGAGAAATTGGAAAAAAAAAAAAGAAAAGAAGACTGACTTTGAAGATCTTGACAGCTTCTGGGACTCTTTAAATCGTGTGGGGAAGATTTACATTGTTAGGCACTCTAAAGAAATTAGTGAGACGCGTGAAGGAGTTCACTGGGGCGACAACGATGGAAGAATGTTACATAAATAGAAGCCAATGGGGTTAACGTATTCAAAATTATGACTTTTGGACCAATTAGGGAGCAGTGAAATTTAACATTCGGCTAATTGGGTACAGTAAGAAATTTTAAGAAAGGGGTGAACTTAAAACTTGCGAGTTTTAGGAAACCTAACGAAAACGAGTCTGTTCTGTAACTCGGAAGTGACACGCCATACTGCTACCAAAGCTAACAGTGGATACCTTTGCAAGGGCGCGTCCACATGCAGCGATCTGTAAATGTTAACATCGGTAATTAAAATAAACATCAATAGTGACAAGTGTTAATAATATCTCCGCCCCCCACTTAGACCACTTAGATTCCTTGAGAAACAGACATGCCTACCGATTGAATAGCCTGGTGTGTTGTGTAGTTTTTATCAAGAATGTAAGCGTTTGGGATCCCACAGCGCATTTTAAACATTGCTAAGTAAGGATCTGTATCTTAGAAGGGTCTGAAGATGATTCTGTAAGAATCGAAACATGTTGCCCTAGTACAATAATAAACATAATAAAGTTTTTTTTTGTGTTTGACAATTCATTGTGTATTTATATAGTTTTTTTTACGTGTGTACTCCTGTGACTCACGGTTCTGCGCGAAGAAGGCCTGTAGTGACGTAACATTAAGTTACGCTGCCAGCAGACGTTGAGTTATCGCGTCCAGTTGCTGTCAGCGGCAATCTCTGTACACACTGAACAGAGTAGCAGAGAGAAATTTAGCTTATGGAAGTCAAGCTGGGGATCATTGTGAGTGTCTGCACGTTTAGTATGCAGTAACCTGACCACAACGTCGCCTGTTCTTAGCTGTCTAATCTAACTAATGCGTTAGATGTATTTGTCTCTCTATCTTATTACCTGTATGGAACACGAAGATGAAGAAGGGTAGTTGGAGTGCTTATAGAGGGGATGTGCAATGGTCTGCTGGAGGTACATTGGACTAAGCAATGAATAACTTTAGGTATTTGTCGTTTGCTTATTAACGAATATATATATATACAGAGTGGCCCAGAAAAATGTATACACTCTTTACTCATCAATATCTTTGGAATAAATTTAAATGAAATTTCTATTTCAGGGTGAGAGTGTAATATAATGTTTTCTCAACAGATGGCACAGGCGCTGATGACCTTAATCGTTAAGTCAGTGACCCAATATGGCTGGAGCAAGATTGTCGTTTGAAGAACGGAAGGCAGTGCTGAAGTGGTACTTTAAGTTTGAAAACATTAGCGAGGTACAGCGACAATGGCGGAATGAGTTTGGAACACAGCCACCAACA